>C687J29039_10000005_pt1 | contig 79320 bp, 65 predicted proteins | sample RifCSP16_2_FD_29039 | JGI IMG/M metagenome (IMG submission 29039)
GGGCGTCGGCGGCGGCGTGGTCGGCGGCGAAGTCGGCGGCGGCGAAGTCGGCGACTACTGTTGCGGTGTCGGTGGCGTAGTCGGCGGCGGTGTCGTAGTCGGCGGCGGTGGCGGCGGCAGTGACGGCGGCGTCGTAAGCGTTGACGCACGCCGCTTCCAATTCCGCATCGGTCGCATCCCCGTCCAACCAGCGTCGCTTGGTCGCCAAGACCGCCACACTGCGCGGGTCCGGGTTGTCGACCAGCGCCAGCGCTTCCTCCGCGCACCACAGCATAAACTCATGCAGCACGCGGGTCGCGTCCGCCACCCACAGGCACAACCGTTCGCTGGCAACGTGTTTATTGCCGCCATGCGCGATGATGGTTCCCCGCAGGAGCGCTCGCTCCACCCCCGCGCCGGGCGCAAACTGAAGCGCATCCAGTGCGCGCTCGCTGCCATGCAGTCCATGCACGCAGGGAATAATCTCGCCCTCCACCCGCAGTGCCTGACCGGGGACAACCGGTAAGTTTTCTTCCCCGGTTGTGAACTCGCCGTTTACGACGCGCACAAAGTGCCAGACCAAAAACCCATCGCTTGCCTCAATCTTGTTTATTGTCATTCTCCTGTTTCTCCAGTTCCCGGTCTATTAAATACCGAATCGTCTTGCTGATACTGGCATGTCCGCGATTGTCCCGGATGTCTATGCCGCGCTCAGTCAGCGACCCCATGATTCTCTGGAGCTTATCGCGGTATTCGTCGGGCAGATAGAGCTGGATCGTTTGTGACATATGCGCTCCTGTCTGTTTCTTCCATTATATAAGCATATACCTATATTATCAAGTCAATTTCCGATGACGGTATGCCGGTTACCCGTTCCGACGATCAGCCACCATACCGCACCACCATCACATATGCCCATCTCGCGGCGTGCGAAGAAATGACCCAGCAGCGTCGCGCCAGAGGGCAAACAGAATAGGCCGCTTGCGGATGGCACGAACGGCCCAAGCCCGGTGCGCCAGATGTCCAGGTGCTCAACCACGCTGCTGCTGAGATAGTCCACAAAGCGCGTGTAGCCCTGACAGTACAACGCGGCACAATTCCGAACACCGGTTAACCGAGCAACATGGACTACCGCGTGTCCCTCCGTGATGAGCACCGCATCGATGATCCCTTGCTGCGTGCCCAGCCACGCCAGCACGTAATCGAGGCGGCAATCGTACAGACCGCGCGCGTACCGACAGCCGCCGGATTGCGGATCGAACAGCGACCGCCACACAAGCTCGCTGATGATCGCGCGTGTGTCCGCCCCCCAGACGATCCCATATTCCGTCTGCGTGATAATCGCCGCAAGGTCCGCCCAGGTCAGTCCGGGGATGGATGCTTGCAATGCCGCCAGCGCGTAATAGGCGCATCCGGCGCGATCTTGTGGCCCGCATGGGACATCCGGTTTCAGAAACATGTACAGCGCGTCGGACGCCACAATGCGCGCCTGCGTGAGAGACGCCGGGTCCACTGGCTGCCACGTGACTCCGGAAGCTGCGAAAACGGCGGTGAGGACGGTGATGATCAGCGCGGCCATTTGCTTCGCCTAATAGCTTTGCGTAGTTCATTTTCCAATATGCGGTCATTGTGTTCTGGATTGGAACACCGATAACCCCACAATCGGTAATGGACCATTGGCTGGTCACAGATCGGACAGCGTAGATCTTGATGTATTTTATCTAGTCGGGTTTCAACAGTCAAAGTCGTTTTCTTCATTGACAGGCCACCTCAACTGGCTCATCGCCGTACCCCGGTCCAACTTCGCTGATCGCAATCGTATGTATCCATAGGCGACTATCCGCCTGAAACACCGGCCAGGGAATGGTAAACGTAAAGCGCCCATACCAGTCACTGTCTCCACTCGTGATGAGCCACGCCGCCGACCAAGGCGCGGTATCACTTCCGAACATGGGTGCAGGCGGGGACTGCTGAACAAGCACGGTCGGGTTGCACGCGCCGGAGTGTCCCGATGTCGGCCACAGCGCAACGCTGAAATAGATCGCGCCCAGCGTCCAACTGGTCGTGTGCAGATCGAAATGGGTCTCAATAGCGATTACGCATTTGCCGGGACAGGCCACCTCGAATTGGCCGAGACCGAAGCTGCCGGATAGATACGATACGTTGTACTCATATTGCGAAGGCAGTCCCTCAAAACGGCGATACACGGCAGGCCAGCGAATGACTGGCACGCCGTACAGGTCCCACGATGGCGGGTGTTGCACAACAACCTGCGGGTTGCCCACGCTGATCATCACGTCTGTGATCGGTTCGCCATCCAGGTCGGAACCGGGATTGCGCGGCAAGCCGAGCCAATCATCTGGCGTCGGGAGCGCGGTTGGCCGTGGCGAGGGGGTTGCGGTGATGATGACCGGCGCAGCTGGTTGGCACGCGGCGAGAACTACGAGTAAAATAATCAGGTGTTTAATCATGCCCCTGTCTCCGTTCCCATGCCTCAATCTCATCAATTGCGACCGCCACTTTCGGGCGGTCCATCCAATCTACGTAATCCAGGAGTCCCTCCAGGATCGCCTTGACCCGCTCCAGTACCAGCGCCGCGTCGGATAGCTCCGGCGTGCCCATGTCCGTGTTTTTCCCTCTGTACTTCGCCATCTCACACACTCCTGAATATCATATAGTATCCGTTCATATCCCATCCACACTGCGCAATGCGCCATCCAACCAGGTCCCGGAACCCCTTCGCGCGCGCCGGATCCGCGTAAGGTTTACCAGCGTAGTAGACCCGCAAAAATGTGGGGTAGAAATCAACGCCGGAGACCTCCAGGCGTGAGGCGGCAAATGCAGCGGTGATGGCGTTCGGGAAGGTGGAGTAGCTGTTGTCAGGCATGATCAATCATTTCGTGTAGAGAATAGCGACTGGGTTTCCCTTCTTTTGAAACGATCCCGCCGCGCTCTAACCGGGTCAGACAATACCGGATACGCTGCTTGAAACACGCATCGGTCAGATAGGAATACTGGTCCGGCAGATTGCGGAATTCGTACAATGTGCGGCGCACCTCATTCACGGTGCCCCCATTTTCACCTAACAAAGTGAGCGCTTTGATCACGAGCCCCTCTAATTCCAAACTCATCACTCTCCTCCATCACCTCGATTGTCACTCTTACTCGCATCCCAGCCAGCACGCCCGGCGGCACATTCCCGGTGCTGGCGTCAATGTCGATGCGCAGTCCGTAGTCCCCTTCCAGACTGACTTTACCGACGCCGGTATACCGACTCAATGCGCCGTTTGCCATCGATTTCCATGCATTGCGCACGGTCTCCCCATGCCGCGCACGCCATGCCTGGATACGCCGCGCTCTCTCTCTCACGCGCGCACAGGACAGGCGCAGTGATTCGGCGCGGGTCATCAGGTGGCGCCTCCAGGTGTCCGGGAGATAGGCTGTCGCGCAGTAATGCGACCATGACAATTCATAGGTGCGCGCAGCCGCGGGCCAGCGCTCGGCCACACTGGCCTTGTTCATCAGCGTCTGGTAGGACAGATTGGTGATGTCTCCCATATCCTGATAACACGTCTCGAACCGCGCCATCCCCTCGCGTATCCAGTCCGCCAGACGCCATTGCTCCCGGTCGTAGTCACACATGATGATCTCGCCATCCGATTTCCAGCGCTCATAGGTGCGGTCTTGTACGGCGATCATTTCAACACCACTTCGAATGTAATCACCAATACACTCGGATTATCCTGCCAGCGTGTCCCTTCGCGCGTGTTGATGGAATTCCACAGGTTGCGATAGGATTGAATATACGGAGGAAGTTTCCCGTTATTGGCCGGGAGTACTCCTTCCGCTTTTGCGTCATCCTCACTGATGGATTGCAAACTCTCTGCCCAAAGCGCTGTGATGATGTAGCGGACGTAATACCATCCATCAGTTGTCGTGTCCGGTTCGTGGAGCGGAATCCATTGTCCTTCATAATTGACACGCGCCCGCAAGCATGACTTACCCCTTCCCGGTTGCACAGCGTAAGCCTTACCGACCGCGTACAATTCATGGCCATTAACGTTCAGGACACGGGCGAACCCAGTAGTCATCATATCCCATCGCCATCTCACGTTCCACAAGCGCCGGGTCTGCGTTTTCCTGCCAGTTAGAATTTCGTCGATCTGCTTAAACGAGGTCATTCCGCCGTCTCCAATTTGCATAGGCATAGATTCCGCCTTCGAGGCTCTCAGGCGCGACGTTACGTATCCAGTCCACCGTCACGCGCGCGTGCTGGACTTCGGCTTCCTGCCGCGCCATCTGCCAGATTTCACACCAGTAATCCGGGTTGAACTCCGCCAGCGCTTCGCAGTGCTTCACACAGCGCGGAAGGTGCACGGTGTCCATTGGCTGGTATCCAATCATAAGCGCAGTCACTACCTCGCTCACTTTGGCCAAACGGTCGGCATAGCGTCCGTTGATAGGTAAATAGCCATTCACATATTCCCGCCATGACCCCGCACGCGCTTGCCAGAGCTCACTAGCCTTGAGTGCCGCGACTTCGGCTGCCAGTGTCCAATACGTAGCTTTTGTTTTCCATTTATTCCAAATAGTTATTTCTATGCTCAGCAGTAGTAGCTCATGGGCTGACAGTGTGTCCTCATTCCACATCTTCCGCCTCCCAGAAACATCCAACCATCAGCAACCAGTAGCGCAGCGCCCGCGCCAGACTGTCGCCAGGAACGTGTCCGCTGCGCACGGCGTCCCGGTAGACGCGCCATCCATGCCAGACTTCGGCCATCGAGAGATAATCACGCATTTGGGATATAATCCCCCTACCCTCGAATTAATTCAAACGCTCTGACACGCATGTTCATATGCTCGCATAGCTGCCAGCACAAGGCGAGCATTATTCCACACACTATGTCACCTGCTACCCTGCTGCCGTCTCCACCAGGGCACGGCGGCGGGGGAGTGGGAGCACAACTATTCAGGTGTCTCCCAAAGCAGGATAAAAATTACATGACCGTCATGGGTCGCAGTATTCAACAGTTTCCATCCGCTCTCCAGCAAATCATTGATCGTCCGCTCAGTCTCGCCTATCTGTTTTGCAGTGTAGACAACCGCGCTATGGATCGCCACCTGCTGTTGTTTTTTGATTGCTTTTGTTTCCTCGCGCATCTCCATTTTCATTCCCTTCTTATGGGGCGCTAGAACGGGTAGCGGTCTTGCGCATCTTCGCCATCAATAGGCATACGATCATCATCTTCAATCGCCGTGATCTTCTTTGGATTGAAATAGACCTTGCCGTTTTTGGCCACCACATTGACCACCACGCGCCAGCGGCTAACCGCGTCTCCGTGCTCAGTGACCGATTTCAGCAGCGGGAGCATAGTTCCGGCGTGCGATTCGTCCACGTAGAAATCCGGGTACTGGTAGTCAGCATGGCTGAACAGGCGGTACTCCGGGATCGTCGTGTCCTTTTTGTATCCGGCGCTGATTTTTTCGACAACGAAGGCCACCGCTTTGCCGCCATATTCCTGGGCGTAGTAAGCCTTTGAATTATAATCATACTCACCCAGCTCATACGTGCCGCTCTCGGATTGTTCCGGTTTCGTTTCTAGATTCGCTACTGGGTGGCTGGTCTCCTGCTGTGCAGTCGTCTGTTTGGGTTGCGGATGGGCCGGTTTCAGCGTGACAAACTCGGCAGGAAGAGGCGTGGCGGCTGCGCGATACGCGGCCAGCGAGTGCGCTATCGTGTCACAGGATACGACTGTCAGCGTGACGCCGTTCACGTCTCCCCAGACCGAGCAGATCGGGTCGAATCTCTCCCGGCTCAGCAGATAGCCAGGGGTCTCAGTCGCGGGGTCTTCCGTGACGACTTCCTCTGGTGTACAGGTTGTCGCAATAAAGGGAGGGTAGCTGTTAGTCTCGACAGCCTCCGCCAATGCTGCAAACTGAGCCAATGTCTCATTGCGCACGGTCTCCAGCGTCTGCGCCGCGATCCGTATCGCGCCATCGCCATCAAACGGCGTCATCGTGTAGCGCACCGTCAGGCTCACCCGCCACTTGCCAATCTGCATCCAACGCCCACCACACCCTGTATTTGCTGCCATTATCGGTCCTCCTGTTTTATGTGCTGCACGGCCGTAATCTCCCCGCGCCCTTGGTCGGGTCTTTAATTGTTGGGATCATAGCCCATCATCCACAAGCCCGATCTCGTAAAGAAACCCATCACGAGTGCGAGCACGGTATTCTGTTTGATGATCACCATATACCGAGCGAAAGTACAGGCGTTTCCGGTTAGAGTTGCGCGTCCTGGCATGAGTTAGGCAAGCCTCCTCGGCCAGATCGATGTCCTCATAGTGCGTGTTGAAAAAAATCACGCGACCATTGGGTTTAGTTGCCGTTACCCAATAGCGCCGAGGGCGATTTAAGATAACCATCACTCCACCTCCAAAACACCAAACGGCGACGGCTCGTAATTGTAGGTCACTACTACGAATTCGTCATCTACCGCTATGCGCGAGCGATCAACGTTCACCGTCCACTCAGGCGACGCCAGCAGCGCATGGAGGCGGGTGCGGGAGGCGGGGGTGATGTCTCGATAGCCATTGTACTCATACAATTCAGAGTCGAACGACCAGGGATGACCGATGTCACAGCCACTCTCTGTATCTATGATCAAGGCGCTTCGGTTCAGCTTCACAGCGGGGTCTCCTGTTTGGGGTATTTGACAAACCGGAAAATCAATCATACAATTCCAATTATAAACGCATCTTAGTAAATGTCAAGGAAGTCCCATGAAATCCCTACACCCGGTATCGTATGACATTCTCACTTATCTCTCTCAGTTTAACTCCAGCTATACCGCCACGCTGGATGAGATTGCCAGCATTGTGGACAAATCGACAGTGACAGTCTACTGGCATGTGACCGTACTGGTTGGCATGGGTCTGGTGAGCAAGCAGCCCAGACGTGCGCGCACCATACGTATTACAGAGGAAGGTCGGGTCGCATTGAAGGCGCAGGAAACCGAGCGATGATGGGTGACGATGTCGCGCAAGCGATGACCGCTGACCTCATGCGCCATTGTGTCTCGTTCACCCGCTATCAGCATGGCACGATATTGAGCTGGCGCTTTCAGCAACCGGGTGATAGTTTCACATATATGCTGACGTGCTGGGATGGTGGTTGGATTGCAGCGCGGCATCGGGCTGTGTTCGATGGCGGGCGTATGGGCGGTCTTTACGAGACATTTGACACGCCACAGAAGGCGACAGCATGGCTAAGGAGATTGATGGGAAATGGTCCGACATGAATTGCACTGCCCGTATTGCCTGAGCGCACGTATCGAATTCGAGTTTAACCTGAACGAGATTATTGACCCGGCAACCGGCCCGACTGAACCGGGTTTCTGGCACTGCCTGAATTGCGGACATCGCGTCATCCATCCGGAGTTGTGGTTTCACCCAGATGCCCCGTCCTGCCACAAGAATAGCCCAAATTCGCGAATCGCGGAGTAACGTGTCCTTTGGTGCGCCGCATTTGGGGAATGTGCCTTTTGACGCGAAACAGAGGCATTCCCATAGGAGGGAAAAACAAATGCCTGACTACGCAAGCATGACCGACGCCGAACTATTGGCGGCGTATCAGAATGACGAGTCCGGTGACAATCGCGCGCTTTACGCGGAAGTTGCGCGTCGGACCGGCGACTGGCGGGACGTTGACGTGCTCAGTGCGATGATTGAGCGAGACGCTCAGAGCGCCGAAATTGCGCGCCTCCGCGCCGCGCTGGAGCCGTTTGCGGCAGCATGGATAAAAAATCCGCTTCTTGATGATGAATTGATATTCACTGGTCCAATGAGCAGCGAAGATCGTAATCAAATGTTGGCTGTTGACGGGATGAGCTTATTGTCATCACAGCATCTCCATGCGGCCTATGATGCCCTGCTCCCAAAAAGTGAGGATGCTGATGACAGCGAATGAATTTGAATTTCGGGCTCCGTTTCCCTGGTTCGGCGGCAAATCCAGAATCGCGCTCCAGGTATGGGCGCGCTTCGGAGACACGCCAAATTACGTCGAGCCCTTTTTCGGTTCCGGCGCAGCGCTGCTAAAACGGCCGGGTTGGTCGCCGCGGGTGACATGGACCGAGACGGTCAATGATGCTGACGGGTTGGTCGCCAACTTCTGGCGGTCCGTGAAAAGCGAACCGGAAATGGTAGCGCATTATGCGGACTGGCCAACGAATGAAAACGATCTGCACGCCCGGCACGTGTGGTTGCGGGAACGCCGCGATTCCCTGACCCGGCTGTTAGAAGGAGACCCGGATTACTATGACGCCAAAATTGCGGGTTGGTGGGTATGGGGGCTGTGTTGCTGGATTGGCGGCGGGTGGTGTAACCCGGACACGGTCGGGCCGTGGCAGGTTGTCGAAGACGAAACAGGCCAGCGCCAGCTTGTGCATCTGAACGCGGGGATGGGCGTCAATCGCCAACGCGTGCATCTGAACGCGGGGATGGGCGTCAATCGCCAACGCGTGCATCTGAACGCGGGGATGGGCGAGCAAGGGTTAGTGGCGTGGATGGAGGCGCTGGCCGCGCGCCTGGCGCGTGTGCGGGTATGTAGTGGAGATTGGAGCCGGGTCATAGGCGAGACGCCCACGATTAAACATGGACTGACGGCGGTGTTCCTGGACCCGCCGTATGGTGGGGATGCGGGCCGAGATAATGGATTATATGGGCATGAGGATTTGACAGTAGCGGGCGATGTTCGGGCATGGTGTATAGAACATGGAGATCACCCGCTGCTGCGTATCGCATTATGCGGATTAGACACAGAACACCCGGAACTGATGGAGCACGGGTGGACGAAATTGGAATGGATAGCGAATGGTGGCTATGCCCACCAGCGGAAAAACGGGCCTGTGAACGAGAACCGGAAACGGGAGACGATTTGGTTTTCGCCACACTGTCTGGAACCGGAGCGGGCGGCAACACAACTGAGTCTATTCGAGGATATTGACCATGACTGATGCTTTTACGCATCGCGCAAGCGATGATGCTTTTACGCATCGCGCAAGCGGCGCGCACAACGAATGAAAACGATCTGCACGCCCGGGACGTGTAGTTGCGGGAACGCCGCGAAACGTGGTAGAATAGGTGGCATTGACAATAGAAATGAAAATCGCGCTGACGGGCGCGACTTCCGGTGTACGTGGAGGGCTTAACTATAGCCTCCATTATACACCAAAGCCCCCGCAGCGCCAAGTATGGAGTGGAGCCAATGGACTTCAATACTTTCCTTCAATGGGAAAAATCAACACGCGATACAATCGATGTCAAGAAGATTTACATTGACTTGGTTGGTGATCTAGTGACCGGAATCGTGCTATCGCAAATCATTTATTGGTATCTGCCTAAACGTAACGGTGAAAGCAAACTCCGCATACAACGCGAGGGGGAATGGTGGATACGCAAAGCGCGTACAGAATGGTGGGATGAATGTCGTATCACGCCGAAGCAAGCTGATCGAGCTATCGAAAAGCTCATTGAAAAAGGGTTGCTGGAGAAAGATTTGTTTGCCTACCGAAACAAACCCACGGTTCACATTCGTCTATTGACTGCTGAATTCATGAAGAAACTAGAAGCCCAAATCCAGGGTATCATTTCGACCAAAGGTGAAAATGATCAATTCGACCAAAGGTCAAAATGCAATTTGACCAAAGGTGAAAATGTAAGTACTTCAGAGACTACAGCAGAGACCACAGCAGAGATAACTACATCTCCCGCTGCCGCGGGTTTGGTGTCACCAGGAAGCAAAGAACCAAAGACTGGTATCATTGAACCAACGACACCAGTTCCCGACGCCAGTAGTGACGCGAATGGCATCGAAATGACCCGCCGCCCGCGTGTGACCGATGCCCAGCGCGCCGGTGTGTTGCGCCTGTGGCACGATGGACTTCTGACCCAGCGCCAGATCGCAGTACAGGTCGGTATCCATTACGTGACCGTGCACAAGATCATCGCGGACGAATACTACCGCGTGCAGCGATTGGCGTGGGAGACTGACGAAACTACCGACGCCGGTAGATTGGAGACATGTCATGACTGACTTGAGCACGACATTACGCACGCTGCGCCAATCCCGCAATATCACACTAGCACGTCTGGCGTCCGGGACCGATTTGTCTGTCAGTTACATGAGCGATCTCGAACGCGGTCGCACATCACCCAGTATCAAGACGCTGGATAAGATCGCCCGATTCTATGGACTGGTGTTACAGATCAATTTCAATTATCCGCTGTTAGAGTCTGACCGGACTGTAGATAGCCGCCCAGACCCCATACCACCGCCAGAACCTCCTGGATGGACGTAATTATAACTGACCCCCGACCGTCGGAAATGTGTCGTCAACTACTACAGGGGAAGCGGAGATAGGATGATTGCTTCACAATTGATATTACCCACAATCGATATGCGGCCGGTCTGTCCAGCCTGTCATCAACCTGCGGATATACTCGGAGAGTGGTCGCCGGGTAGTGGGAAATTCGTTTGCCGGAAATGTTCAGGTTTGCTTCTGGAAGGGCTCGAAGCGGTGTTCGAGTCTTCATCCAACAGCCTCGGCGTAGGATTGCGTCAGGAAGAGGAATTTGCCGCTCAGCGTGAACGCTACCAGATGCGCGCCGGGGTTGTCTTTGAATTGGTTCATGGCTGCCAATACACACTGGCGGACATGGATGATTCCAGCTATCTCCCCTGCATGAAAACCGATCTCCAGCTTGCTCAATTCGGAGGCGGGAAAGGCTGGAAACGCCCTGTCGATCTCTCAGAGATGAGGTGGCACTGCAAACGCTGTCGGAACAAGTTGCGGTATGTGACCCGGCAGCAAATAGGTGCACAGAGTTTCAAAGCACGGATGAATCAGCGGCAGGTCACGGAGGCGATGCCAATCTGCAACCGCTGCGGCGCTGTGCACGATCATCAATTCGAGCAGCTAGGCGGGTATCAGGCGTACTGCCAGCATTGTGACGATCTTAACACTGTGGAAATGTTCTATCGCCTGCGGGTCATCTTCGGGGATAGTGACACTGAAGATATCCTGGACCGGATACAGAGATCGCATCCTGCCCTGTTTGAGCGTGGTGTGCTGCCCGATTATTGGTACGCTCTGTGTCTGTCCTCGATCCAGTTGCACATCCAATAACGCGGCGGGTGATCGAGTTCGAAATCAACGTCGAGGAGATATAATCGTGAGAATTCTGATCGCGTGTGAATATTCGGGCACAGTCCGGGACGCCTTCATTGCGCGCGGACATGATGCGTGGTCATGTGACATCCTCCCGACCCAACGGCTCGGTCCTCATATCATCAATGATGTGCGCAATGTGCTGGACTGGGAATGGGACATGATGATCGCCTTTCCGCCGTGCACGTATTTGAGTCGAGCTGGGGCGCGCTACTGGAAAATCCCGGAGCGACAAGCGAAGGCAGAATTGGCACTGGATTTTTTCCGCCTGTTATTGGAAGCTCCAATTGACCGGATTGCTGTTGAAAATCCAATTGGCATGACCTGGAAACACATACGTACACCTGACCAGATTATTCAGCCGTTTCATTTTGGCGATCCAGTCACAAAGGCAACGTGTTTGTGGCTCAAAAATTTGCCGCCCCTCATGGCGACTCTGATATGTATAGACCCGTTCGTAAATTGGGTGACATTTGGTTCCCACAAACACGGACATGAGCGCAGTCGCACGTTCCAGGGCATTGCCGACGCGATGGCGACACAATGGGGAATCTCTGCCCAAACGCCGCGAAACGTGGTATAATAGGCGTCATCGACAACAGAAACAAAAAGCGCCTCGTGCGGAGGCGGGCTTTTTGGAGGCACTGATGCGACTAGTCAGTACCTCCAGTATACCCCCAAACCGTCTTCGCAACAAGGGCGCTCCTGGAATGGAGTGAAATCATGGATCAGCGTGCACCCCTCTTACTTGAAGAACCGACAATCCAGGTATACCCTAAGCTCGCTCAGTACCTCGGAATCAATGAGGCGATCATCCTTCAGCAACTTCATTTTCTGCTGTGGATTACATCGAAGTCAAAGAATACTCATAACCGAATAGAAAACCGCTGGTGGGTTTATAATTCCTACGAGGAGTGGACAAGAGACCACTTTCCTTGGTTGTCAGTCGTGACAGTAAAGCGCCATTTCCTGAGTTTGGAAGATGCACATATTGTGCTCTCAAAACAGGGAGTCAAGAACAAGAGTGACCGCAGGAAATGGTACACTATCGATTATGAAGCTTTCCGTGCATTCATAATTATGAAAGAGACTGCCGCCATAAGATCAAAATGCGCCGATGAACCATGGGATCAAAATGATCCGATGATCGGATCAAAATGCGCCGATGGTTATTCAGATACTACAACAGATATAAAGACAACTACTTCTGCTAGCGCAGACGGGGTATCATCTGAAAACATAACTACCAAAACCGAACCTCTGACGAAGCCGCGTAAGCCGCGCAAGGCGGACCCGCTCTTTGACGCGATTTCGCTCTACCTGTTTGAAATCCCGGCAGACGCCATCGACAAACCGGGCGGGCGGATCGGAAAAATTCGGGCGTGGTGTGTCATTCGCGGCGTGACGGCGGACGAGGTGCAATGGTTCTGCAACTGGTACCATCAGGAGTACGGACAGCTTGCATTGCCATTGGACCGGGACAAGTTCGAAGTGCACTTTTTGAAATACCGCGCAGCGGTCAGACAGCACGCAGGCAGTCCTTCGCAGTCACAGCGCGATGTGCCGAAGGCACTCTAGGAGCGGCCTATGACGAACCCGATTGGAACCCCGATGCGCTTCAGTGTGATTGTGGCAGACCCTCCCTGGCAGTTCCATGCATATGGCGGTCTCAAATTGGCAGAACGGCACAAATATCGGGGGATGCCTAGCTACGACATGCTTCCGGATGGTGAACTCCAGTCATTGGCGGTGGAGCAGTTAGCCGCTGATGACTGTGCGCTGTTTATGTGGGCGACAATGCCGGGTTTGGATAGCGCAATCGAGCTCGGCAAGGCATGGGGGTTTGAATACAAGACCGTCGCTTTTACATGGCTCAAAGTGAACCCCAACGCGACTGACGTATGGTTTAATCGTCCGATGTCTCAAGACGTGTGGCATATGGGACTCGGTTTCTGGACTCGCGCTAATGCAGAGCTTGTGCTGCTATTCACGCGCGGACATCCAAAACGCCTGGCAAAGGACATATCGCAGGTGGTAGTCGCGCCAATCGGCCGCCATAGTGCCAAGCCTGAGGAAGTGCAGAACCGCATTGAGCGATTGGTAGGTGGCCCGTACTGCGAACTGTTCGCGCGGCGTGAACGCCCAGGATGGACTTGCATCGGAAACGAAATTGACGGTCTCGATATTCGGGACGCACTAGAAAGGATGTCACACAATGGTCACTCCTGAAATCGAAACCAAAGACGGGCTTGCCCCGCTGGACGTGCGCGGGATTGGCAAGGTGGCCCGTGCCGCGCAATGGAAAGCGGTCGGCGATTACTGGCAGTACCCGGTCTGGAATGTGCGCGATGAAGTGGTCGCCACGCGCGGAAAGCGTATTGACCCAAATGGTGACGCTTCTAAGTACATCTGGATCCCGTCTAAGCCGCTGCGCGACGAGACGATCTACTATCACCCGACGCGCCTGAAGTTCCACGTCTTAGAGGCGGACGGTCTGCTGCATATCGCGGCCGGGGAGCCGGACGTGCTGGCATTCGTCGCGGCCGGCATCCGCAACGTGTTGTGCTGGTTTGGCGAGAGCGCGATCCCGGAGTCGCTGGCCGCTGACCTCAAGGCGCTGGGTGTGAAGCGCGTGGTGTATGTGCCGGATTGTGATAAGCCGGGGTATGACGCTGCGTGGAAGGTGGTGACGGCGCTGAAGGATTCCGGCATCAAGTGTGCCATCATTCATCTCAGCAGCGCGCAATTCGGGACGGGCTTCGACACGAACAATTTCTGGCAGCAGGTCAAATTTGACCCGAACCGCTTCAAGTCCGCGCTGAAACTCATCACACTGGCTCCGGATGACTGGCGGCTAGAAGTGATCGATAAATGGGAACCGCCCAAGGTGGAGGCGCCGCAGAACCGCCCTTTGGATGGGGTGCCTGACGATTCGCTCCCGCTTGCGCTCATTGCGGACATCGAGGCGCGCCTGGGTGTGGCGGGGGAGCGGGTCACGAAAGCTGGATGGACGGTCAAGCGAGTCGCCTGTCTTGAGATGACACACAGTCGGGATAATAAAGCGCCATCGGCAAGCTGGAATACGCTTACGCACTGTCTGAAGTGCCACAAGTGTGGAACGACAATGAACGCGAAAGCGGTGGCCGCCGCGCTGAATCTGGACTGGTCAAGTTATTTCGGGCACGTCCGCACGACGAATAGGACCGCGGCCGCCAGTACGTTACCTGTGACCGCACTGCTTCCGCCGGCTGCCGGACTGGCGCGCCCGCCTATCCTGACGGCGCTGGAGGCCAGTGAGCGGGTTGTCAAGGCGGTGCAGACAGGAGACGGTCTGTATCCGTATCCGTTCCCGCTGCGCACGTTCCGAGAGCGCGGCGGCGCGCCATTTTGCGTCGGCGGCAAAATGACCGGATTGTTGGGCGCATCCGGCACCGGCAAGACGACCTGGTTCGCGACACTGATCGATGCCCTGCTGGACATGGGTGGTACGGTGTATCTCGACAGTCCGGAATGGTCGGCGGAGGAGCATTTCATCCGGGATATTCAATGCATCAGCGCCGGCCGTTTTGGATACAACCGGATCATGGCGCACATCCACGCACTGCACTGCCGGCAGGATGGCACGCCGCTGCCCCCGGACGTAGCGGGTGCGTTCACGGGGGCGGATGAAATCGCCTATACGGGCACGGTGAACCGGATTGAGGCGCGCAACCAGACGCCAGGGCGCGGGCACGTAAATTATGTGGATAACGCGCTGAAATTAGAAGACAAACTACTCGTAATGGGGGAGGCTATCGCGCGGGACCGCGCCAATGGGATTACGCGCCTGGCAGTATGCATCGATTATCTGGGCGCGGAGGAAAGCGACACGGAGCCACGCAAAGGAAAGAACGACGAGCAGCATAAATTGAGCGCGATTAAGCGCTTCGCCGAGCGGGTGAATGTGCATGTGTTTCTGGCCGCGCAAGTGGTCAAGGCGGAGAGCGCGAGGATGCGGGAGCGAGGGCGCCGGCTGGGCGCGGAGTCCGGGCACAGCATCAACTTGCACGATTTCAACTATCTGATCACGCTCAACGTCGCCTACAAGCGCGAAATGGACGGCAGTGTGCTGACGATTCAGGGCGAGAAACAGCGCAACGGATTGGCACTCGATAATCCGGACCGATTTTACCCGCTGTTGATTGGAGAGGTGATTAAAAACAATCTGGGTCCAACCGGGGCGCTGGTGCCAATGCTGCTCAACTATGAGACCGGCCGCTTCGAGGCGGTGGACCTGCATGACGACATCCCGATTAGCACGTCGAGGAGGGCATTATAATGCTTTCGGCATCGCGCGAGCGATGATGCTTTCGGCATCGCGCGAGCGATGAAATCGACCTCGGACTTCTGGGACCGCGTGGAGCGCCGTATCGGGGTTGCGTGTCTCGCGCTCCTGGCCGTCACGCTGTTGGCGCTGTGCGCGCTGGCATGGTGGCTGGCGCGCGCGGGATAGCACACACGTGCGATTATGAGTGTTTCATGAGAATTACCCTACGCTGTTGTCACAAGCGACCCCGTTTGTCGTATGATTAGGTCAAGGTAAAGAGTTAGACAAAAAAGAGAATGATGATGACCAACACATTCGGACCCAAACCAGAAACACTCGAAACAAAAATCGCCCGCATCGCCATTTTCCTGGCAGAGGACATCGCAGCAACTCATCGTGAAAACGGAACCCGGCCCGTGGACCCGCAGCGAATGGTCAATAAAGTAGCTCAGGCGGCTCATGCAAATGAGACATCTGCTAACCGGATGACAATAGAAACATTGAGTAAGCACCCGGTCAAGAAAATGGACATGGATGATCTGGAGACTCGCGCGGGATTATCTCTACTGGAAATGGCAAATATCAAAAAGTAGAAATAGCCGAAACCGGGGCAACCCGGTCCGCGCGGGATGGCAGCCCACGCGCTGACAAGGCAGGCCAATAGTAAACAGGAGAGATTGAGATGACAGCCATAACAGGGAAATATAAAACACATTTAACGATCAATCGCCGGTCACGACTGTATGCGTGCGTGACCTACTCACATGGCCCTGCAAATCATGATGTTTGCAAACTCATGAGTCCACGCCAGATCATCATGCAGTATAAGGACCTGCGCGGAATGAATTCCTATGCCGCGATTTTTGTGACACTTTGGTGGGGCGGGAAACGATGGGCATTCACATTTTGGGCGATGAGCAGTCTGGTGGAACAGGATGAGGCAGGCTATTTCGATGGCGAGGCAATCCTCGATCTGGCCCCGGAATGGGGAGATATAGTCGCATAAGCCGAAACCGGGGCAACCCGGTCCGCGCGGGATGGCAGCCCACGCGCTGAATGAGGCAGGCCAAAACAAACAGGAGAAATTGAGATGAAAAAGAAAAAACGCACGATTGGAACGACCAGCTTTATTGACCCGTTCGTCGAACAGGTGGTATTTAACGAAGCCATGAGGCGGCGGCTGGTGGAAGCCACGGGGTGGCATGATATCCGTGGCACACAGATCGGGAATCTCAAGAGTCGCCTTCGCAATCTCTGCGAATTTGACCTGATTGATGAGGTCAATGAGGCGATAGAAAATTTCAACATCGATCAGGAAGTTTTTTCTGGCAAATAGCCGAAACCGGGGTACGCCCCGGTCCGTCACAAGATAGGACCGGGGCACTGGAAAGGAGACCTTATGTCATCCAACAATCTCAAAGTCCGAGTAAGCGCTGCCCAGGACAAGGTGATCAGGGCAGCCGCTGACAGAGGCGGGTTCGACACCCTCGCCGGGTTTGTCCGTTACGCACTGGCAAATTATGTGCATGATATGGGAATCGAATGGCCGGACGACTTGCAACGTGGAGGGAATCGCTACGAGCGGACCGAGGAATGGAAGCAGAAGCAGAAACAAAAACAGGAGAAGCCGTGATAAATCCAGACAGTTATGAAATACTGACTGACAGAGAATTGGGACTGGCATGGATCGCGGCCACAGCTTGGCGGCGGGAGGCCAGTTATCGCACGGCGACCGAGTTCAGTCGCGCGGCGGAGAGTGTGCTCCAGATCATCGATGAGCAGACGCGGCGATTGGGTTTGAGTCACGAGGCGCGGGAGAGACGGGATCGGCGCGAATCTACCGACGCCGGTAGACAGGAGCATGACAATGACTCAGCCTGAGCTAACTGAGCGAACTGAGCTTCTGGTGTGGCACTTTGTGCGCGTCGTAAACGGCGAGTTCTGGACTGGGAAAGGCAATTTACCAGTGGTCCCTGGCCAGGTGTTGCGCGTGGAAGGGAAGATTGTTCCCTGCGTGCATGGACTGCATGGGAGCGAGCGTGCACTCGATGCGCTTCAGTTTGCGCCCGGCACGGGGGTCGAGCGCGCGTTTCTGCGGGGCGACATCATCGCGCATGGCGGCAACAAGCACGTCGCCAGCGAGCGCCTGTGCCTGTGGGTTGCGGACGCGAGCCGCGCACTGCACGAATTTATGTTGTGGTGTGGTGAGGAAGCGCTGGCGCTGGTCGACAACCCGGACCCGCGCAGTGTGGAGGTGCTGGCAGTTAAACGGCGCTGGCTGGCCGGTGAAGCGACCGATGCGGAGTTAAAAGTGGCGCGCAGCGCCGCTCACGACGTTTACGCCGCTTACGCCGCCGCCGACCCCTACTACGACACCGTCGCCGCCGACGCCCTCGCCGCCGCCTATGCCGTCGTCCACGACGCCGCCTACGCCACCGCCTACGAAGCCGCCACCGCCTTCGCCACCACCTATGTCGTCGTCGGCGGCGACGATGCTATTCGTGATCGGCAGAACGCGAAGCTGGAGGCGCTGCTGATGACGCTTGCGCCACAGGAGGCACATCCATGAGTGGTTACGCCCCAACCTTTGACCGCCCGCCCGCGCAACTGGAACACAGTCCGGCTGCCGTGCTCGGCATGTCCAGAGTTTGCCGACGTGTGCTGTGCGAATTCCCTGTATCCGACGTGATGACTTTGGTCTTCGTTTACGCCGGGACTCATGTGATTGTGGTGGACACCAGTATCCCGGCTGCCATAAATGCGGTAGTGGCAAGCACCGGAATCGGCCACTGGAGGCAGGTGGCGCGGACCGGACGCGCGTATGTGTTTGAGGCGGTCGCAGATGAACCCGGATCATGAGTGGCTTCGCCTCCGCATGATTATGCGCCAGATCGACGCGAACGCCACATTGCTCAGTAGATACGCCCGCTGCATGATGGTGCGCCCGATGGTGCGCCTGGAACCGGCGCCAGTGGTGGCGGACAATGCGGAAGCGGTGCGGATGTCACGGCAGTGGACAGTCCGAGCATAATGTGCTAGACTGTATCCAATAACCTGCGCGGTTTCGTCCGGATCCCAAATTTACCCGCGCGGTGGAACGCCCCGGTTTTAGTCTCCTGGCCGGGGCGTTTTGCGTTCTGGCGCATTTCGTGTATCATAGGAGCATGAGAATGCCTCGATGGACAGGACTCCGATGATGCACGCGCGAGACCACATGCGGCGGGCAGCGCAGCTGTTGTTGCTTTATAGTCGCCTTATCGTGTTGCTGGATGACGAATTCATCACCGCTGAAAGCGCGCCGCTGGCTTCGCCGCGCACCTGCGAACCGGGACCGGGGACGCTGACGCTGGTGCAAACGGATGGACAGTTCTCTATTGCTGCTGGAGTGATGGCGTATCCGGCGCAAGTTTCGCCCGTAGCCGGAGACCAGGGATTTATTTACGCTACCGGTTTTGCGCGTATTGCTGGACGCAGCCTGCTCAGCAAATCCAGGGAATCAGCGAATCCTTCAACCGGAATACAACCACTCGCCTGGTTTGCAACCGCTGCGCTGCCAGCCTCCACTACGGCTGGCGTCAGACATGCCATCTATCCGAATTCAGGCACGAGTTTGTCGGTCATCGCCGAGGGTGGATTTTTGACGCCATCGGCAACGTATGCGGTAGCAACAGATTTTGAATACGCTATCGTCCTGCGAGAGATGGGCGCATTCTATTTTATCAAAGGCGGAACATATCTTGATTGGACCCTTTTCTGGGTTGATGTGAAGAGCACGACCACACCGATGTATCCAGGCTTTTCTAATTTTTTTGCGACGGGAACCCTGGATTATTTCCAAATTCGCGATCTATATGGCGCATTAGCCAGCGATTTTGGCATCGCCACCATAACGGATACCACACTCGCCAGCGGGGACACACTTACCGGTACGGCTAACGCAACCAGTGATTTTGAATTTACCCTACCCGGCGCGACGTTGGCCGGCGATGAAATCGTGCTGCGTTACCGGCGCACCGACGATAACAACTGCTGGAAAGCCTATGTTCTGCGCAATGCCACGAACACGGCCTGGGATGTGCGCCTGGACAGCGTGGCGGCAGGAATAGCGACTAATCGGATTGCCGTTACGGGCGTGGGCAGTCCAGACATGATTCGGGTGATCCATAGAGGCGCGTTGCATGACCTGTTCACAAAAGCGGGTACGGTATGGACAAAGCGCGCCTCACAGGTCAATATGGCGCATCAGAACACGGTGACGTTTTTGAGCATTGAGGCGGTGGCTGGCACGACGCTGACGCGGGTCACGAGTTGGCCGTATACCAGCAGCTCGTATGATATTCTGAGTGCGACATAGGAAGACCGATGACAACTCTCGTCTATGTGTTCAGTAGGCGCTCGCTGGTTAACGGAAGATACGTAATGGACATTGCCGAGGCGTATCAAGGCGCGTTCACAGACATCAACGAGCAGCTGGACGCCGAGATAGCTGGTCTGCCGCTGCTGGTGGTCGAGTGTGAGGTGGATACCCCGACGCGCGTCGCAATCCAGGCGGACGCCAATTTCCCGATGATCTTCTGGCGTGAAACGGACGTCAACGGAACCATCGTCGCGGGAAATGAAGCCAATGTGGTCACGCTAACACAGGCCAATGCGTTTATCGCGTGGATGACGAACCCGGCACGCTGGCCGAATCTGTCACAGCGTAAAAAGGATGTGATTTTGTCATGTATTGGCAAAACGCGTAAACAAGCCGGGGTAACGCTGGTGCGGGCGATGCGCCGCCTATTGAGTGAGGATTGATATGTGGATAATTTTGATAGCTATTGCGATCCTGATGCAACTCATTCCCGGTCAGTCAATCTGGGACATGTGCCCGCTGGTCGAACCGGTGTCGGCGCTGCTCATTGACGAGCGCAGCGCCTACGCGCATGATACGATCAGTCTTGATCCTGACGCAGTGGCGGCGTGGACCGGGCATCCGCTGGTATGGAGCGCGGCGGGCGGTTTTTATGCGCGCCGTCTGCCGGAGTTTGTGCAGTACCGGCTTGTTGTAACCAATGCGGATGACTCACAGGTGTCCGGTCTACTCACTCGCAACCGGGACGGCGAATGGTTCGCCTATCTGACGCGGGATTTGCCGGAAAACCTAGCCGATGAGTGGCACGTGACGTGTGGCGTCTGGCGTCTGGATGAGGTGGTGAGGCCATGACCACTATGGCCTTGTTTCTATTGATCGTTATCTGGTTTGGCATCGGACTGTTTCTGTGGGTTACGCGCCACGAGCGTGGGGAGGATTTTGACAGATGACGAGGGGCAAACATCCCGTTTATGATGATAAATTCCGTGCCAGTGCTTGCGTGATGCTGGAGGCTGCTGGGTATCCTGCCCGTAAAGGCGCATTGCATCATGTGGCTGGACATCTGGGTATTCACGACCGCACATTGAGTCGGTGGTTCAAGGGAGAGAGCAATCCCCCCCCGGACAGGGTTGTCAATAAAATACAGTTTGACATGCGTGATCTGTTGAGGGAGGAGTTGCAAGCTGCATTACTGGCGATGGGTGCTGCTCGTGAAGATGCCACGTACCGCGATCTGGGTGTTGTGGTTGGAATCCTATCGGACAAACTAAATGTCCTTGAAAACCGACCTACCGAACGCATTGAACATACTGGAACCGTTACCGTCGAAGAACGAATTAGCCGAGTTGCTGTCCTACTTGACACCGCAAGAACTCGTGGAATTGGACAGCTTACTTCTGGAATCGACGATTGATCTGCCGACTCCTTACCCGCTCCAGCAGGCCATCAAGGATCACCCGGCACGGTACAAGGTCATCGCGTGTGGGCGACAAGTGGGCAAGACGATCCTGTGTGCGCTGGATGCGCGCGACTGCCTGATCGCCGGGAAGCGCGCGCTGTACACGTCGCCGTCGCAAAAACAGACTGACCAGTTCTGGGAATATGTGAAACGGTTCACCGAGGACCTGCGCCCGTACCGGCACGATAGCCGCCGGATCATGCGGTTGGGCGATGGTCTGTTGGACGTGCAGACGGCCAGTCAGCCGGACACCTTGCGCAGCGGACACTATGATCGTATCTATTTCGATGAGTGCGCGTATCTGGACGCGCGCGTGTGGTCGCAGGTCGGTATCCCAATGCTATTGGCGCGGGACGGCGGGGCATGGTTCATGAGCACGCCGAAACGCCGGAACTGGTTTTTCCAGCATTTTATCAGAGCGCGTGATGCCCAGGCGTCGGGCAGTGACCGTTGGACAGTCTGGAACTTCGCCACTACCGAAAACCCCTACCTGTCGGAAGCGGCACTTGAGGCGCTCACGGGCGAGATGACGGAAGAGGATTATCAGCAGGAGATACTCGCACAGTTTCTGGAGGGACAGGGCGCTGTATTCCGATATGTGGACAGTATCTGTGTGCTGCCGCGGGTCGAACCATTCGAGGGCCGGTTCGTCATGGGTGTGGACTGGGCACAGGTGCGCGATTTCACTGTGCTGATTGTGATGGACCGGGAGACGCGCCGCGTGGTGGATATGGACCGCTTCAATGGGGTGGACTGGGCTTTACAACGAGGTCGATTGATGACGCTGGCGCAGAAGTGGAACCCGGAGGTCATCTATGCGGAATCGAATAGTATCGGCGGCCCAAACATTGAGGCGCTGGTACGGGACGGGCTGCCTGTGCGCCCATTCGAGACGACCGGTGTCAGTAAGCCGCCACTGATTGAGAGCCTTGTTCTGGCGTTTGATCGGAGCGAAATTGCGTGTTTGGATGATCCCGTGCTCAAAGGGGAACTGATGGCATTTGAGCGCAAGGTATCCACGACCGGTCGGAGCCAGTACAGCGCGCCGGACGGGATGCACGACGATACGGTGATGGCGCTGGCGATTGCATGGCACGCGGTCACGAGACCGAAGGCAGAAGACCTGATCGCCTTTATCTGATTGGCGGAGAGCATGAGTATTCTGGATCGAGCGTTACATCGGCTGGGTTATGCGAAGGCGCGCACGGGCGGAGACCGGTTAGTGACGCGCGATGATCGCTGGTCAGTGCCGGATTACAGCACGGTGGAGAACCAGGTCACGCTCATGCAGAAGTTGTCATGGGTGTTTATCGCCGTGACACAGGTGGCAGAGGCGGCGGCCGGCAGCGCGCTGAGTGTCAAATTGCGCATAGGGGAAGGCATCGAGGACGTTGAGAACCATCCATTTGAACTGAAGCTGCAGCGGCCGAACCCGTTCCAATCACGGTTTGAATTGTTAGTTGAGACGTTCGCATACCGGCGCTTGTCCGGGAACGCCTACTGGTGGCTGAATAAGCCAGACGAGACTAGCGAACCGACCGAGATATGGGGTATTTCGCCGGGCAAGATTCTGCCCGTGCCGGACGGGAACATGGGCATTCAACACTATGCATACAACCCGGGCTTCGGCATGACGGAACTAATTATCCCTCCGGATGAGATCGTACACTTCAAGGCGTTTCATCCGACGAATCGATACATTGGGCTATCCCCGATTGAGGCGCTGGCCGGGCAGGTTGTGGGGGACCTCAAGGCGGTGGAGTGGAACGCTAACGTTTTTGCGAAAGACAACGCGAAAATTCCCGGCGCGCTGGTATGGGCGGACATGGTGCAGGACCCGGAATGGGAGCGCATCAAGCGCGAATTGATTGACGAGCACGGCGGTGTGCGCCGGTCGCTTATGCTGCTGCGTGGCGCGGGGGCGAAGGGCGTGAGTTGGCTACAGATGGGAGTCAGTCAGAAAGACCTCGAATTTCTGGAAGGCCGCCAGTTCACCAAAGAAGAAATATTCGCCGTGTTCGCGCCGGGTCTGGCGTCCCTGTTGGCAATCAATGCCACCGAAGCAAATGCCGTCGCCGGGCGGGCAACGTTTTTGGATATGTGCATCTGGCCCATGCATCAGCAGATAGCTGAGAAAATCACGAATGATCTGTTGCCTTTGTATGGCGATAATCTGATGTGTGAGTTTGATGACGTGCGCAAGACCGACCGAGTGCTGGAACTTCAGGAGCAGGACGCTTATGAGCGCACGCATACGCTGGATGAAGTTCGCGCGCGATGGTATGGGGACGAGTCGATTGGCGACGAACGCGGCGCGCTGCTGATGGCGGAAATCACGAAACCCGCGCCGTTTGCCCCTTCCCCCCCGGCTATGACTGACACGGCGCCGGACGACCAGGCTATCACACAAGCGGTGAACCGACTGGCGCAGGAGGCCGAGGTGAGCATGAAGTCTCAGGCGCTGTCCGCGATGGAAGACGAAATGCGGCGCTGGCGCAAGATGGCAAAACATCGATTGGTTGGTAAAAACTTTCACGCCGCACTGGACTTCGAGAGCGACATTATTCCGGCGCCGCTGATGAGTTGGATAAAGGGCGGATTGGAACGGGTTGAGACCGGCGCAGAATTGATGCGCGTGTTTGATGAGGTAGATCTGCGGGCATGGGGAAAATATTACAATGGCGAATTTAGCTGATCGCGACGATTACGAAAATCAGATTATCCGCCGACTGGCTGCCCTGGGGCTGCTTGCGGAGATCATGCGCACACTGGGCACAGATATGGACGTGTCTAATCTGACTGCGGCTTTTTGGGGAGACATTGAAGCGCGCATCCGCGGGATCGTTACTACCGAATTATTCGCTGTGTTCCGGGCGGCATGGGTGGCCGATGAAGCGGCGCTGGGATACACGTTTCCGGCTGAGTATGCGGACCGCTGGTTACAGCGCAATATGGCGCAGTATGGCGCGGACCTTGCGCGGCAAATCACGCTTACGCAGCAGACGGCGGTCGAGCATTACGTCGGGCAGTACTTTGACCAGCAGTGGAGTCAGGGTCAGTTACGCGGGATGCTGGAACCGTTTTTCGGTGCGGAACGAGCCGCACTAATCGCGCGGACCGAAGTCACGCGTGCGGCGTCCAATGCCACCGGCGCAGTGCAGGAACAACTGAAGCGGGAGAATGTGCAAACACGGCAAATATGGCGGACGCGAGAAGACGAATTGGTGTGTCCGATATGCGGCCGATTGCGAAACAAATTGCAGGGGATAGATTGGGAACTCCCGCCGCCAGCTCATCCGCGTTGTATCTTACCTGGTAATGAAATCGTGGTGCCCGGTCGCATTCAGGCTGCAACCACAAGCTATTATGTCGGACGGTGTATTGAGGTAACTTTTGGTAGCGGGAGCACATTGGCCGTCACCGCGCATCACCCGATATTGACGCGGCGCGGTTGGGTTTTCGCGGGCGAACTGAAAAGTGCGGATCAACTCATCCGGGCAATTGCCCCCGAAAGGATAGTTGCGGCCATCTATCCAGAGGATGACTACGTGCCAACCCGCATTGAGCAGATAGTGAATACGCTGATGAAATCGAGCACGATGACGACCAGACGAATGCCAGTTTCCGCCGAAGACTTCTATGGTGACGGCTCCGGTTTCATAGGTGAGATCGACATTGTATTTGCCGATAGCTTTTTGCTGGACGAGAGGAAACCCGTGCTCGGTCATAGTTTGGGCGATAACACGCTCAACGTGGGCAACATTGTGCCAGGCAGTCTCCAGTGTTTTGGCTCGCAGCAGGAGCGATTCGGGTTTCACAGGAATGCCTCGAGTAGCCTCGTGAGCAGCCATCACTTGTGCGCACCGTTGCTCTTCGGACATGTTAGCCCACTTCATCAATTCAGCGTCGGATTGATTACGCGGGATAATGCCACACGCCAAAAGCCGGCGTCGGAAAGTCCAGCGATTGATCCCCGCCTCGCGGGCGAGTTTGTTCTCCGATTCGCCCGCGAGATAGCGATGGAGCAAATTATCCAGATCAGAGATTTCGATTTTTCGGGGCACGTGTATGACCTCCAGGTTAGTCCATACGAACTATACATCTGCAATTCTATTATAACACATAACTGTCGGTGTTGGCCTGACCTTATCATCATTGAAACGGAGGCTGTGTGATGCAGGTTTCGTATACAGTGGACATGACCGCCGCACTCAAGAGCCTGGACTCTATGGCGCATCCGAAGAACATTGCGGTGGCGTTATATGTCGGTGCGGTGTATCTGCAATCCAAGGTGTCGCCATACCCGCCCGCCGTCGCGCATCCGAAACAGCCATTTACGAGCGACAAGCAGCGGCGCTATGTGATAATGGCGCTGCGCAAAGGCATTATCGAGATTCCGTACCGGCGCGGGCAATCACCGGGGTCACAGGATTTAGGCCAGCGCTGGCGTATCGACCGGTCGACCGATGGCATGGTGTGCACACTGCGCAACACGGCACGGTATTCCCGCTATGTAGTCGGCCCAAATCGTCTGCAATCTGCTTACATGCGCGGATTGGGATGGCGGTCTCAGGAAACGGTGATGAGCAAGGAACATGATGCGGTGGCCGCGAAGATCGTCGCGCAGCTGCGCAAGACAGTGATGCGCAAGACAGTGAAAGGATAGAGGTGGAGTATGCCCTGGAAGATTGCTGAAGTGGACGGGATGTATTGCGTCCACAAAATGAATGACGATGACACAATGGGCGAAAAGGTCGAGTGTCATGCGACGATGGAAGAGGCTGAGGCGCACATGCGCGCGCTGTATGCCAACATGGAAGACATGGGCGGAGACATGTCTGGGAAGGCCGCGGTCAAAGCATTGACCGGCGGGGAAGGGAACGCGTGGGTATTGGATGTGCGTGGCGTGCCGTATGGCAGTCCGTCTGACCGGGATGGTGACGGTCAGTATTTCGATGCGCGCACGGTGTTACATGAGGACAAATTTCCTCTGCCCCCGGCCGTGTACTATCATGGGATTGCGGACGATGGGAAGAGGCTCGCTCCCACTCCGGAATACATCGGCAAGACGGTCAGTTTCGAGGACCGGGCGGATGGCCGCTGGTATCGGGTTGTTCTCAACCAGGCGGCGGATAAGGCCCGGCGTATCTGGGACGCCGCGAAACAGGGGAAAGCGTTTGTCAGCAGCGGGTCGAATCACCTGCACCGAGTTGACCGGAACGGGCGGATTGTGCAGTGGCCAGTCTTAGAGCTGTCCTTGATTGATGCCTATGATGGGCGCGCCCCGGCGAACAAGCACGCCATTGCGCTGCCCGCGCTCAAAGCGATCTACGCGGCGGCGGGAATTGACCTGCCGGCAGAAATCGGGTACACTGATTCTGATACTGATACACAGGGAACACAGGGTGTTACGCCGTTCCGAGCATCAGACGTTATTCGCATGGATAACTCTAGCGACAAGGAACGGGATATGGAACCCCAGGAAATTCAAGACCTCGTAGTAAAAAGTGTGGACGATGCGCTCAAGGCCCAGTGGGACGCTGATGAGGCGGCTCGCAAGGACCGGGAAGCGCGTGAGTCCGACAAGCAGGCCGCTATCAAAGCGGCGCTCGATCTACAGGCAGCCGAATTCGCCAAATCGAAACGCCTCCCGGAAGGCATCCCTTACGTGGCTAAATATGGCGACGTGTGGAAGTACGACAACCTGGAGCCGGGAGACATGGCGCTGATGATCGGGTTGCTGCGTGAAGCGAAAGCGTCTCGCTTGAGTAAATTCGGCGAGAGCGAAGCGGCCGTGAAAGCGCTGGGCATTAAGCTCGAAGAAGATGCCGCGAAAGATGGCGAAATCGGCATACAGGGTATGTATGCGCTCAAGGCGGCCGGCTTCGCTGGCAAGGCCAATGATCTGAACTATTCCACTTACGCCACCTATGGTGACGAGTTCGTCGGTGTGGCTTACTCCCAGGCACTATGGGAGTCTATTCGCAAAGGGGCGGTTATTGCCAACCGACTCCCGACAGTCGAAGTGCCTCCTGGGCATGAAAGCATCAATGTCCCAGTCGAAGGTGAAGACCCGATCTTTTACAAAGTCGCGCAGGCGACCGGTCTCGCGTCGGCTACCGATTCACACCCGGCCGCGACAGTGACCGCCAGTAAAGCGGCCACGACAAATGTGTCTCTGACGCTGAACAAGATGGGGGCGCGGACGATCTACTCCGGTGAACTGGAAGAGGATTCGATTGTGCCGTGGGTGAATTACCTTCGCACCAAGATGGTTACGGCAGGGAACGAATATCTGGATGCCTCGATCATCGATGGAGACAACGCCACCGGCGCGACAACTAACGTGAATGACATCGCGGGCACTCCAGCTGGCACGGAGTATTTCATTCTGTATGACGGGTTCCGTGTATCGCCACTGGTGACTACAACCGCCAACAGTCGCGCGGGGGGCACATTGGACGTAAACGACTTCCTTGCGACGCTGCAACTGATGGGTGTGCAGGGCAAAAACGCCGACCAGTCCAATACGGTCTTTATCATGCCGCCGTCTGTGCAATGGAAAGCACTGCAACTGGCGGAAGTCAAGACGCGTGACGTGTTCTCACAACCGACGCTAGAGAACGGGAGACTGGTACAGATTTTCGGGTACGGTATTATCACGTCGTACTTCTATAACTTCTGGTCGGTCAAGTCCGGACTGGTGGCCGGATATGAATACAAGGAAAACAGCGCGGGTAAGTTGGACGTAGATACCGCCTCTAACAACACCTTCGGGTCTTTCCTTGCCGTGCGTTTCGACCAATGGCTGTTGGGCTACCGCCGACGGATGCTGCTGGAAATGACGCGCTTCCCGGAGTCGGACAGTACGCAGATTGTGGCTCAGATGCGTGTTGGTCTGATCCAGCGCGATACGGAAGCGGCCGCCATCACCTACGGTATCACGGTGTAAGGGAGACGCCTCATGTACAACCTGAAACGTGGTTCTTCTTCCATCGGTGATCTTGCTGATGGGTTCGGCAGTGCTTTTCTGCCCGCGCTGATCGGGAACACCTACTTTGTCAATCCGAGTCTGTCCGTCAGTGGGAGTGGGACGGTGGATGATCCGTTCAATTCCGTGCTAGCGGCCTATAATCAGTGCACGGACGGCGCGAATGACGTGGTATTTATGATCGGTCAGTCCAGTGCCTGGAGTCCGGCGGCATCTCTGACGTGGAGCAAAAGCTACACGCACCTGATCGGCATCAGTTCGCCGCTTCCGGGAATGGGACAGCGGTGCCGGATTGTCGGGTCCGCTTCGGTGGACATCTCTCCCGTGATTACGTTCAGCGGGACTGGGTGTATCGTCAGCAACATTCAGATATTCAACGGCAAGGACGCTGATAGCAGCAGTGGCGCGGTAATCGTTTCCGGCGCGCGCAATGCGTTCATTAACGTATTCTTCGCGGGCATGGGGCACGCAACACCAGCTGCTCGGACTGACAGTTACAGTCTCAAAGTCACCGGCGCGGAAAACCTATTTGCGGACTGCACTATCGGACTGGACACCATCGACCGGTCCGCTGCCAACTACGAACTGTGGCTGAGCACCGGGTCCGTGCGCAATACGTTCAAGCGCTGTCACATTCTGTCACAATCGGACACCAACACACGCGGCGCGGTCCTGATCGACGGCATGGACCGCTGGGTGATATTCGATGATTGCCTATTCGAAAACTTCTCTGTCAACTGGGCAACCGCCATCACCAATGCATTCTCAATCACGGTAGCCACCACGCATTATGTAATCCTGCGTGGGGCTTGTCAGTTTGTCGGGTATACCGGCATTGCCGATACACTGACACATATCTACGGGGCAGGCCCGGCGCCGAATAGCGGGATGTTCCTGAGCACTCAGCCAGCGGCCTGATGTCTAGGCGGGGGCGGTCTCTAGCCGCCCCCGCTGGATAGGACAAGCACATGCAAATTATCGAGATCGTTCGATTGATAGGGACTACGGCGGTTGGTGGCGCAGCCACAATAACGGCCGACCGCCCGATACGCGGGTTCCTGGTTGCGGTGGAGTGGGTCGATGGCGACCTGACCGACGGCGTAGACGGGACGCTGAGTGTAATTCGTACCTCGTCCGGTGTAAACAAAACACTGCTTACGCTGACCGATGCCAATGCCGATGCATGGTACCAACCGCGCGAAGACCGCCATAGCGCGTCCGGGGCAGCGGCGAGTGTCAATGACCAGTACATGATAGTGGATGGCGTATTGCAGTTGGTCATTGCCAGCGGCGGTGACGCCCACACCGGTGGCGCGCTAGTCTATCTGTTTTAGGAGGAAATGATGCGAACCATTCAATTCGTGCAGGACGTGGTAGCCAGTGGTGTATTCTTCGATTACGGAGATACAGGCATATTCGATGAGGCTGCGGCCTATGCGCTGGTCTCAGGCGGATGGGCAGTGTATGTCGATGGTCTGCCCGCCCCGGAAACGCTAGGGATAGCAGAGGAAGTGACGTCGGAGGAACCAGTACGCCGTAACCGGAGATAGCGCATGGCCGCGTACATCACAACCACGGAACTGAAGGCGCAGCTTACCAGCCAGACGATGGGCGCCGGTGACGATGCGCTGTTGCTGGAAATATGCAGTCGCGCGACCAGGTGGTTTGAGAGCGAAACAGGCCGCGTGTTCGACGCCAGCAGCAACACGTCACGTTCCCTGGATGCTATCCAGGACGTGGATGGGCCGCGTCTGAAACTGCCGTGGGACCTGTGCAGTATCAACAGCATCACGAACGGAGACGGCGTGGCGGTGACCAGCAGCCAGTATGCAACCGAACCGCGCTATGGCACGCCGTATCATGAGATCGTGCTGCTGCCATCGTCCAGCATAGTCTGGTCATACCTGACCAATCCGCAGAACGCGATCACTATCAGCGGAAAGTGGGGCTATAGTGAGACCGTGCCGGCAGATGTCAAAGGCGCAGTGCTGGTGCTGGGCGCGGCCATGTACAAGGCGCGGGACGTGCTGGTGGGGGTCAGCTCACCGGTGGTCACAGCGGAGGGGAGCGTGATCATGCCATCCACCATCCCTGAGATCACGAATGATGTGGCGTGCAAATACAGGCGGTGGTCATGATGGAATCCTACACATTGCGCGGGATGTACGAAGCGGTGGCGGATGTGACGATCACGTTCGTTAACCGGATGGACGAAGCCAAAACCGCGAAAGTGTTCGACATTGACAGTGGCGTAGCCTCTGTGACCGACGCCGACTGTCCGGCGCGGATCATGGCCCCGCATTATGGCGCTCAGGACATATCCGGTGTAGTCAGCATGACGCTGGGACACAACGTAAGTCAACAGGTATTTCAATTGACTGAATTGTACCTGTACCAACCGGTGACTGCCGGAGAGGGGGTCCGTGCGTGGTTGGGCGATCTGGTGGACATTGCCGACGTGTATCTGGCGATGGTCAATCAGATGCAGTTCGGCCGGGGCGTTCTGACCGGCGCGAATCTGTCGATCCAGTCGATTGAGTACGGGAAGATTCTCTACGCCGGAATTGTTATCAGCATGACGATTCAGGTCACGAGTTAAGGAGTGAGGGATGGTCGACATTACAGTAGGCGCCGTGAAGCCAACGGCGGGATATGAACACATGATTCAGCATGGCATCACCGGTGAGGCGACTATTGCGGCCGGGGATGGTCTGTACAAGGGGACTTCGGGTACACTACTCAAAGCGCTGAATGACACGCAGGCGCACGCGGCGCTTGTCGGCATTGCGCTCGACACGCAGGCAACCAGCGGCGGCGCAATCACCTATATGCCGGACGGGGGCAGCATCGATTGCACCGGATTTACGGAAGGGGTCGCCGTCGTTGTCAGCAACACGGCGGGCAAACTGCATCCAGTCGCGGACCTGGGGACTACGGAATTTTTCACCTATGTGGGCGAGGGCACCAGCGCGCGGTTTCTCATTCGCATCCATGCGACGCCCGACCAATTGGCCTAATGTCATGACCCGATACTTTGTGCTGGTCAGTTTGAACCAACCGGACGAACTCATGCCGGGCAAGCCGAACCCGAAATACGGGAAGCCGGGCGAAAGCGTGGAGCCGGGCGAGATTATCACCGATGAGATCGGCGGGTTTCTAGAGCATCGCACGGACCCGAAAACCGGTGACCTGAAACCGTCCTACTATGCCGACGCGCTGCGTCACGGGTTGTTCGTTCGCGTCGGGGAAAAGGACGTGGTGATCGATGCGGTTATGCAGCATGTGCCAGAACATCTGGCGCGCATGTACTACCAATTGATCCGTGAGGAGCAGGCGGCAGCAGAGGCAGGGGTTATGGCGCAAGCTCCCGCCCGCGCGCGCAAGGCGAAATCTGCGCCTGAGACAATCCTGACTGAAGATGATACGCCGCAGGGCGTGAATGAGGGGAGCGAGGAATGACCGGGAAAGGTCAGCATTTCGGAAAGTTCGAGTTGGACAGCGCCGATGCCGGGTCGCTGGTGGATTATTCATCTGACATACTGACGGTGACAGGTTTTGATTTCAATCTGAACACGGCGCAGCACCATACACCTGGAAGCCGGAACCAGACCACCACATACGGCGGAAACGTGACGAATGACGGCACGATTGCGGGAAAAGTGGACCCAACATCTGGGAGCTTTTACCGTGTCTGTAAAGCGTGGGAAGCCTCGGTGCGGGCCGGCACGATTGCGACACGCACATTTCGCTGGAGTACGCCGGATGCCTCAACAGCCGGGAGTCAGCAGCGCGGCGGGGAAGTCTACCTGAAATCACTAACGCATGGCGCGACCACTGGCGGGAGCGCGGAGTTGAATACCTTCACGGTCGTGCTGACAGTGGACGGTGCGGTCACGGATACAACGGTGACGTGATGGCAGACCAGGATCGGATGGACGTTATCGACATCGAAGACATGGAACCGGAACTCATCTCGCTCCGGGTCATGGTTAACGGTGTTGCCAAGCATATTGAGATGCGCGCTTTCAGCCTGTACGAATGGTTTGAGACAGTTTCACTCGTATCTGACCCCATCCCGCCCAAGAAGCTGGATGACAACGGGACCAAAGTCGATAACCTAGAAGACGAGGAATACCGGCGGGAACTGGCAATGACAGAACACCGGCGCTATGCGTTGTTGATTATCCGTGCACTGCAAGCGACGGGTAACTACCTGAGTCTGGCGAAATTGCCGCCCGCTAAACAAATCGAGCAATTTCTCCAGGTGGTAGACTTCGGAATGTATTGGGATTTGCGGACGCTGCTGTTATCGCATCGAAGCCGCCACTTCGCCCGGCTGGAGGAGCGGGCTGAGTCCTTTCAGTCCAGCGGAGAAACGACTGGCGAGAATCCGGCGGCGGTATCGCTTGACACCGAAACAGTGGCGGACAATGCCAACGGCCGATAAGGACACACTCATGATCGATGAACTGGTGTTAGAGAAAACGCTGGACGGGATGGTCCAGCGTTTTACGAATGACCAGGGCGTCCTGTATGCGGAGTTCCGACTGGCGCTGCTGTTGGCGCGGGAGGGAGTGTAGGTGACCGGGAACAGTACTGATGTGACATACGTCCTCAAAGCGAAAAATGAGGCGTCCAATGTTATCAATCAGGTGAAAGGCGCCTTGCAGGGCACCGGCACGGCGGCGGCCGGAACTCGCGGCGCGTTTGATTCCCTCGCGCGTGGGGCGCTGGCGGTTGGCGCGGCGTACATTGGGATGAAAGGAATCCGACTTGCCGCGGATATGTACCAGACCGGGGAGGAGGCACGGCGCACGGAGACCGTATTCCGCCAATTAGCCCGGTCGGCTGGGGGCTATACCGCTGTCATGACCCGGATGGAGACGGCGACCGGAAACGTAGTTGACCGAATGACGCTGCAAAGTTCAGCTAACCGGATGTTGCAGATAGGACTGGCGACTACCGCAGACGAATTAGCGCGCATGACGGAGTTGGCGGTGAAACTCGGTGGGGTGATGAACCCAGGGAGTTCAGCGGCTGGGAATATCGACAGTTTTATCTCGATGATGGGGAAACAGTCCAAGGAGCAACTGGCTGATTTTGGCATCTCGGTAACAGATGTGGAAGTGCGCATTCAACAACTGATTGACACAGGCCAGGCGATGAACCGTGCCGAGGCCTTCGGTCAAGCGGTCATAGATGAAGCTGCGGAATCGCTCCTCAATTTAGGGAGTGCGGCTGAAGTGGGGGAAACCTCCGTTTCTCGTCTGGAAACCCGTTGGGAAAATTTTTGGTCGGGCATGAAAATCGGGGTAGCGGATACGGTAAATGCCTTCGCTGATGGTCTGGAATACATAGAAAGTGTCGGGTTTGACGAGTTTGCATATTTCGTGCTTCATGGGGAAAGCACTCGTCCCCTTTCTCAAGTGCGAGAACAGGGATATGTGAACATACAGACGGGTTTGCAGGAGATGTTACGGACACAGACGGCCATAGGCGAGAATCCGTACCGCACCCCACGCGAAACAATAGATAGCGCCGCGGCGCAAAACTTCTCAACTGTGCGCTATGCCCAGATGCTCCGGGAAGCGATGGTTAGCGGGCCGGGGATGGGATTTGCCGCCATGCAAAACATGGGACAATACGGCGGGATGACCAGCCAGTATGGACGCCTACAGGGGTTTCAGATGCTGGGGGGTGAACAGATCATGGGCGGGGTAGCGGCCCAGAATCTGGCGCAGATGGCGCGGGATATTGCGCAGCAGGCGGAGGAGGCCAAGACCGCCTACGGGGACATGCTGAGTGATGCTCAGCTTGCGCAGATGAATGAAGCGGTCAAGGCCGCGAACGAGCTGGCGAATGAGGCCGGCCGCGCGCGGGACAACTTCGACCGGATGAACCTCGGCCAGATCATGGGACAGCAGGGCGGCGGGCGGTATGCAGAAATCATGGACGCCGTGATCGAATCCATGCCGGAAGGGGCGGCACGGGACGCGGCGGCGCGCGCTTTTGCAATGGGCACCGGGCAGGAGACCGCCATGTCCCGGCTCATGGATGAGAAGATCGCGCCGTATTTGGCACGGATGGCGGGTATCAATCCACAAGCGGCGCTGGGAGCCGGGCAGAACCTGAATACGTTTTTGACCCAGGCAGCATTGGCCGGTTGGTCGCCTCAGCAGATGGCGCAGTACGCCATGCCTGCAATGGGCTACCAGATCACCGGCGGCGCGGGAGGTCAACAAATCAACATCCCGCAGGGCGCGGTTCCGGGGCAGATCGCGGCACAGTATGGGATGAGTGTGCAGGAAGTGCTGGCAATGACCGGGGCGACCAACACACGCAACATGCCATTTGGCACGTTTACGCGACCCGGTACCGGCGGCGGGATTGTGCCCACGGAAATGCCAGATGCTGTGCAAGGCCTGTTCGACACAATGCAGACCGGGATTGAGGACGCGCAGGCCGGTGTCGGGGAACTGACTGCCGCGCTTGATGAAGTGGACAACCGGATCGTGACCGTGCAGATTGACTTTCTGGCGAATATTCCAGCCTGGTTGCAACAAATCCTCAATCTCGGAGGATTCGGCAAAGCCGTCGGGGATAGTGTGCAAACCAATGGCGGGCAACCGCCTGGCACGACCAACACCAACAAAGGCAGTTCCAGCACGAACACCATACATACCGGAGCCGGGGGACGGTAATGGTCACCTATCAGGTCGAGCTTAAATTCGACTTTGCGCGGGACGGCACGTATATCCATGCGCAAGCGGACATGACGCCGCGCCTGATTATGTTGCAAACTTCCTATGGAATGCAGGACCCGTACCAGACAGTTTCCCCGGCAGCAACATTAGCGCTGACGTTTACTAATCGGGATGGCGCGTTCAACGTAAACGATCCGACCGCCGCGCTGTATGGACTGCTCAATCCGGGCATATTGGTGCGGTTGCGGGTAGCAATCGATGGAACGTGGCACACGCGCTTTATCGGGCATACGACGGCCAGCACACGCTATGTCGTTGGTAAACATGAGACACAGAAACAGGTTCTGGTCACGGTCACGGACCCGGTGAATCGCCTGTACAATGATGTCTATATTCCGCCTCTGGAGACGAACGTAACCACCAACACGCCGCTGGTGACGATGTTCGACAAGCCGGTTATCACGTGGCCGTATGACCGCAGTTTCTTTATGCTGGACGCGAGCGAGTTGGACGGGGCAGATGGGCTGTTCGACGCGCCGAATACGATCTATTCGTTCGAAACTGGACTGACCACTCTGGATTATTCGGGAGACGTGGGAGACCTTGGTGGCGGGATGTCCCCACTCAACTTCATTACGCAGATGGTCACCAGTGAATGCGGCGGGCGGTTTTATTGGGACCCGCATCAGGCAAAATTCATTTTTCACAATCGGCATCACGATGTGCTCAATCAGGAGACCATAACAGCGACATTCACTATGGCTGACCTGCTCGGCTACACGTTTGGGCAGACACCGGTGATCAACGACGTGACGATCCAGTATGAGCCGCGCCAGTTGGGGACACCATCATCGATAATCTATGCCAGCGATTCAGTTCCGTTCCGGTTGCGTAGCGGGGAAATTCGGACTATGTCGGTGCGCTATCGGGACCCGACTATCGACACGACCATCATCAGCGCTATCAACGTCATCGCACCGGTGCGCGGAGTGGACGTGATAGCTAATGAGCTATCCGGTGGAGGGGGTGCAGACCGCACATCGGTTGTCGGATATACATCCAATTCCGGTGGACAGAGCGCCGCGTTGACACTGACCAATTCATCCTCGGTCGATGTGTATATCACGACGCTGCAATTGCGGGGCACGCCACTATCCCGCCGCAATGGGGAACAGGTGCGAGCGGTTGACCCGACGAGTATCCGTGCCTATCAACGGTCCCCGCTCCCTCCAGAGACCATTCCGGGATTGAACGATGCGGACATGGCTGCCGACTATGCGCGATTGCTGGTGAACCGGTTCAAAACCCCGACTGGCGCGTTTACGTCTGTGACCGTGCGCGCCAATGACAATGGGGTGCTACTAACAACATCGTTCTCTATTGATTTGATGGAACAAATCGCGCTCACGAACGATTGGACGCGGCACGATGCGCAATATGTGGTCATGGGAATTCAAGAGCAATGGGATGCGCCCAGCGCGATCTGGGACATCACCTATCTGTTGAAACCATTTGCGCTGGAAAACATCTTTCGTATAGACTATTCCGAACTGGACGCCAGCGATGGGCTGGCGTTCTAATCTAAGGAGTCATGATGGCAAATTGGACCGCAGTAAAAACATGGAGCGCCGGAGAAGTCCCGACTGCCGCATTGGTCAACGCACATCTCCGTGACAACACCGCCTACCTGCTGCAGCGCACGCTGGCAGGCGGCGCAGCGGACGTAGTACTGAGTGGCGCGCCAACTACAACCAGCGCGACATTTGTCGATGTGACCGGCGCGACGGTAGCCGTCACGACCGTCGCTGCCAACATGGACATTCTGATTATTGCGTTTGGTCACTTGAGCAATAGCGGCGCAGCAGATGTAACACTAACCGCTACGGTAGACGGAACGAATGTAGGAAATGCGACCTACGGACTCCAGATCGTGCAGATAGCTGGCGCGGGCGGCAATTATCCGTTCTGCGTCGCATTCCGATATACTGTTGCGGCGGCCGGCGCGCATACGGTCAACCTGCAATGGAAAACCTCCGCAGGCACAGCTACAATTCACGGAGACTCGGCTGGACAATTCTCCGCCGGCGAGATTGGATAAATGAGGAGCAGCTATGAGACAGCATCAATTGCCAATCAGTTTAGCGAACAGTGACAAACTGCACAGTGAGCTAGCGAGCGAATTGACCAACAAATACGTCGGTCTGAACTCTGAGGAATTCGGGACGGTCTGGAAGGCGCTGCTGACGGATGACAGCACGACCACGCATGACGGGATAGCTGACGGCGTAGCGATGGCGCATGACCCGGATGTGCTGACTCCAGAGCAGTCCATAACCGCGGCGGTAGCAATCAACAGACAGCAGCTGGTCGAATATCTGAAGACGCAGCTGACCACACCAAACCCGGTCACGGCGACGGTCAGGGCGCAGGCGCAGGCATATATCGATGAGAGTGTGAAACTGCAAGCCGCCATGACCAATATCGCGGCCTTGTACGGGTACAACCTCGGCACGAATGCCGGGTATTTGCAAACCGCCCTGATACTGGTTTCGTTGATGACATAGGTTGCCATCCGGTTGTGAATAAGGTAAGATACGTGTATGGACCCACATCTCATTGAAACGATTTTCGGCGCGGGCGTGCTGACCATTTCGGCGGCCGCGTTTCTGGTGATGGCGCTTACCGCGTTCCTGAAAGTCCGCCAGCGCGGGACCGACAAGAACCCGGAAGAAACACAGTTCGGGCAGGTCCTGACAACGTTGGTCAGCACAATTGCAAAGTTCGACCGGGTAGCCGATGCGGTAGACCAGTCAACTATGCAGATGCAAAGGAACACAGAGGCGTATATCCTGACTGCCAAAAACGCACTGGAACAGATGGAAGCAATGGAGAGTCGCCGCGCCGGGGAGAATCAGGCTATGTTGAAACGCATCGAAGACAACACCGCTGCGATTGCCAACCAGTCTGTGGTTATTGCTACCCAAACGACTGCGCTCAATCAGATCGGCCCGTCCATCGAAGGCCTGCGAGCGGACGTGAATACACTCATCGCGCGCATGACCGCCATTTTGGAAAAGTATGATCAAACCAACGGCGAACTAAATGATGAGGTCCGCCGCTTCAACGATACCGTGCGCTCTATCGACGCCCACCTGAAGTGTTTCGAAGAATTGTTCGCCGAGGAGAAGAAGAAGAAGCAGAAAATGATAAAGCAGTCCGGGACCGAAGATAAACCAATCGACGACGCAATCAGTGAAGGGAAAGCGCTTTAATGGACGCCTATCTACTCATGCTCGTGGGCTACTGTGCCGGTGTGCAGCAGGCCGTTGACATCTTCAAAGCCTATCTGGACCGGAGCCAGGCCAGCATCGCCGACGAAACCCGCACGCTGCTGCTGCTGCTGGCAAAAGTGATCGCCGCCGCCGTCGCCGTTGTGCCTACCTACGTGGCCATTCCGTTTCGAACCGGGACTTGGCTGGACAGTTACCCGGTCGTGCTGGTGGCCGTGAGCGTGGTGCTTGTGGCTGCCGGCAGCCAGTTCATCTATCACGTGCTTAAGATCGTCAAGGCGGTCTCCACTGCATTGCCCCGACCGATGACGTTTACTGCAAGTGCCATCCGCACGAGCGATTTGGAACCTTTACGTGCGGATCCGCCCGCGCACGGGTAGGATAGCGCATTCATGCGCCGGAATCAAAAAGCCCCCGCCATTGCTGACGAGGGGCTTCTGTGTTTCCGCGGACTACTTTAGCAGACTGCCAATCGGATTAATCCCCAGATAGTCGAAGTCCTGCCGTCCGCGCATCTCGACAACTTCACCCGCCACAATCCAGCGGGACCGCCAGCGGCGCTTGTGAAACCCGGAAAACTCGGTGCGCGCACCATGTTGTTCCATAATGATTATCGCATGATTATGCAGAACCGCTGCGTCTCGCGCGGACAAGTGGAGCGCGTCAGTCTTCGGGTTAATGCTGATGCTTTTCGGCATCGCGCAAGCGATGATGTTTTTTGCTGTGCGCTTTTTCATTCCGTCTCCCCATGCGCCAGACGATCCCGGCAGGACCAGCAGTAAAACAGATTGCCGATTCCTATCAGTTGATCCACGTCGAACTGATGCCCGCATTCCGCGCACGTGCGCGGCGCTTGCAGTGCGATGAGCGAAGCCTTGAGACGCGCATTCTCGCTGATCAGCCGCTCGACCTTCAGGCGTAGGAGGTGGTTCTGCTCTATGAGGGACAGGTGCTTGTTCTCATCCCACCATTTTCGATGTGTCATTGAATAGCTGCCTCCTATTTTAAGCACAAATACCACGGATAATGAGCTAAACAGTCTGGCAGCACGAACACTACATAGAGCACGGTAACCAAGATCGCCACCAGTAGCAACAGCACAAGCAGTAGATGCCGTCTCGCTGAGTTCACGATTTATGCTCCTGCGGCGCTAACGTCATCAGCAGTGTCTCCAGTTGCGCGTTCTGCCGATCCCGCGTGGCAGAGTAGACGCCGTTGGCGGCGAAGGTGGCGGCGTGGGCGGCGGCGAAGGTGGCGACGGCGGCGGCGGCGAGGGCGTCGGCGGCGGCGGTGGCGAGGGCGTCGGCGGCGGCGTGGTCGGCGGCGAAGTCGGCGGCGGCGAAGTCGGCGACTACTGTTGCGGTGTCGGTGGCGTAGTCGGCGGCGGTGTCGTAGTCGGCGGCGGTGGCGGCGGCAGTGACGGCGGCGTCGTAAGCGTTGACGCACGCCGCTTCCAATTCCGCATCGGTCGCATCCCCGTCCAACCAGCGTCGCTTGGTCGCCAAGACCGCCACACTGCGCGGGTCCGGGTTGTCGACCAGCGCCAGCGCTTCCTCCGCGCACCACAGCATAAACTCATGCAGCACGCGGGTCGCGTCCGCCACCCACAGGCACAACCGTTCGCTGGCAACGTGTTTATTGCCGCCATGCGCGATGATGGTTCCCCGCAGGAGCGCTCGCTCCACCCCCGCGCCGGGCGCAAACTGAAGCGCATCCAGTGCGCGCTCGCTGCCATGCAGTCCATGCACGCAGGGAATAATCTCGCCCTCCACCCGCAGTGCCTGACCGGGGACAACCGGTAAGTTTTCTTCCCCGGTTGTGAACTCGCCGTTTACGACGCGCACAAAGTGCCAGACCAAAAACCCATCGCTTGCCTCAATCTTGTTTATTGTCATTCTCCTGTTTCTCCAGTTCCCGGTCTATTAAATACCGAATCGTCTTGCTGATACTGGCATGTCCGCGATTGTCCCGGATGTCTATGCCGCGCTCAGTCAGCGACCCCATGATTCTCTGGAGCTTATCGCGGTATTCGTCGGGCAGATAGAGCTGGATCGTTTGTGACATATGCGCTCCTGTCTGTTTCTTCCATTATATAAGCATATACCTATATTATCAAGTCAATTTCCGATGACGGTATGCCGGTTACCCGTTCCGACGATCAGCCACCATACCGCACCACCATCACATATGCCCATCTCGCGGCGTGCGAAGAAATGACCCAGCAGCGTCGCGCCAGAGGGCAAACAGAATAGGCCGCTTGCGGATGGCACGAACGGCCCAAGCCCGGTGCGCCAGATGTCCAGGTGCTCAACCACGCTGCTGCTGAGATAGTCCACAAAGCGCGTGTAGCCCTGACAGTACAACGCGGCACAATTCCGAACACCGGTTAACCGAGCAACATGGACTACCGCGTGTCCCTCCGTGATGAGCACCGCATCGATGATCCCTTGCTGCGTGCCCAGCCACGCCAGCACGTAATCGAGGCGGCAATCGTACAGACCGCGCGCGTACCGACAGCCGCCGGATTGCGGATCGAACAGCGACCGCCACACAAGCTCGCTGATGATCGCGCGTGTGTCCGCCCCCCAGACGATCCCATATTCCGTCTGCGTGATAATCGCCGCAAGGTCCGCCCAGGTCAGTCCGGGGATGGATGCTTGCAATGCCGCCAGCGCGTAATAGGCGCATCCGGCGCGATCTTGTGGCCCGCATGGGACATCCGGTTTCAGAAACATGTACAGCGCGTCGGACGCCACAATGCGCGCCTGCGTGAGAGACGCCGGGTCCACTGGCTGCCACGTGACTCCGGAAGCTGCGAAAACGGCGGTGAGGACGGTGATGATCAGCGCGGCCATTTGCTTCGCCTAATAGCTTTGCGTAGTTCATTTTCCAATATGCGGTCATTGTGTTCTGGATTGGAACACCGATAACCCCACAATCGGTAATGGACCATTGGCTGGTCACAGATCGGACAGCGTAGATCTTGATGTATTTTATCTAGTCGGGTTTCAACAGTCAAAGTCGTTTTCTTCATTGACAGGCCACCTCAACTGGCTCATCGCCGTACCCCGGTCCAACTTCGCTGATCGCAATCGTATGTATCCATAGGCGACTATCCGCCTGAAACACCGGCCAGGGAATGGTAAACGTAAAGCGCCCATACCAGTCACTGTCTCCACTCGTGATGAGCCACGCCGCCGACCAAGGCGCGGTATCACTTCCGAACATGGGTGCAGGCGGGGACTGCTGAACAAGCACGGTCGGGTTGCACGCGCCGGAGTGTCCCGATGTCGGCCACAGCGCAACGCTGAAATAGATCGCGCCCAGCGTCCAACTGGTCGTGTGCAGATCGAAATGGGTCTCAATAGCGATTACGCATTTGCCGGGACAGGCCACCTCGAATTGGCCGAGACCGAAGCTGCCGGATAGATACGATACGTTGTACTCATATTGCGAAGGCAGTCCCTCAAAACGGCGATACACGGCAGGCCAGCGAATGACTGGCACGCCGTACAGGTCCCACGATGGCGGGTGTTGCACAACAACCTGCGGGTTGCCCACGCTGATCATCACGTCTGTGATCGGTTCGCCATCCAGGTCGGAACCGGGATTGCGCGGCAAGCCGAGCCAATCATCTGGCGTCGGGAGCGCGGTTGGCCGTGGCGAGGGGGTTGCGGTGATGATGACCGGCGCAGCTGGTTGGCACGCGGCGAGAACTACGAGTAAAATAATCAGGTGTTTAATCATGCCCCTGTCTCCGTTCCCATGCCTCAATCTCATCAATTGCGACCGCCACTTTCGGGCGGTCCATCCAATCTACGTAATCCAGGAGTCCCTCCAGGATCGCCTTGACCCGCTCCAGTACCAGCGCCGCGTCGGATAGCTCCGGCGTGCCCATGTCCGTGTTTTTCCCTCTGTACTTCGCCATCTCACACACTCCTGAATATCATATAGTATCCGTTCATATCCCATCCACACTGCGCAATGCGCCATCCAACCAGGTCCCGGAACCCCTTCGCGCGCGCCGGATCCGCGTAAGGTTTACCAGCGTAGTAGACCCGCAAAAATGTGGGGTAGAAATCAACGCCGGAGACCTCCAGGCGTGAGGCGGCAAATGCAGCGGTGATGGCGTTCGGGAAGGTGGAGTAGCTGTTGTCAGGCATGATCAATCATTTCGTGTAGAGAATAGCGACTGGGTTTCCCTTCTTTTGAAACGATCCCGCCGCGCTCTAACCGGGTCAGACAATACCGGATACGCTGCTTGAAACACGCATCGGTCAGATAGGAATACTGGTCCGGCAGATTGCGGAATTCGTACAATGTGCGGCGCACCTCATTCACGGTGCCCCCATTTTCACCTAACAAAGTGAGCGCTTTGATCACGAGCCCCTCTAATTCCAAACTCATCACTCTCCTCCATCACCTCGATTGTCACTCTTACTCGCATCCCAGCCAGCACGCCCGGCGGCACATTCCCGGTGCTGGCGTCAATGTCGATGCGCAGTCCGTAGTCCCCTTCCAGACTGACTTTACCGACGCCGGTATACCGACTCAATGCGCCGTTTGCCATCGATTTCCATGCATTGCGCACGGTCTCCCCATGCCGCGCACGCCATGCCTGGATACGCCGCGCTCTCTCTCTCACGCGCGCACAGGACAGGCGCAGTGATTCGGCGCGGGTCATCAGGTGGCGCCTCCAGGTGTCCGGGAGATAGGCTGTCGCGCAGTAATGCGACCATGACAATTCATAGGTGCGCGCAGCCGCGGGCCAGCGCTCGGCCACACTGGCCTTGTTCATCAGCGTCTGGTAGGACAGATTGGTGATGTCTCCCATATCCTGATAACACGTCTCGAACCGCGCCATCCCCTCGCGTATCCAGTCCGCCAGACGCCATTGCTCCCGGTCGTAGTCACACATGATGATCTCGCCATCCGATTTCCAGCGCTCATAGGTGCGGTCTTGTACGGCGATCATTTCAACACCACTTCGAATGTAATCACCAATACACTCGGATTATCCTGCCAGCGTGTCCCTTCGCGCGTGTTGATGGAATTCCACAGGTTGCGATAGGATTGAATATACGGAGGAAGTTTCCCGTTATTGGCCGGGAGTACTCCTTCCGCTTTTGCGTCATCCTCACTGATGGATTGCAAACTCTCTGCCCAAAGCGCTGTGATGATGTAGCGGACGTAATACCATCCATCAGTTGTCGTGTCCGGTTCGTGGAGCGGAATCCATTGTCCTTCATAATTGACACGCGCCCGCAAGCATGACTTACCCCTTCCCGGTTGCACAGCGTAAGCCTTACCGACCGCGTACAATTCATGGCCATTAACGTTCAGGACACGGGCGAACCCAGTAGTCATCATATCCCATCGCCATCTCACGTTCCACAAGCGCCGGGTCTGCGTTTTCCTGCCAGTTAGAATTTCGTCGATCTGCTTAAACGAGGTCATTCCGCCGTCTCCAATTTGCATAGGCATAGATTCCGCCTTCGAGGCTCTCAGGCGCGACGTTACGTATCCAGTCCACCGTCACGCGCGCGTGCTGGACTTCGGCTTCCTGCCGCGCCATCTGCCAGATTTCACACCAGTAATCCGGGTTGAACTCCGCCAGCGCTTCGCAGTGCTTCACACAGCGCGGAAGGTGCACGGTGTCCATTGGCTGGTATCCAATCATAAGCGCAGTCACTACCTCGCTCACTTTGGCCAAACGGTCGGCATAGCGTCCGTTGATAGGTAAATAGCCATTCACATATTCCCGCCATGACCCCGCACGCGCTTGCCAGAGCTCACTAGCCTTGAGTGCCGCGACTTCGGCTGCCAGTGTCCAATACGTAGCTTTTGTTTTCCATTTATTCCAAATAGTTATTTCTATGCTCAGCAGTAGTAGCTCATGGGCTGACAGTGTGTCCTCATTCCACATCTTCCGCCTCCCAGAAACATCCAACCATCAGCAACCAGTAGCGCAGCGCCCGCGCCAGACTGTCGCCAGGAACGTGTCCGCTGCGCACGGCGTCCCGGTAGACGCGCCATCCATGCCAGACTTCGGCCATCGAGAGATAATCACGCATTTGGGATATAATCCCCCTACCCTCGAATTAATTCAAACGCTCTGACACGCATGTTCATATGCTCGCATAGCTGCCAGCACAAGGCGAGCATTATTCCACACACTATGTCACCTGCTACCCTGCTGCCGTCTCCACCAGGGCACGGCGGCGGGGGAGTGGGAGCACAACTATTCAGGTGTCTCCCAAAGCAGGATAAAAATTACATGACCGTCATGGGTCGCAGTATTCAACAGTTTCCATCCGCTCTCCAGCAAATCATTGATCGTCCGCTCAGTCTCGCCTATCTGTTTTGCAGTGTAGACAACCGCGCTATGGATCGCCACCTGCTGTTGTTTTTTGATTGCTTTTGTTTCCTCGCGCATCTCCATTTTCATTCCCTTCTTATGGGGCGCTAGAACGGGTAGCGGTCTTGCGCATCTTCGCCATCAATAGGCATACGATCATCATCTTCAATCGCCGTGATCTTCTTTGGATTGAAATAGACCTTGCCGTTTTTGGCCACCACATTGACCACCACGCGCCAGCGGCTAACCGCGTCTCCGTGCTCAGTGACCGATTTCAGCAGCGGGAGCATAGTTCCGGCGTGCGATTCGTCCACGTAGAAATCCGGGTACTGGTAGTCAGCATGGCTGAACAGGCGGTACTCCGGGATCGTCGTGTCCTTTTTGTATCCGGCGCTGATTTTTTCGACAACGAAGGCCACCGCTTTGCCGCCATATTCCTGGGCGTAGTAAGCCTTTGAATTATAATCATACTCACCCAGCTCATACGTGCCGCTCTCGGATTGTTCCGGTTTCGTTTCTAGATTCGCTACTGGGTGGCTGGTCTCCTGCTGTGCAGTCGTCTGTTTGGGTTGCGGATGGGCCGGTTTCAGCGTGACAAACTCGGCAGGAAGAGGCGTGGCGGCTGCGCGATACGCGGCCAGCGAGTGCGCTATCGTGTCACAGGATACGACTGTCAGCGTGACGCCGTTCACGTCTCCCCAGACCGAGCAGATCGGGTCGAATCTCTCCCGGCTCAGCAGATAGCCAGGGGTCTCAGTCGCGGGGTCTTCCGTGACGACTTCCTCTGGTGTACAGGTTGTCGCAATAAAGGGAGGGTAGCTGTTAGTCTCGACAGCCTCCGCCAATGCTGCAAACTGAGCCAATGTCTCATTGCGCACGGTCTCCAGCGTCTGCGCCGCGATCCGTATCGCGCCATCGCCATCAAACGGCGTCATCGTGTAGCGCACCGTCAGGCTCACCCGCCACTTGCCAATCTGCATCCAACGCCCACCACACCCTGTATTTGCTGCCATTATCGGTCCTCCTGTTTTATGTGCTGCACGGCCGTAATCTCCCCGCGCCCTTGGTCGGGTCTTTAATTGTTGGGATCATAGCCCATCATCCACAAGCCCGATCTCGTAAAGAAACCCATCACGAGTGCGAGCACGGTATTCTGTTTGATGATCACCATATACCGAGCGAAAGTACAGGCGTTTCCGGTTAGAGTTGCGCGTCCTGGCATGAGTTAGGCAAGCCTCCTCGGCCAGATCGATGTCCTCATAGTGCGTGTTGAAAAAAATCACGCGACCATTGGGTTTAGTTGCCGTTACCCAATAGCGCCGAGGGCGATTTAAGATAACCATCACTCCACCTCCAAAACACCAAACGGCGACGGCTCGTAATTGTAGGTCACTACTACGAATTCGTCATCTACCGCTATGCGCGAGCGATCAACGTTCACCGTCCACTCAGGCGACGCCAGCAGCGCATGGAGGCGGGTGCGGGAGGCGGGGGTGATGTCTCGATAGCCATTGTACTCATACAATTCAGAGTCGAACGACCAGGGATGACCGATGTCACAGCCACTCTCTGTATCTATGATCAAGGCGCTTCGGTTCAGCTTCACAGCGGGGTCTCCTGTTTGGGGTATTTGACAAACCGGAAAATCAATCATACAATTCCAATTATAAACGCATCTTAGTAAATGTCAAGGAAGTCCCATGAAATCCCTACACCCGGTATCGTATGACATTCTCACTTATCTCTCTCAGTTTAACTCCAGCTATACCGCCACGCTGGATGAGATTGCCAGCATTGTGGACAAATCGACAGTGACAGTCTACTGGCATGTGACCGTACTGGTTGGCATGGGTCTGGTGAGCAAGCAGCCCAGACGTGCGCGCACCATACGTATTACAGAGGAAGGTCGGGTCGCATTGAAGGCGCAGGAAACCGAGCGATGATGGGTGACGATGTCGCGCAAGCGATGACCGCTGACCTCATGCGCCATTGTGTCTCGTTCACCCGCTATCAGCATGGCACGATATTGAGCTGGCGCTTTCAGCAACCGGGTGATAGTTTCACATATATGCTGACGTGCTGGGATGGTGGTTGGATTGCAGCGCGGCATCGGGCTGTGTTCGATGGCGGGCGTATGGGCGGTCTTTACGAGACATTTGACACGCCACAGAAGGCGACAGCATGGCTAAGGAGATTGATGGGAAATGGTCCGACATGAATTGCACTGCCCGTATTGCCTGAGCGCACGTATCGAATTCGAGTTTAACCTGAACGAGATTATTGACCCGGCAACCGGCCCGACTGAACCGGGTTTCTGGCACTGCCTGAATTGCGGACATCGCGTCATCCATCCGGAGTTGTGGTTTCACCCAGATGCCCCGTCCTGCCACAAGAATAGCCCAAATTCGCGAATCGCGGAGTAACGTGTCCTTTGGTGCGCCGCATTTGGGGAATGTGCCTTTTGACGCGAAACAGAGGCATTCCCATAGGAGGGAAAAACAAATGCCTGACTACGCAAGCATGACCGACGCCGAACTATTGGCGGCGTATCAGAATGACGAGTCCGGTGACAATCGCGCGCTTTACGCGGAAGTTGCGCGTCGGACCGGCGACTGGCGGGACGTTGACGTGCTCAGTGCGATGATTGAGCGAGACGCTCAGAGCGCCGAAATTGCGCGCCTCCGCGCCGCGCTGGAGCCGTTTGCGGCAGCATGGATAAAAAATCCGCTTCTTGATGATGAATTGATATTCACTGGTCCAATGAGCAGCGAAGATCGTAATCAAATGTTGGCTGTTGACGGGATGAGCTTATTGTCATCACAGCATCTCCATGCGGCCTATGATGCCCTGCTCCCAAAAAGTGAGGATGCTGATGACAGCGAATGAATTTGAATTTCGGGCTCCGTTTCCCTGGTTCGGCGGCAAATCCAGAATCGCGCTCCAGGTATGGGCGCGCTTCGGAGACACGCCAAATTACGTCGAGCCCTTTTTCGGTTCCGGCGCAGCGCTGCTAAAACGGCCGGGTTGGTCGCCGCGGGTGACATGGACCGAGACGGTCAATGATGCTGACGGGTTGGTCGCCAACTTCTGGCGGTCCGTGAAAAGCGAACCGGAAATGGTAGCGCATTATGCGGACTGGCCAACGAATGAAAACGATCTGCACGCCCGGCACGTGTGGTTGCGGGAACGCCGCGATTCCCTGACCCGGCTGTTAGAAGGAGACCCGGATTACTATGACGCCAAAATTGCGGGTTGGTGGGTATGGGGGCTGTGTTGCTGGATTGGCGGCGGGTGGTGTAACCCGGACACGGTCGGGCCGTGGCAGGTTGTCGAAGACGAAACAGGCCAGCGCCAGCTTGTGCATCTGAACGCGGGGATGGGCGTCAATCGCCAACGCGTGCATCTGAACGCGGGGATGGGCGTCAATCGCCAACGCGTGCATCTGAACGCGGGGATGGGCGAGCAAGGGTTAGTGGCGTGGATGGAGGCGCTGGCCGCGCGCCTGGCGCGTGTGCGGGTATGTAGTGGAGATTGGAGCCGGGTCATAGGCGAGACGCCCACGATTAAACATGGACTGACGGCGGTGTTCCTGGACCCGCCGTATGGTGGGGATGCGGGCCGAGATAATGGATTATATGGGCATGAGGATTTGACAGTAGCGGGCGATGTTCGGGCATGGTGTATAGAACATGGAGATCACCCGCTGCTGCGTATCGCATTATGCGGATTAGACACAGAACACCCGGAACTGATGGAGCACGGGTGGACGAAATTGGAATGGATAGCGAATGGTGGCTATGCCCACCAGCGGAAAAACGGGCCTGTGAACGAGAACCGGAAACGGGAGACGATTTGGTTTTCGCCACACTGTCTGGAACCGGAGCGGGCGGCAACACAACTGAGTCTATTCGAGGATATTGACCATGACTGATGCTTTTACGCATCGCGCAAGCGATGATGCTTTTACGCATCGCGCAAGCGGCGCGCACAACGAATGAAAACGATCTGCACGCCCGGGACGTGTAGTTGCGGGAACGCCGCGAAACGTGGTAGAATAGGTGGCATTGACAATAGAAATGAAAATCGCGCTGACGGGCGCGACTTCCGGTGTACGTGGAGGGCTTAACTATAGCCTCCATTATACACCAAAGCCCCCGCAGCGCCAAGTATGGAGTGGAGCCAATGGACTTCAATACTTTCCTTCAATGGGAAAAATCAACACGCGATACAATCGATGTCAAGAAGATTTACATTGACTTGGTTGGTGATCTAGTGACCGGAATCGTGCTATCGCAAATCATTTATTGGTATCTGCCTAAACGTAACGGTGAAAGCAAACTCCGCATACAACGCGAGGGGGAATGGTGGATACGCAAAGCGCGTACAGAATGGTGGGATGAATGTCGTATCACGCCGAAGCAAGCTGATCGAGCTATCGAAAAGCTCATTGAAAAAGGGTTGCTGGAGAAAGATTTGTTTGCCTACCGAAACAAACCCACGGTTCACATTCGTCTATTGACTGCTGAATTCATGAAGAAACTAGAAGCCCAAATCCAGGGTATCATTTCGACCAAAGGTGAAAATGATCAATTCGACCAAAGGTCAAAATGCAATTTGACCAAAGGTGAAAATGTAAGTACTTCAGAGACTACAGCAGAGACCACAGCAGAGATAACTACATCTCCCGCTGCCGCGGGTTTGGTGTCACCAGGAAGCAAAGAACCAAAGACTGGTATCATTGAACCAACGACACCAGTTCCCGACGCCAGTAGTGACGCGAATGGCATCGAAATGACCCGCCGCCCGCGTGTGACCGATGCCCAGCGCGCCGGTGTGTTGCGCCTGTGGCACGATGGACTTCTGACCCAGCGCCAGATCGCAGTACAGGTCGGTATCCATTACGTGACCGTGCACAAGATCATCGCGGACGAATACTACCGCGTGCAGCGATTGGCGTGGGAGACTGACGAAACTACCGACGCCGGTAGATTGGAGACATGTCATGACTGACTTGAGCACGACATTACGCACGCTGCGCCAATCCCGCAATATCACACTAGCACGTCTGGCGTCCGGGACCGATTTGTCTGTCAGTTACATGAGCGATCTCGAACGCGGTCGCACATCACCCAGTATCAAGACGCTGGATAAGATCGCCCGATTCTATGGACTGGTGTTACAGATCAATTTCAATTATCCGCTGTTAGAGTCTGACCGGACTGTAGATAGCCGCCCAGACCCCATACCACCGCCAGAACCTCCTGGATGGACGTAATTATAACTGACCCCCGACCGTCGGAAATGTGTCGTCAACTACTACAGGGGAAGCGGAGATAGGATGATTGCTTCACAATTGATATTACCCACAATCGATATGCGGCCGGTCTGTCCAGCCTGTCATCAACCTGCGGATATACTCGGAGAGTGGTCGCCGGGTAGTGGGAAATTCGTTTGCCGGAAATGTTCAGGTTTGCTTCTGGAAGGGCTCGAAGCGGTGTTCGAGTCTTCATCCAACAGCCTCGGCGTAGGATTGCGTCAGGAAGAGGAATTTGCCGCTCAGCGTGAACGCTACCAGATGCGCGCCGGGGTTGTCTTTGAATTGGTTCATGGCTGCCAATACACACTGGCGGACATGGATGATTCCAGCTATCTCCCCTGCATGAAAACCGATCTCCAGCTTGCTCAATTCGGAGGCGGGAAAGGCTGGAAACGCCCTGTCGATCTCTCAGAGATGAGGTGGCACTGCAAACGCTGTCGGAACAAGTTGCGGTATGTGACCCGGCAGCAAATAGGTGCACAGAGTTTCAAAGCACGGATGAATCAGCGGCAGGTCACGGAGGCGATGCCAATCTGCAACCGCTGCGGCGCTGTGCACGATCATCAATTCGAGCAGCTAGGCGGGTATCAGGCGTACTGCCAGCATTGTGACGATCTTAACACTGTGGAAATGTTCTATCGCCTGCGGGTCATCTTCGGGGATAGTGACACTGAAGATATCCTGGACCGGATACAGAGATCGCATCCTGCCCTGTTTGAGCGTGGTGTGCTGCCCGATTATTGGTACGCTCTGTGTCTGTCCTCGATCCAGTTGCACATCCAATAACGCGGCGGGTGATCGAGTTCGAAATCAACGTCGAGGAGATATAATCGTGAGAATTCTGATCGCGTGTGAATATTCGGGCACAGTCCGGGACGCCTTCATTGCGCGCGGACATGATGCGTGGTCATGTGACATCCTCCCGACCCAACGGCTCGGTCCTCATATCATCAATGATGTGCGCAATGTGCTGGACTGGGAATGGGACATGATGATCGCCTTTCCGCCGTGCACGTATTTGAGTCGAGCTGGGGCGCGCTACTGGAAAATCCCGGAGCGACAAGCGAAGGCAGAATTGGCACTGGATTTTTTCCGCCTGTTATTGGAAGCTCCAATTGACCGGATTGCTGTTGAAAATCCAATTGGCATGACCTGGAAACACATACGTACACCTGACCAGATTATTCAGCCGTTTCATTTTGGCGATCCAGTCACAAAGGCAACGTGTTTGTGGCTCAAAAATTTGCCGCCCCTCATGGCGACTCTGATATGTATAGACCCGTTCGTAAATTGGGTGACATTTGGTTCCCACAAACACGGACATGAGCGCAGTCGCACGTTCCAGGGCATTGCCGACGCGATGGCGACACAATGGGGAATCTCTGCCCAAACGCCGCGAAACGTGGTATAATAGGCGTCATCGACAACAGAAACAAAAAGCGCCTCGTGCGGAGGCGGGCTTTTTGGAGGCACTGATGCGACTAGTCAGTACCTCCAGTATACCCCCAAACCGTCTTCGCAACAAGGGCGCTCCTGGAATGGAGTGAAATCATGGATCAGCGTGCACCCCTCTTACTTGAAGAACCGACAATCCAGGTATACCCTAAGCTCGCTCAGTACCTCGGAATCAATGAGGCGATCATCCTTCAGCAACTTCATTTTCTGCTGTGGATTACATCGAAGTCAAAGAATACTCATAACCGAATAGAAAACCGCTGGTGGGTTTATAATTCCTACGAGGAGTGGACAAGAGACCACTTTCCTTGGTTGTCAGTCGTGACAGTAAAGCGCCATTTCCTGAGTTTGGAAGATGCACATATTGTGCTCTCAAAACAGGGAGTCAAGAACAAGAGTGACCGCAGGAAATGGTACACTATCGATTATGAAGCTTTCCGTGCATTCATAATTATGAAAGAGACTGCCGCCATAAGATCAAAATGCGCCGATGAACCATGGGATCAAAATGATCCGATGATCGGATCAAAATGCGCCGATGGTTATTCAGATACTACAACAGATATAAAGACAACTACTTCTGCTAGCGCAGACGGGGTATCATCTGAAAACATAACTACCAAAACCGAACCTCTGACGAAGCCGCGTAAGCCGCGCAAGGCGGACCCGCTCTTTGACGCGATTTCGCTCTACCTGTTTGAAATCCCGGCAGACGCCATCGACAAACCGGGCGGGCGGATCGGAAAAATTCGGGCGTGGTGTGTCATTCGCGGCGTGACGGCGGACGAGGTGCAATGGTTCTGCAACTGGTACCATCAGGAGTACGGACAGCTTGCATTGCCATTGGACCGGGACAAGTTCGAAGTGCACTTTTTGAAATACCGCGCAGCGGTCAGACAGCACGCAGGCAGTCCTTCGCAGTCACAGCGCGATGTGCCGAAGGCACTCTAGGAGCGGCCTATGACGAACCCGATTGGAACCCCGATGCGCTTCAGTGTGATTGTGGCAGACCCTCCCTGGCAGTTCCATGCATATGGCGGTCTCAAATTGGCAGAACGGCACAAATATCGGGGGATGCCTAGCTACGACATGCTTCCGGATGGTGAACTCCAGTCATTGGCGGTGGAGCAGTTAGCCGCTGATGACTGTGCGCTGTTTATGTGGGCGACAATGCCGGGTTTGGATAGCGCAATCGAGCTCGGCAAGGCATGGGGGTTTGAATACAAGACCGTCGCTTTTACATGGCTCAAAGTGAACCCCAACGCGACTGACGTATGGTTTAATCGTCCGATGTCTCAAGACGTGTGGCATATGGGACTCGGTTTCTGGACTCGCGCTAATGCAGAGCTTGTGCTGCTATTCACGCGCGGACATCCAAAACGCCTGGCAAAGGACATATCGCAGGTGGTAGTCGCGCCAATCGGCCGCCATAGTGCCAAGCCTGAGGAAGTGCAGAACCGCATTGAGCGATTGGTAGGTGGCCCGTACTGCGAACTGTTCGCGCGGCGTGAACGCCCAGGATGGACTTGCATCGGAAACGAAATTGACGGTCTCGATATTCGGGACGCACTAGAAAGGATGTCACACAATGGTCACTCCTGAAATCGAAACCAAAGACGGGCTTGCCCCGCTGGACGTGCGCGGGATTGGCAAGGTGGCCCGTGCCGCGCAATGGAAAGCGGTCGGCGATTACTGGCAGTACCCGGTCTGGAATGTGCGCGATGAAGTGGTCGCCACGCGCGGAAAGCGTATTGACCCAAATGGTGACGCTTCTAAGTACATCTGGATCCCGTCTAAGCCGCTGCGCGACGAGACGATCTACTATCACCCGACGCGCCTGAAGTTCCACGTCTTAGAGGCGGACGGTCTGCTGCATATCGCGGCCGGGGAGCCGGACGTGCTGGCATTCGTCGCGGCCGGCATCCGCAACGTGTTGTGCTGGTTTGGCGAGAGCGCGATCCCGGAGTCGCTGGCCGCTGACCTCAAGGCGCTGGGTGTGAAGCGCGTGGTGTATGTGCCGGATTGTGATAAGCCGGGGTATGACGCTGCGTGGAAGGTGGTGACGGCGCTGAAGGATTCCGGCATCAAGTGTGCCATCATTCATCTCAGCAGCGCGCAATTCGGGACGGGCTTCGACACGAACAATTTCTGGCAGCAGGTCAAATTTGACCCGAACCGCTTCAAGTCCGCGCTGAAACTCATCACACTGGCTCCGGATGACTGGCGGCTAGAAGTGATCGATAAATGGGAACCGCCCAAGGTGGAGGCGCCGCAGAACCGCCCTTTGGATGGGGTGCCTGACGATTCGCTCCCGCTTGCGCTCATTGCGGACATCGAGGCGCGCCTGGGTGTGGCGGGGGAGCGGGTCACGAAAGCTGGATGGACGGTCAAGCGAGTCGCCTGTCTTGAGATGACACACAGTCGGGATAATAAAGCGCCATCGGCAAGCTGGAATACGCTTACGCACTGTCTGAAGTGCCACAAGTGTGGAACGACAATGAACGCGAAAGCGGTGGCCGCCGCGCTGAATCTGGACTGGTCAAGTTATTTCGGGCACGTCCGCACGACGAATAGGACCGCGGCCGCCAGTACGTTACCTGTGACCGCACTGCTTCCGCCGGCTGCCGGACTGGCGCGCCCGCCTATCCTGACGGCGCTGGAGGCCAGTGAGCGGGTTGTCAAGGCGGTGCAGACAGGAGACGGTCTGTATCCGTATCCGTTCCCGCTGCGCACGTTCCGAGAGCGCGGCGGCGCGCCATTTTGCGTCGGCGGCAAAATGACCGGATTGTTGGGCGCATCCGGCACCGGCAAGACGACCTGGTTCGCGACACTGATCGATGCCCTGCTGGACATGGGTGGTACGGTGTATCTCGACAGTCCGGAATGGTCGGCGGAGGAGCATTTCATCCGGGATATTCAATGCATCAGCGCCGGCCGTTTTGGATACAACCGGATCATGGCGCACATCCACGCACTGCACTGCCGGCAGGATGGCACGCCGCTGCCCCCGGACGTAGCGGGTGCGTTCACGGGGGCGGATGAAATCGCCTATACGGGCACGGTGAACCGGATTGAGGCGCGCAACCAGACGCCAGGGCGCGGGCACGTAAATTATGTGGATAACGCGCTGAAATTAGAAGACAAACTACTCGTAATGGGGGAGGCTATCGCGCGGGACCGCGCCAATGGGATTACGCGCCTGGCAGTATGCATCGATTATCTGGGCGCGGAGGAAAGCGACACGGAGCCACGCAAAGGAAAGAACGACGAGCAGCATAAATTGAGCGCGATTAAGCGCTTCGCCGAGCGGGTGAATGTGCATGTGTTTCTGGCCGCGCAAGTGGTCAAGGCGGAGAGCGCGAGGATGCGGGAGCGAGGGCGCCGGCTGGGCGCGGAGTCCGGGCACAGCATCAACTTGCACGATTTCAACTATCTGATCACGCTCAACGTCGCCTACAAGCGCGAAATGGACGGCAGTGTGCTGACGATTCAGGGCGAGAAACAGCGCAACGGATTGGCACTCGATAATCCGGACCGATTTTACCCGCTGTTGATTGGAGAGGTGATTAAAAACAATCTGGGTCCAACCGGGGCGCTGGTGCCAATGCTGCTCAACTATGAGACCGGCCGCTTCGAGGCGGTGGACCTGCATGACGACATCCCGATTAGCACGTCGAGGAGGGCATTATAATGCTTTCGGCATCGCGCGAGCGATGATGCTTTCGGCATCGCGCGAGCGATGAAATCGACCTCGGACTTCTGGGACCGCGTGGAGCGCCGTATCGGGGTTGCGTGTCTCGCGCTCCTGGCCGTCACGCTGTTGGCGCTGTGCGCGCTGGCATGGTGGCTGGCGCGCGCGGGATAGCACACACGTGCGATTATGAGTGTTTCATGAGAATTACCCTACGCTGTTGTCACAAGCGACCCCGTTTGTCGTATGATTAGGTCAAGGTAAAGAGTTAGACAAAAAAGAGAATGATGATGACCAACACATTCGGACCCAAACCAGAAACACTCGAAACAAAAATCGCCCGCATCGCCATTTTCCTGGCAGAGGACATCGCAGCAACTCATCGTGAAAACGGAACCCGGCCCGTGGACCCGCAGCGAATGGTCAATAAAGTAGCTCAGGCGGCTCATGCAAATGAGACATCTGCTAACCGGATGACAATAGAAACATTGAGTAAGCACCCGGTCAAGAAAATGGACATGGATGATCTGGAGACTCGCGCGGGATTATCTCTACTGGAAATGGCAAATATCAAAAAGTAGAAATAGCCGAAACCGGGGCAACCCGGTCCGCGCGGGATGGCAGCCCACGCGCTGACAAGGCAGGCCAATAGTAAACAGGAGAGATTGAGATGACAGCCATAACAGGGAAATATAAAACACATTTAACGATCAATCGCCGGTCACGACTGTATGCGTGCGTGACCTACTCACATGGCCCTGCAAATCATGATGTTTGCAAACTCATGAGTCCACGCCAGATCATCATGCAGTATAAGGACCTGCGCGGAATGAATTCCTATGCCGCGATTTTTGTGACACTTTGGTGGGGCGGGAAACGATGGGCATTCACATTTTGGGCGATGAGCAGTCTGGTGGAACAGGATGAGGCAGGCTATTTCGATGGCGAGGCAATCCTCGATCTGGCCCCGGAATGGGGAGATATAGTCGCATAAGCCGAAACCGGGGCAACCCGGTCCGCGCGGGATGGCAGCCCACGCGCTGAATGAGGCAGGCCAAAACAAACAGGAGAAATTGAGATGAAAAAGAAAAAACGCACGATTGGAACGACCAGCTTTATTGACCCGTTCGTCGAACAGGTGGTATTTAACGAAGCCATGAGGCGGCGGCTGGTGGAAGCCACGGGGTGGCATGATATCCGTGGCACACAGATCGGGAATCTCAAGAGTCGCCTTCGCAATCTCTGCGAATTTGACCTGATTGATGAGGTCAATGAGGCGATAGAAAATTTCAACATCGATCAGGAAGTTTTTTCTGGCAAATAGCCGAAACCGGGGTACGCCCCGGTCCGTCACAAGATAGGACCGGGGCACTGGAAAGGAGACCTTATGTCATCCAACAATCTCAAAGTCCGAGTAAGCGCTGCCCAGGACAAGGTGATCAGGGCAGCCGCTGACAGAGGCGGGTTCGACACCCTCGCCGGGTTTGTCCGTTACGCACTGGCAAATTATGTGCATGATATGGGAATCGAATGGCCGGACGACTTGCAACGTGGAGGGAATCGCTACGAGCGGACCGAGGAATGGAAGCAGAAGCAGAAACAAAAACAGGAGAAGCCGTGATAAATCCAGACAGTTATGAAATACTGACTGACAGAGAATTGGGACTGGCATGGATCGCGGCCACAGCTTGGCGGCGGGAGGCCAGTTATCGCACGGCGACCGAGTTCAGTCGCGCGGCGGAGAGTGTGCTCCAGATCATCGATGAGCAGACGCGGCGATTGGGTTTGAGTCACGAGGCGCGGGAGAGACGGGATCGGCGCGAATCTACCGACGCCGGTAGACAGGAGCATGACAATGACTCAGCCTGAGCTAACTGAGCGAACTGAGCTTCTGGTGTGGCACTTTGTGCGCGTCGTAAACGGCGAGTTCTGGACTGGGAAAGGCAATTTACCAGTGGTCCCTGGCCAGGTGTTGCGCGTGGAAGGGAAGATTGTTCCCTGCGTGCATGGACTGCATGGGAGCGAGCGTGCACTCGATGCGCTTCAGTTTGCGCCCGGCACGGGGGTCGAGCGCGCGTTTCTGCGGGGCGACATCATCGCGCATGGCGGCAACAAGCACGTCGCCAGCGAGCGCCTGTGCCTGTGGGTTGCGGACGCGAGCCGCGCACTGCACGAATTTATGTTGTGGTGTGGTGAGGAAGCGCTGGCGCTGGTCGACAACCCGGACCCGCGCAGTGTGGAGGTGCTGGCAGTTAAACGGCGCTGGCTGGCCGGTGAAGCGACCGATGCGGAGTTAAAAGTGGCGCGCAGCGCCGCTCACGACGTTTACGCCGCTTACGCCGCCGCCGACCCCTACTACGACACCGTCGCCGCCGACGCCCTCGCCGCCGCCTATGCCGTCGTCCACGACGCCGCCTACGCCACCGCCTACGAAGCCGCCACCGCCTTCGCCACCACCTATGTCGTCGTCGGCGGCGACGATGCTATTCGTGATCGGCAGAACGCGAAGCTGGAGGCGCTGCTGATGACGCTTGCGCCACAGGAGGCACATCCATGAGTGGTTACGCCCCAACCTTTGACCGCCCGCCCGCGCAACTGGAACACAGTCCGGCTGCCGTGCTCGGCATGTCCAGAGTTTGCCGACGTGTGCTGTGCGAATTCCCTGTATCCGACGTGATGACTTTGGTCTTCGTTTACGCCGGGACTCATGTGATTGTGGTGGACACCAGTATCCCGGCTGCCATAAATGCGGTAGTGGCAAGCACCGGAATCGGCCACTGGAGGCAGGTGGCGCGGACCGGACGCGCGTATGTGTTTGAGGCGGTCGCAGATGAACCCGGATCATGAGTGGCTTCGCCTCCGCATGATTATGCGCCAGATCGACGCGAACGCCACATTGCTCAGTAGATACGCCCGCTGCATGATGGTGCGCCCGATGGTGCGCCTGGAACCGGCGCCAGTGGTGGCGGACAATGCGGAAGCGGTGCGGATGTCACGGCAGTGGACAGTCCGAGCATAATGTGCTAGACTGTATCCAATAACCTGCGCGGTTTCGTCCGGATCCCAAATTTACCCGCGCGGTGGAACGCCCCGGTTTTAGTCTCCTGGCCGGGGCGTTTTGCGTTCTGGCGCATTTCGTGTATCATAGGAGCATGAGAATGCCTCGATGGACAGGACTCCGATGATGCACGCGCGAGACCACATGCGGCGGGCAGCGCAGCTGTTGTTGCTTTATAGTCGCCTTATCGTGTTGCTGGATGACGAATTCATCACCGCTGAAAGCGCGCCGCTGGCTTCGCCGCGCACCTGCGAACCGGGACCGGGGACGCTGACGCTGGTGCAAACGGATGGACAGTTCTCTATTGCTGCTGGAGTGATGGCGTATCCGGCGCAAGTTTCGCCCGTAGCCGGAGACCAGGGATTTATTTACGCTACCGGTTTTGCGCGTATTGCTGGACGCAGCCTGCTCAGCAAATCCAGGGAATCAGCGAATCCTTCAACCGGAATACAACCACTCGCCTGGTTTGCAACCGCTGCGCTGCCAGCCTCCACTACGGCTGGCGTCAGACATGCCATCTATCCGAATTCAGGCACGAGTTTGTCGGTCATCGCCGAGGGTGGATTTTTGACGCCATCGGCAACGTATGCGGTAGCAACAGATTTTGAATACGCTATCGTCCTGCGAGAGATGGGCGCATTCTATTTTATCAAAGGCGGAACATATCTTGATTGGACCCTTTTCTGGGTTGATGTGAAGAGCACGACCACACCGATGTATCCAGGCTTTTCTAATTTTTTTGCGACGGGAACCCTGGATTATTTCCAAATTCGCGATCTATATGGCGCATTAGCCAGCGATTTTGGCATCGCCACCATAACGGATACCACACTCGCCAGCGGGGACACACTTACCGGTACGGCTAACGCAACCAGTGATTTTGAATTTACCCTACCCGGCGCGACGTTGGCCGGCGATGAAATCGTGCTGCGTTACCGGCGCACCGACGATAACAACTGCTGGAAAGCCTATGTTCTGCGCAATGCCACGAACACGGCCTGGGATGTGCGCCTGGACAGCGTGGCGGCAGGAATAGCGACTAATCGGATTGCCGTTACGGGCGTGGGCAGTCCAGACATGATTCGGGTGATCCATAGAGGCGCGTTGCATGACCTGTTCACAAAAGCGGGTACGGTATGGACAAAGCGCGCCTCACAGGTCAATATGGCGCATCAGAACACGGTGACGTTTTTGAGCATTGAGGCGGTGGCTGGCACGACGCTGACGCGGGTCACGAGTTGGCCGTATACCAGCAGCTCGTATGATATTCTGAGTGCGACATAGGAAGACCGATGACAACTCTCGTCTATGTGTTCAGTAGGCGCTCGCTGGTTAACGGAAGATACGTAATGGACATTGCCGAGGCGTATCAAGGCGCGTTCACAGACATCAACGAGCAGCTGGACGCCGAGATAGCTGGTCTGCCGCTGCTGGTGGTCGAGTGTGAGGTGGATACCCCGACGCGCGTCGCAATCCAGGCGGACGCCAATTTCCCGATGATCTTCTGGCGTGAAACGGACGTCAACGGAACCATCGTCGCGGGAAATGAAGCCAATGTGGTCACGCTAACACAGGCCAATGCGTTTATCGCGTGGATGACGAACCCGGCACGCTGGCCGAATCTGTCACAGCGTAAAAAGGATGTGATTTTGTCATGTATTGGCAAAACGCGTAAACAAGCCGGGGTAACGCTGGTGCGGGCGATGCGCCGCCTATTGAGTGAGGATTGATATGTGGATAATTTTGATAGCTATTGCGATCCTGATGCAACTCATTCCCGGTCAGTCAATCTGGGACATGTGCCCGCTGGTCGAACCGGTGTCGGCGCTGCTCATTGACGAGCGCAGCGCCTACGCGCATGATACGATCAGTCTTGATCCTGACGCAGTGGCGGCGTGGACCGGGCATCCGCTGGTATGGAGCGCGGCGGGCGGTTTTTATGCGCGCCGTCTGCCGGAGTTTGTGCAGTACCGGCTTGTTGTAACCAATGCGGATGACTCACAGGTGTCCGGTCTACTCACTCGCAACCGGGACGGCGAATGGTTCGCCTATCTGACGCGGGATTTGCCGGAAAACCTAGCCGATGAGTGGCACGTGACGTGTGGCGTCTGGCGTCTGGATGAGGTGGTGAGGCCATGACCACTATGGCCTTGTTTCTATTGATCGTTATCTGGTTTGGCATCGGACTGTTTCTGTGGGTTACGCGCCACGAGCGTGGGGAGGATTTTGACAGATGACGAGGGGCAAACATCCCGTTTATGATGATAAATTCCGTGCCAGTGCTTGCGTGATGCTGGAGGCTGCTGGGTATCCTGCCCGTAAAGGCGCATTGCATCATGTGGCTGGACATCTGGGTATTCACGACCGCACATTGAGTCGGTGGTTCAAGGGAGAGAGCAATCCCCCCCCGGACAGGGTTGTCAATAAAATACAGTTTGACATGCGTGATCTGTTGAGGGAGGAGTTGCAAGCTGCATTACTGGCGATGGGTGCTGCTCGTGAAGATGCCACGTACCGCGATCTGGGTGTTGTGGTTGGAATCCTATCGGACAAACTAAATGTCCTTGAAAACCGACCTACCGAACGCATTGAACATACTGGAACCGTTACCGTCGAAGAACGAATTAGCCGAGTTGCTGTCCTACTTGACACCGCAAGAACTCGTGGAATTGGACAGCTTACTTCTGGAATCGACGATTGATCTGCCGACTCCTTACCCGCTCCAGCAGGCCATCAAGGATCACCCGGCACGGTACAAGGTCATCGCGTGTGGGCGACAAGTGGGCAAGACGATCCTGTGTGCGCTGGATGCGCGCGACTGCCTGATCGCCGGGAAGCGCGCGCTGTACACGTCGCCGTCGCAAAAACAGACTGACCAGTTCTGGGAATATGTGAAACGGTTCACCGAGGACCTGCGCCCGTACCGGCACGATAGCCGCCGGATCATGCGGTTGGGCGATGGTCTGTTGGACGTGCAGACGGCCAGTCAGCCGGACACCTTGCGCAGCGGACACTATGATCGTATCTATTTCGATGAGTGCGCGTATCTGGACGCGCGCGTGTGGTCGCAGGTCGGTATCCCAATGCTATTGGCGCGGGACGGCGGGGCATGGTTCATGAGCACGCCGAAACGCCGGAACTGGTTTTTCCAGCATTTTATCAGAGCGCGTGATGCCCAGGCGTCGGGCAGTGACCGTTGGACAGTCTGGAACTTCGCCACTACCGAAAACCCCTACCTGTCGGAAGCGGCACTTGAGGCGCTCACGGGCGAGATGACGGAAGAGGATTATCAGCAGGAGATACTCGCACAGTTTCTGGAGGGACAGGGCGCTGTATTCCGATATGTGGACAGTATCTGTGTGCTGCCGCGGGTCGAACCATTCGAGGGCCGGTTCGTCATGGGTGTGGACTGGGCACAGGTGCGCGATTTCACTGTGCTGATTGTGATGGACCGGGAGACGCGCCGCGTGGTGGATATGGACCGCTTCAATGGGGTGGACTGGGCTTTACAACGAGGTCGATTGATGACGCTGGCGCAGAAGTGGAACCCGGAGGTCATCTATGCGGAATCGAATAGTATCGGCGGCCCAAACATTGAGGCGCTGGTACGGGACGGGCTGCCTGTGCGCCCATTCGAGACGACCGGTGTCAGTAAGCCGCCACTGATTGAGAGCCTTGTTCTGGCGTTTGATCGGAGCGAAATTGCGTGTTTGGATGATCCCGTGCTCAAAGGGGAACTGATGGCATTTGAGCGCAAGGTATCCACGACCGGTCGGAGCCAGTACAGCGCGCCGGACGGGATGCACGACGATACGGTGATGGCGCTGGCGATTGCATGGCACGCGGTCACGAGACCGAAGGCAGAAGACCTGATCGCCTTTATCTGATTGGCGGAGAGCATGAGTATTCTGGATCGAGCGTTACATCGGCTGGGTTATGCGAAGGCGCGCACGGGCGGAGACCGGTTAGTGACGCGCGATGATCGCTGGTCAGTGCCGGATTACAGCACGGTGGAGAACCAGGTCACGCTCATGCAGAAGTTGTCATGGGTGTTTATCGCCGTGACACAGGTGGCAGAGGCGGCGGCCGGCAGCGCGCTGAGTGTCAAATTGCGCATAGGGGAAGGCATCGAGGACGTTGAGAACCATCCATTTGAACTGAAGCTGCAGCGGCCGAACCCGTTCCAATCACGGTTTGAATTGTTAGTTGAGACGTTCGCATACCGGCGCTTGTCCGGGAACGCCTACTGGTGGCTGAATAAGCCAGACGAGACTAGCGAACCGACCGAGATATGGGGTATTTCGCCGGGCAAGATTCTGCCCGTGCCGGACGGGAACATGGGCATTCAACACTATGCATACAACCCGGGCTTCGGCATGACGGAACTAATTATCCCTCCGGATGAGATCGTACACTTCAAGGCGTTTCATCCGACGAATCGATACATTGGGCTATCCCCGATTGAGGCGCTGGCCGGGCAGGTTGTGGGGGACCTCAAGGCGGTGGAGTGGAACGCTAACGTTTTTGCGAAAGACAACGCGAAAATTCCCGGCGCGCTGGTATGGGCGGACATGGTGCAGGACCCGGAATGGGAGCGCATCAAGCGCGAATTGATTGACGAGCACGGCGGTGTGCGCCGGTCGCTTATGCTGCTGCGTGGCGCGGGGGCGAAGGGCGTGAGTTGGCTACAGATGGGAGTCAGTCAGAAAGACCTCGAATTTCTGGAAGGCCGCCAGTTCACCAAAGAAGAAATATTCGCCGTGTTCGCGCCGGGTCTGGCGTCCCTGTTGGCAATCAATGCCACCGAAGCAAATGCCGTCGCCGGGCGGGCAACGTTTTTGGATATGTGCATCTGGCCCATGCATCAGCAGATAGCTGAGAAAATCACGAATGATCTGTTGCCTTTGTATGGCGATAATCTGATGTGTGAGTTTGATGACGTGCGCAAGACCGACCGAGTGCTGGAACTTCAGGAGCAGGACGCTTATGAGCGCACGCATACGCTGGATGAAGTTCGCGCGCGATGGTATGGGGACGAGTCGATTGGCGACGAACGCGGCGCGCTGCTGATGGCGGAAATCACGAAACCCGCGCCGTTTGCCCCTTCCCCCCCGGCTATGACTGACACGGCGCCGGACGACCAGGCTATCACACAAGCGGTGAACCGACTGGCGCAGGAGGCCGAGGTGAGCATGAAGTCTCAGGCGCTGTCCGCGATGGAAGACGAAATGCGGCGCTGGCGCAAGATGGCAAAACATCGATTGGTTGGTAAAAACTTTCACGCCGCACTGGACTTCGAGAGCGACATTATTCCGGCGCCGCTGATGAGTTGGATAAAGGGCGGATTGGAACGGGTTGAGACCGGCGCAGAATTGATGCGCGTGTTTGATGAGGTAGATCTGCGGGCATGGGGAAAATATTACAATGGCGAATTTAGCTGATCGCGACGATTACGAAAATCAGATTATCCGCCGACTGGCTGCCCTGGGGCTGCTTGCGGAGATCATGCGCACACTGGGCACAGATATGGACGTGTCTAATCTGACTGCGGCTTTTTGGGGAGACATTGAAGCGCGCATCCGCGGGATCGTTACTACCGAATTATTCGCTGTGTTCCGGGCGGCATGGGTGGCCGATGAAGCGGCGCTGGGATACACGTTTCCGGCTGAGTATGCGGACCGCTGGTTACAGCGCAATATGGCGCAGTATGGCGCGGACCTTGCGCGGCAAATCACGCTTACGCAGCAGACGGCGGTCGAGCATTACGTCGGGCAGTACTTTGACCAGCAGTGGAGTCAGGGTCAGTTACGCGGGATGCTGGAACCGTTTTTCGGTGCGGAACGAGCCGCACTAATCGCGCGGACCGAAGTCACGCGTGCGGCGTCCAATGCCACCGGCGCAGTGCAGGAACAACTGAAGCGGGAGAATGTGCAAACACGGCAAATATGGCGGACGCGAGAAGACGAATTGGTGTGTCCGATATGCGGCCGATTGCGAAACAAATTGCAGGGGATAGATTGGGAACTCCCGCCGCCAGCTCATCCGCGTTGTATCTTACCTGGTAATGAAATCGTGGTGCCCGGTCGCATTCAGGCTGCAACCACAAGCTATTATGTCGGACGGTGTATTGAGGTAACTTTTGGTAGCGGGAGCACATTGGCCGTCACCGCGCATCACCCGATATTGACGCGGCGCGGTTGGGTTTTCGCGGGCGAACTGAAAAGTGCGGATCAACTCATCCGGGCAATTGCCCCCGAAAGGATAGTTGCGGCCATCTATCCAGAGGATGACTACGTGCCAACCCGCATTGAGCAGATAGTGAATACGCTGATGAAATCGAGCACGATGACGACCAGACGAATGCCAGTTTCCGCCGAAGACTTCTATGGTGACGGCTCCGGTTTCATAGGTGAGATCGACATTGTATTTGCCGATAGCTTTTTGCTGGACGAGAGGAAACCCGTGCTCGGTCATAGTTTGGGCGATAACACGCTCAACGTGGGCAACATTGTGCCAGGCAGTCTCCAGTGTTTTGGCTCGCAGCAGGAGCGATTCGGGTTTCACAGGAATGCCTCGAGTAGCCTCGTGAGCAGCCATCACTTGTGCGCACCGTTGCTCTTCGGACATGTTAGCCCACTTCATCAATTCAGCGTCGGATTGATTACGCGGGATAATGCCACACGCCAAAAGCCGGCGTCGGAAAGTCCAGCGATTGATCCCCGCCTCGCGGGCGAGTTTGTTCTCCGATTCGCCCGCGAGATAGCGATGGAGCAAATTATCCAGATCAGAGATTTCGATTTTTCGGGGCACGTGTATGACCTCCAGGTTAGTCCATACGAACTATACATCTGCAATTCTATTATAACACATAACTGTCGGTGTTGGCCTGACCTTATCATCATTGAAACGGAGGCTGTGTGATGCAGGTTTCGTATACAGTGGACATGACCGCCGCACTCAAGAGCCTGGACTCTATGGCGCATCCGAAGAACATTGCGGTGGCGTTATATGTCGGTGCGGTGTATCTGCAATCCAAGGTGTCGCCATACCCGCCCGCCGTCGCGCATCCGAAACAGCCATTTACGAGCGACAAGCAGCGGCGCTATGTGATAATGGCGCTGCGCAAAGGCATTATCGAGATTCCGTACCGGCGCGGGCAATCACCGGGGTCACAGGATTTAGGCCAGCGCTGGCGTATCGACCGGTCGACCGATGGCATGGTGTGCACACTGCGCAACACGGCACGGTATTCCCGCTATGTAGTCGGCCCAAATCGTCTGCAATCTGCTTACATGCGCGGATTGGGATGGCGGTCTCAGGAAACGGTGATGAGCAAGGAACATGATGCGGTGGCCGCGAAGATCGTCGCGCAGCTGCGCAAGACAGTGATGCGCAAGACAGTGAAAGGATAGAGGTGGAGTATGCCCTGGAAGATTGCTGAAGTGGACGGGATGTATTGCGTCCACAAAATGAATGACGATGACACAATGGGCGAAAAGGTCGAGTGTCATGCGACGATGGAAGAGGCTGAGGCGCACATGCGCGCGCTGTATGCCAACATGGAAGACATGGGCGGAGACATGTCTGGGAAGGCCGCGGTCAAAGCATTGACCGGCGGGGAAGGGAACGCGTGGGTATTGGATGTGCGTGGCGTGCCGTATGGCAGTCCGTCTGACCGGGATGGTGACGGTCAGTATTTCGATGCGCGCACGGTGTTACATGAGGACAAATTTCCTCTGCCCCCGGCCGTGTACTATCATGGGATTGCGGACGATGGGAAGAGGCTCGCTCCCACTCCGGAATACATCGGCAAGACGGTCAGTTTCGAGGACCGGGCGGATGGCCGCTGGTATCGGGTTGTTCTCAACCAGGCGGCGGATAAGGCCCGGCGTATCTGGGACGCCGCGAAACAGGGGAAAGCGTTTGTCAGCAGCGGGTCGAATCACCTGCACCGAGTTGACCGGAACGGGCGGATTGTGCAGTGGCCAGTCTTAGAGCTGTCCTTGATTGATGCCTATGATGGGCGCGCCCCGGCGAACAAGCACGCCATTGCGCTGCCCGCGCTCAAAGCGATCTACGCGGCGGCGGGAATTGACCTGCCGGCAGAAATCGGGTACACTGATTCTGATACTGATACACAGGGAACACAGGGTGTTACGCCGTTCCGAGCATCAGACGTTATTCGCATGGATAACTCTAGCGACAAGGAACGGGATATGGAACCCCAGGAAATTCAAGACCTCGTAGTAAAAAGTGTGGACGATGCGCTCAAGGCCCAGTGGGACGCTGATGAGGCGGCTCGCAAGGACCGGGAAGCGCGTGAGTCCGACAAGCAGGCCGCTATCAAAGCGGCGCTCGATCTACAGGCAGCCGAATTCGCCAAATCGAAACGCCTCCCGGAAGGCATCCCTTACGTGGCTAAATATGGCGACGTGTGGAAGTACGACAACCTGGAGCCGGGAGACATGGCGCTGATGATCGGGTTGCTGCGTGAAGCGAAAGCGTCTCGCTTGAGTAAATTCGGCGAGAGCGAAGCGGCCGTGAAAGCGCTGGGCATTAAGCTCGAAGAAGATGCCGCGAAAGATGGCGAAATCGGCATACAGGGTATGTATGCGCTCAAGGCGGCCGGCTTCGCTGGCAAGGCCAATGATCTGAACTATTCCACTTACGCCACCTATGGTGACGAGTTCGTCGGTGTGGCTTACTCCCAGGCACTATGGGAGTCTATTCGCAAAGGGGCGGTTATTGCCAACCGACTCCCGACAGTCGAAGTGCCTCCTGGGCATGAAAGCATCAATGTCCCAGTCGAAGGTGAAGACCCGATCTTTTACAAAGTCGCGCAGGCGACCGGTCTCGCGTCGGCTACCGATTCACACCCGGCCGCGACAGTGACCGCCAGTAAAGCGGCCACGACAAATGTGTCTCTGACGCTGAACAAGATGGGGGCGCGGACGATCTACTCCGGTGAACTGGAAGAGGATTCGATTGTGCCGTGGGTGAATTACCTTCGCACCAAGATGGTTACGGCAGGGAACGAATATCTGGATGCCTCGATCATCGATGGAGACAACGCCACCGGCGCGACAACTAACGTGAATGACATCGCGGGCACTCCAGCTGGCACGGAGTATTTCATTCTGTATGACGGGTTCCGTGTATCGCCACTGGTGACTACAACCGCCAACAGTCGCGCGGGGGGCACATTGGACGTAAACGACTTCCTTGCGACGCTGCAACTGATGGGTGTGCAGGGCAAAAACGCCGACCAGTCCAATACGGTCTTTATCATGCCGCCGTCTGTGCAATGGAAAGCACTGCAACTGGCGGAAGTCAAGACGCGTGACGTGTTCTCACAACCGACGCTAGAGAACGGGAGACTGGTACAGATTTTCGGGTACGGTATTATCACGTCGTACTTCTATAACTTCTGGTCGGTCAAGTCCGGACTGGTGGCCGGATATGAATACAAGGAAAACAGCGCGGGTAAGTTGGACGTAGATACCGCCTCTAACAACACCTTCGGGTCTTTCCTTGCCGTGCGTTTCGACCAATGGCTGTTGGGCTACCGCCGACGGATGCTGCTGGAAATGACGCGCTTCCCGGAGTCGGACAGTACGCAGATTGTGGCTCAGATGCGTGTTGGTCTGATCCAGCGCGATACGGAAGCGGCCGCCATCACCTACGGTATCACGGTGTAAGGGAGACGCCTCATGTACAACCTGAAACGTGGTTCTTCTTCCATCGGTGATCTTGCTGATGGGTTCGGCAGTGCTTTTCTGCCCGCGCTGATCGGGAACACCTACTTTGTCAATCCGAGTCTGTCCGTCAGTGGGAGTGGGACGGTGGATGATCCGTTCAATTCCGTGCTAGCGGCCTATAATCAGTGCACGGACGGCGCGAATGACGTGGTATTTATGATCGGTCAGTCCAGTGCCTGGAGTCCGGCGGCATCTCTGACGTGGAGCAAAAGCTACACGCACCTGATCGGCATCAGTTCGCCGCTTCCGGGAATGGGACAGCGGTGCCGGATTGTCGGGTCCGCTTCGGTGGACATCTCTCCCGTGATTACGTTCAGCGGGACTGGGTGTATCGTCAGCAACATTCAGATATTCAACGGCAAGGACGCTGATAGCAGCAGTGGCGCGGTAATCGTTTCCGGCGCGCGCAATGCGTTCATTAACGTATTCTTCGCGGGCATGGGGCACGCAACACCAGCTGCTCGGACTGACAGTTACAGTCTCAAAGTCACCGGCGCGGAAAACCTATTTGCGGACTGCACTATCGGACTGGACACCATCGACCGGTCCGCTGCCAACTACGAACTGTGGCTGAGCACCGGGTCCGTGCGCAATACGTTCAAGCGCTGTCACATTCTGTCACAATCGGACACCAACACACGCGGCGCGGTCCTGATCGACGGCATGGACCGCTGGGTGATATTCGATGATTGCCTATTCGAAAACTTCTCTGTCAACTGGGCAACCGCCATCACCAATGCATTCTCAATCACGGTAGCCACCACGCATTATGTAATCCTGCGTGGGGCTTGTCAGTTTGTCGGGTATACCGGCATTGCCGATACACTGACACATATCTACGGGGCAGGCCCGGCGCCGAATAGCGGGATGTTCCTGAGCACTCAGCCAGCGGCCTGATGTCTAGGCGGGGGCGGTCTCTAGCCGCCCCCGCTGGATAGGACAAGCACATGCAAATTATCGAGATCGTTCGATTGATAGGGACTACGGCGGTTGGTGGCGCAGCCACAATAACGGCCGACCGCCCGATACGCGGGTTCCTGGTTGCGGTGGAGTGGGTCGATGGCGACCTGACCGACGGCGTAGACGGGACGCTGAGTGTAATTCGTACCTCGTCCGGTGTAAACAAAACACTGCTTACGCTGACCGATGCCAATGCCGATGCATGGTACCAACCGCGCGAAGACCGCCATAGCGCGTCCGGGGCAGCGGCGAGTGTCAATGACCAGTACATGATAGTGGATGGCGTATTGCAGTTGGTCATTGCCAGCGGCGGTGACGCCCACACCGGTGGCGCGCTAGTCTATCTGTTTTAGGAGGAAATGATGCGAACCATTCAATTCGTGCAGGACGTGGTAGCCAGTGGTGTATTCTTCGATTACGGAGATACAGGCATATTCGATGAGGCTGCGGCCTATGCGCTGGTCTCAGGCGGATGGGCAGTGTATGTCGATGGTCTGCCCGCCCCGGAAACGCTAGGGATAGCAGAGGAAGTGACGTCGGAGGAACCAGTACGCCGTAACCGGAGATAGCGCATGGCCGCGTACATCACAACCACGGAACTGAAGGCGCAGCTTACCAGCCAGACGATGGGCGCCGGTGACGATGCGCTGTTGCTGGAAATATGCAGTCGCGCGACCAGGTGGTTTGAGAGCGAAACAGGCCGCGTGTTCGACGCCAGCAGCAACACGTCACGTTCCCTGGATGCTATCCAGGACGTGGATGGGCCGCGTCTGAAACTGCCGTGGGACCTGTGCAGTATCAACAGCATCACGAACGGAGACGGCGTGGCGGTGACCAGCAGCCAGTATGCAACCGAACCGCGCTATGGCACGCCGTATCATGAGATCGTGCTGCTGCCATCGTCCAGCATAGTCTGGTCATACCTGACCAATCCGCAGAACGCGATCACTATCAGCGGAAAGTGGGGCTATAGTGAGACCGTGCCGGCAGATGTCAAAGGCGCAGTGCTGGTGCTGGGCGCGGCCATGTACAAGGCGCGGGACGTGCTGGTGGGGGTCAGCTCACCGGTGGTCACAGCGGAGGGGAGCGTGATCATGCCATCCACCATCCCTGAGATCACGAATGATGTGGCGTGCAAATACAGGCGGTGGTCATGATGGAATCCTACACATTGCGCGGGATGTACGAAGCGGTGGCGGATGTGACGATCACGTTCGTTAACCGGATGGACGAAGCCAAAACCGCGAAAGTGTTCGACATTGACAGTGGCGTAGCCTCTGTGACCGACGCCGACTGTCCGGCGCGGATCATGGCCCCGCATTATGGCGCTCAGGACATATCCGGTGTAGTCAGCATGACGCTGGGACACAACGTAAGTCAACAGGTATTTCAATTGACTGAATTGTACCTGTACCAACCGGTGACTGCCGGAGAGGGGGTCCGTGCGTGGTTGGGCGATCTGGTGGACATTGCCGACGTGTATCTGGCGATGGTCAATCAGATGCAGTTCGGCCGGGGCGTTCTGACCGGCGCGAATCTGTCGATCCAGTCGATTGAGTACGGGAAGATTCTCTACGCCGGAATTGTTATCAGCATGACGATTCAGGTCACGAGTTAAGGAGTGAGGGATGGTCGACATTACAGTAGGCGCCGTGAAGCCAACGGCGGGATATGAACACATGATTCAGCATGGCATCACCGGTGAGGCGACTATTGCGGCCGGGGATGGTCTGTACAAGGGGACTTCGGGTACACTACTCAAAGCGCTGAATGACACGCAGGCGCACGCGGCGCTTGTCGGCATTGCGCTCGACACGCAGGCAACCAGCGGCGGCGCAATCACCTATATGCCGGACGGGGGCAGCATCGATTGCACCGGATTTACGGAAGGGGTCGCCGTCGTTGTCAGCAACACGGCGGGCAAACTGCATCCAGTCGCGGACCTGGGGACTACGGAATTTTTCACCTATGTGGGCGAGGGCACCAGCGCGCGGTTTCTCATTCGCATCCATGCGACGCCCGACCAATTGGCCTAATGTCATGACCCGATACTTTGTGCTGGTCAGTTTGAACCAACCGGACGAACTCATGCCGGGCAAGCCGAACCCGAAATACGGGAAGCCGGGCGAAAGCGTGGAGCCGGGCGAGATTATCACCGATGAGATCGGCGGGTTTCTAGAGCATCGCACGGACCCGAAAACCGGTGACCTGAAACCGTCCTACTATGCCGACGCGCTGCGTCACGGGTTGTTCGTTCGCGTCGGGGAAAAGGACGTGGTGATCGATGCGGTTATGCAGCATGTGCCAGAACATCTGGCGCGCATGTACTACCAATTGATCCGTGAGGAGCAGGCGGCAGCAGAGGCAGGGGTTATGGCGCAAGCTCCCGCCCGCGCGCGCAAGGCGAAATCTGCGCCTGAGACAATCCTGACTGAAGATGATACGCCGCAGGGCGTGAATGAGGGGAGCGAGGAATGACCGGGAAAGGTCAGCATTTCGGAAAGTTCGAGTTGGACAGCGCCGATGCCGGGTCGCTGGTGGATTATTCATCTGACATACTGACGGTGACAGGTTTTGATTTCAATCTGAACACGGCGCAGCACCATACACCTGGAAGCCGGAACCAGACCACCACATACGGCGGAAACGTGACGAATGACGGCACGATTGCGGGAAAAGTGGACCCAACATCTGGGAGCTTTTACCGTGTCTGTAAAGCGTGGGAAGCCTCGGTGCGGGCCGGCACGATTGCGACACGCACATTTCGCTGGAGTACGCCGGATGCCTCAACAGCCGGGAGTCAGCAGCGCGGCGGGGAAGTCTACCTGAAATCACTAACGCATGGCGCGACCACTGGCGGGAGCGCGGAGTTGAATACCTTCACGGTCGTGCTGACAGTGGACGGTGCGGTCACGGATACAACGGTGACGTGATGGCAGACCAGGATCGGATGGACGTTATCGACATCGAAGACATGGAACCGGAACTCATCTCGCTCCGGGTCATGGTTAACGGTGTTGCCAAGCATATTGAGATGCGCGCTTTCAGCCTGTACGAATGGTTTGAGACAGTTTCACTCGTATCTGACCCCATCCCGCCCAAGAAGCTGGATGACAACGGGACCAAAGTCGATAACCTAGAAGACGAGGAATACCGGCGGGAACTGGCAATGACAGAACACCGGCGCTATGCGTTGTTGATTATCCGTGCACTGCAAGCGACGGGTAACTACCTGAGTCTGGCGAAATTGCCGCCCGCTAAACAAATCGAGCAATTTCTCCAGGTGGTAGACTTCGGAATGTATTGGGATTTGCGGACGCTGCTGTTATCGCATCGAAGCCGCCACTTCGCCCGGCTGGAGGAGCGGGCTGAGTCCTTTCAGTCCAGCGGAGAAACGACTGGCGAGAATCCGGCGGCGGTATCGCTTGACACCGAAACAGTGGCGGACAATGCCAACGGCCGATAAGGACACACTCATGATCGATGAACTGGTGTTAGAGAAAACGCTGGACGGGATGGTCCAGCGTTTTACGAATGACCAGGGCGTCCTGTATGCGGAGTTCCGACTGGCGCTGCTGTTGGCGCGGGAGGGAGTGTAGGTGACCGGGAACAGTACTGATGTGACATACGTCCTCAAAGCGAAAAATGAGGCGTCCAATGTTATCAATCAGGTGAAAGGCGCCTTGCAGGGCACCGGCACGGCGGCGGCCGGAACTCGCGGCGCGTTTGATTCCCTCGCGCGTGGGGCGCTGGCGGTTGGCGCGGCGTACATTGGGATGAAAGGAATCCGACTTGCCGCGGATATGTACCAGACCGGGGAGGAGGCACGGCGCACGGAGACCGTATTCCGCCAATTAGCCCGGTCGGCTGGGGGCTATACCGCTGTCATGACCCGGATGGAGACGGCGACCGGAAACGTAGTTGACCGAATGACGCTGCAAAGTTCAGCTAACCGGATGTTGCAGATAGGACTGGCGACTACCGCAGACGAATTAGCGCGCATGACGGAGTTGGCGGTGAAACTCGGTGGGGTGATGAACCCAGGGAGTTCAGCGGCTGGGAATATCGACAGTTTTATCTCGATGATGGGGAAACAGTCCAAGGAGCAACTGGCTGATTTTGGCATCTCGGTAACAGATGTGGAAGTGCGCATTCAACAACTGATTGACACAGGCCAGGCGATGAACCGTGCCGAGGCCTTCGGTCAAGCGGTCATAGATGAAGCTGCGGAATCGCTCCTCAATTTAGGGAGTGCGGCTGAAGTGGGGGAAACCTCCGTTTCTCGTCTGGAAACCCGTTGGGAAAATTTTTGGTCGGGCATGAAAATCGGGGTAGCGGATACGGTAAATGCCTTCGCTGATGGTCTGGAATACATAGAAAGTGTCGGGTTTGACGAGTTTGCATATTTCGTGCTTCATGGGGAAAGCACTCGTCCCCTTTCTCAAGTGCGAGAACAGGGATATGTGAACATACAGACGGGTTTGCAGGAGATGTTACGGACACAGACGGCCATAGGCGAGAATCCGTACCGCACCCCACGCGAAACAATAGATAGCGCCGCGGCGCAAAACTTCTCAACTGTGCGCTATGCCCAGATGCTCCGGGAAGCGATGGTTAGCGGGCCGGGGATGGGATTTGCCGCCATGCAAAACATGGGACAATACGGCGGGATGACCAGCCAGTATGGACGCCTACAGGGGTTTCAGATGCTGGGGGGTGAACAGATCATGGGCGGGGTAGCGGCCCAGAATCTGGCGCAGATGGCGCGGGATATTGCGCAGCAGGCGGAGGAGGCCAAGACCGCCTACGGGGACATGCTGAGTGATGCTCAGCTTGCGCAGATGAATGAAGCGGTCAAGGCCGCGAACGAGCTGGCGAATGAGGCCGGCCGCGCGCGGGACAACTTCGACCGGATGAACCTCGGCCAGATCATGGGACAGCAGGGCGGCGGGCGGTATGCAGAAATCATGGACGCCGTGATCGAATCCATGCCGGAAGGGGCGGCACGGGACGCGGCGGCGCGCGCTTTTGCAATGGGCACCGGGCAGGAGACCGCCATGTCCCGGCTCATGGATGAGAAGATCGCGCCGTATTTGGCACGGATGGCGGGTATCAATCCACAAGCGGCGCTGGGAGCCGGGCAGAACCTGAATACGTTTTTGACCCAGGCAGCATTGGCCGGTTGGTCGCCTCAGCAGATGGCGCAGTACGCCATGCCTGCAATGGGCTACCAGATCACCGGCGGCGCGGGAGGTCAACAAATCAACATCCCGCAGGGCGCGGTTCCGGGGCAGATCGCGGCACAGTATGGGATGAGTGTGCAGGAAGTGCTGGCAATGACCGGGGCGACCAACACACGCAACATGCCATTTGGCACGTTTACGCGACCCGGTACCGGCGGCGGGATTGTGCCCACGGAAATGCCAGATGCTGTGCAAGGCCTGTTCGACACAATGCAGACCGGGATTGAGGACGCGCAGGCCGGTGTCGGGGAACTGACTGCCGCGCTTGATGAAGTGGACAACCGGATCGTGACCGTGCAGATTGACTTTCTGGCGAATATTCCAGCCTGGTTGCAACAAATCCTCAATCTCGGAGGATTCGGCAAAGCCGTCGGGGATAGTGTGCAAACCAATGGCGGGCAACCGCCTGGCACGACCAACACCAACAAAGGCAGTTCCAGCACGAACACCATACATACCGGAGCCGGGGGACGGTAATGGTCACCTATCAGGTCGAGCTTAAATTCGACTTTGCGCGGGACGGCACGTATATCCATGCGCAAGCGGACATGACGCCGCGCCTGATTATGTTGCAAACTTCCTATGGAATGCAGGACCCGTACCAGACAGTTTCCCCGGCAGCAACATTAGCGCTGACGTTTACTAATCGGGATGGCGCGTTCAACGTAAACGATCCGACCGCCGCGCTGTATGGACTGCTCAATCCGGGCATATTGGTGCGGTTGCGGGTAGCAATCGATGGAACGTGGCACACGCGCTTTATCGGGCATACGACGGCCAGCACACGCTATGTCGTTGGTAAACATGAGACACAGAAACAGGTTCTGGTCACGGTCACGGACCCGGTGAATCGCCTGTACAATGATGTCTATATTCCGCCTCTGGAGACGAACGTAACCACCAACACGCCGCTGGTGACGATGTTCGACAAGCCGGTTATCACGTGGCCGTATGACCGCAGTTTCTTTATGCTGGACGCGAGCGAGTTGGACGGGGCAGATGGGCTGTTCGACGCGCCGAATACGATCTATTCGTTCGAAACTGGACTGACCACTCTGGATTATTCGGGAGACGTGGGAGACCTTGGTGGCGGGATGTCCCCACTCAACTTCATTACGCAGATGGTCACCAGTGAATGCGGCGGGCGGTTTTATTGGGACCCGCATCAGGCAAAATTCATTTTTCACAATCGGCATCACGATGTGCTCAATCAGGAGACCATAACAGCGACATTCACTATGGCTGACCTGCTCGGCTACACGTTTGGGCAGACACCGGTGATCAACGACGTGACGATCCAGTATGAGCCGCGCCAGTTGGGGACACCATCATCGATAATCTATGCCAGCGATTCAGTTCCGTTCCGGTTGCGTAGCGGGGAAATTCGGACTATGTCGGTGCGCTATCGGGACCCGACTATCGACACGACCATCATCAGCGCTATCAACGTCATCGCACCGGTGCGCGGAGTGGACGTGATAGCTAATGAGCTATCCGGTGGAGGGGGTGCAGACCGCACATCGGTTGTCGGATATACATCCAATTCCGGTGGACAGAGCGCCGCGTTGACACTGACCAATTCATCCTCGGTCGATGTGTATATCACGACGCTGCAATTGCGGGGCACGCCACTATCCCGCCGCAATGGGGAACAGGTGCGAGCGGTTGACCCGACGAGTATCCGTGCCTATCAACGGTCCCCGCTCCCTCCAGAGACCATTCCGGGATTGAACGATGCGGACATGGCTGCCGACTATGCGCGATTGCTGGTGAACCGGTTCAAAACCCCGACTGGCGCGTTTACGTCTGTGACCGTGCGCGCCAATGACAATGGGGTGCTACTAACAACATCGTTCTCTATTGATTTGATGGAACAAATCGCGCTCACGAACGATTGGACGCGGCACGATGCGCAATATGTGGTCATGGGAATTCAAGAGCAATGGGATGCGCCCAGCGCGATCTGGGACATCACCTATCTGTTGAAACCATTTGCGCTGGAAAACATCTTTCGTATAGACTATTCCGAACTGGACGCCAGCGATGGGCTGGCGTTCTAATCTAAGGAGTCATGATGGCAAATTGGACCGCAGTAAAAACATGGAGCGCCGGAGAAGTCCCGACTGCCGCATTGGTCAACGCACATCTCCGTGACAACACCGCCTACCTGCTGCAGCGCACGCTGGCAGGCGGCGCAGCGGACGTAGTACTGAGTGGCGCGCCAACTACAACCAGCGCGACATTTGTCGATGTGACCGGCGCGACGGTAGCCGTCACGACCGTCGCTGCCAACATGGACATTCTGATTATTGCGTTTGGTCACTTGAGCAATAGCGGCGCAGCAGATGTAACACTAACCGCTACGGTAGACGGAACGAATGTAGGAAATGCGACCTACGGACTCCAGATCGTGCAGATAGCTGGCGCGGGCGGCAATTATCCGTTCTGCGTCGCATTCCGATATACTGTTGCGGCGGCCGGCGCGCATACGGTCAACCTGCAATGGAAAACCTCCGCAGGCACAGCTACAATTCACGGAGACTCGGCTGGACAATTCTCCGCCGGCGAGATTGGATAAATGAGGAGCAGCTATGAGACAGCATCAATTGCCAATCAGTTTAGCGAACAGTGACAAACTGCACAGTGAGCTAGCGAGCGAATTGACCAACAAATACGTCGGTCTGAACTCTGAGGAATTCGGGACGGTCTGGAAGGCGCTGCTGACGGATGACAGCACGACCACGCATGACGGGATAGCTGACGGCGTAGCGATGGCGCATGACCCGGATGTGCTGACTCCAGAGCAGTCCATAACCGCGGCGGTAGCAATCAACAGACAGCAGCTGGTCGAATATCTGAAGACGCAGCTGACCACACCAAACCCGGTCACGGCGACGGTCAGGGCGCAGGCGCAGGCATATATCGATGAGAGTGTGAAACTGCAAGCCGCCATGACCAATATCGCGGCCTTGTACGGGTACAACCTCGGCACGAATGCCGGGTATTTGCAAACCGCCCTGATACTGGTTTCGTTGATGACATAGGTTGCCATCCGGTTGTGAATAAGGTAAGATACGTGTATGGACCCACATCTCATTGAAACGATTTTCGGCGCGGGCGTGCTGACCATTTCGGCGGCCGCGTTTCTGGTGATGGCGCTTACCGCGTTCCTGAAAGTCCGCCAGCGCGGGACCGACAAGAACCCGGAAGAAACACAGTTCGGGCAGGTCCTGACAACGTTGGTCAGCACAATTGCAAAGTTCGACCGGGTAGCCGATGCGGTAGACCAGTCAACTATGCAGATGCAAAGGAACACAGAGGCGTATATCCTGACTGCCAAAAACGCACTGGAACAGATGGAAGCAATGGAGAGTCGCCGCGCCGGGGAGAATCAGGCTATGTTGAAACGCATCGAAGACAACACCGCTGCGATTGCCAACCAGTCTGTGGTTATTGCTACCCAAACGACTGCGCTCAATCAGATCGGCCCGTCCATCGAAGGCCTGCGAGCGGACGTGAATACACTCATCGCGCGCATGACCGCCATTTTGGAAAAGTATGATCAAACCAACGGCGAACTAAATGATGAGGTCCGCCGCTTCAACGATACCGTGCGCTCTATCGACGCCCACCTGAAGTGTTTCGAAGAATTGTTCGCCGAGGAGAAGAAGAAGAAGCAGAAAATGATAAAGCAGTCCGGGACCGAAGATAAACCAATCGACGACGCAATCAGTGAAGGGAAAGCGCTTTAATGGACGCCTATCTACTCATGCTCGTGGGCTACTGTGCCGGTGTGCAGCAGGCCGTTGACATCTTCAAAGCCTATCTGGACCGGAGCCAGGCCAGCATCGCCGACGAAACCCGCACGCTGCTGCTGCTGCTGGCAAAAGTGATCGCCGCCGCCGTCGCCGTTGTGCCTACCTACGTGGCCATTCCGTTTCGAACCGGGACTTGGCTGGACAGTTACCCGGTCGTGCTGGTGGCCGTGAGCGTGGTGCTTGTGGCTGCCGGCAGCCAGTTCATCTATCACGTGCTTAAGATCGTCAAGGCGGTCTCCACTGCATTGCCCCGACCGATGACGTTTACTGCAAGTGCCATCCGCACGAGCGATTTGGAACCTTTACGTGCGGATCCGCCCGCGCACGGGTAGGATAGCGCATTCATGCGCCGGAATCAAAAAGCCCCCGCCATTGCTGACGAGGGGCTTCTGTGTTTCCGCGGACTACTTTAGCAGACTGCCAATCGGATTAATCCCCAGATAGTCGAAGTCCTGCCGTCCGCGCATCTCGACAACTTCACCCGCCACAATCCAGCGGGACCGCCAGCGGCGCTTGTGAAACCCGGAAAACTCGGTGCGCGCACCATGTTGTTCCATAATGATTATCGCATGATTATGCAGAACCGCTGCGTCTCGCGCGGACAAGTGGAGCGCGTCAGTCTTCGGGTTAATGCTGATGCTTTTCGGCATCGCGCAAGCGATGATGTTTTTTGCTGTGCGCTTTTTCATTCCGTCTCCCCATGCGCCAGACGATCCCGGCAGGACCAGCAGTAAAACAGATTGCCGATTCCTATCAGTTGATCCACGTCGAACTGATGCCCGCATTCCGCGCACGTGCGCGGCGCTTGCAGTGCGATGAGCGAAGCCTTGAGACGCGCATTCTCGCTGATCAGCCGCTCGACCTTCAGGCGTAGGAGGTGGTTCTGCTCTATGAGGGACAGGTGCTTGTTCTCATCCCACCATTTTCGATGTGTCATTGAATAGCTGCCTCCTATTTTAAGCACAAATACCACGGATAATGAGCTAAACAGTCTGGCAGCACGAACACTACATAGAGCACGGTAACCAAGATCGCCACCAGTAGCAACAGCACAAGCAGTAGATGCCGTCTCGCTGAGTTCACGATTTATGCTCCTGCGGCGCTAACGTCATCAGCAGTGTCTCCAGTTGCGCGTTCTGCCGATCCCGCGTGGCAGAGTAGACGCCGTTGGCGGCGAAGGTGGCGGCGTGGGCGGCGGCGAAGGTGGCGACGGCGGCGGCGGCGAGGGCGTCGGCGGCGGCGGTGGCGAGGGCGTCGGCGGCGGCGTGGTCGGCGGCGAAGTCGGCGGCGGCGAAGTCGGCGACTACTGTTGCGGTGTCGGTGGCGTAGTCGGCGGCGGTGTCGTAGTC
>C687J29039_10000006_pt1 | contig 75599 bp, 68 predicted proteins | sample RifCSP16_2_FD_29039 | JGI IMG/M metagenome (IMG submission 29039)
GGCATCTCGCTCTGGCGAAACTTCTGGGGCAAGCTGCGCTTCGGCGCCGTGGAACTGATGGGCGGGTACCAGAAGTTTTCTCGCACCGAGGGACAAGGCGGCGCACTGTTCGTGTACCCGATTACCGCCAACCTGGTGGTTCGTGCCCCCGATGCGCTGTTCCGCCCATACGCCAGCCTGGGTGGCGGGGCGTACGGATGGGACGCGCGGACCTACATCGACCCGACGGCGCGAGTCCTGCGGGTGGGGTGGGATCTCGGGTGGACCGCTGGCGCGGGAATCGAGTACTACCTGCGACCACGAGTGGCCCTGGACGTCGGCCTCCGATACCACTCGACGGGCGGCCCGGGACAGGATGTCGGGATTGCGGACGACCGCCTACGCTTCTTGGCGCTCTGGGTCGGTCACTACGTCCGGTTCTAGCGGAGCGCCGCACATCCTTGCAGCCGATCCGAGTCGCCGGGAGCGTTGGTCGGCGGCTCGGCATCCGCATCCGGCGACGGCCCCAGCCGCGCGACGGCCCACACTGCTCGGTGATCACTGGCACCGACGTCGTCGTCCACCACGCCCGTGCCCGCGCTGTCGTTCAGCACCAGGCCTTTGAGGAAGATGTGGTCCCAAGTGAAGACGTGGATGGTGGGCGCGTTGTCCTTGGTGGGCCAGAGGAAACCGCAGGCCAGGAACTCGTCGCCGACCCCAACACCGTTCATGTCGCCCCCGACGATGACCCGACGAAAGCGGGCAGCATCGGCGAGCACGGTGCGCGCCTGCTCGCGCCGCGCGGTGGGGCTCACCTCCGCCATGGTGCTCAGATGCACGCTGTACACCCGAAGGCTGTCGTCGCCGAGCAGGATCGTCGCCGCGGTCGCCGCCCGCTGCGAGTCACGGAAGCGCCCGTGGTGCGGGAGGATCAGCTTTTCATCTTCCACGATGGGCCAGCGCGACAGGACCGCATTGCCGAAGTCCCGTCCCGTTATTGGGTGCACCACGGCCGGATAGTAGACGTAGGACATTCCCAGGGCCTCGGCGATACGGCCCGTTCCCTTCGCGTCGACCTCCTGCAACATCACCACGTCCGCGTGCTTCGCGGGCTCCGCCGTCCGCAGCAGCTCGATNAGACGGTCGATACGCTGGGCGAAGTGGGTGTTCCAGGTCACCAGGCGGACGTGCTCGGGCGCGCGGGGCGTGGCTTCACGCTGCACGCCGGGCGCCTCGCCGGCATAACGAGGGCCCGCGAGGCCGGGGTAGTTGAGCGCGGTTCCGCAAGCCGTGGCGGTGACGAAACCGACCAGAGCCACGGCGCGCGCCGTGCGGTTCATACCGGTCATGAGCAAGGACGGGTCATGTCGTGGGCACGATGCCCACGCGGAGAATGTAACCCGATCCTGCGCCGTTGGCCCCAGGCGGGCTTGCCGCCATCCAGCCCCGGAAGTAGATAGGGCTGTTCACCCCTCCGCCGCCCGTGCCCGGCTGGACACGGGGGACGGCTTGTTCGAGAGGTCTGCGCTTGCGCGCTACCGTCCTCCGCCGCTCGTGGGCCATCGCAATCTGGAGCGCCGCTGCTGCCGGGTTCCTACCTGGTGTGGCCCTCGACGCGAACGCCCAGTGGGCTCGGCCGCCTGAGTTAGGTGGGCGCACGGCCTCGCTCGGGCAGCCGGCCCGATGGCGCTGGCAGGCAGGCCTCGGCGGGGGTGGCCTTCTAGAAGGCCCGTCCGACCAACTCCTGGNGCGGGCCTACGTTGGGAATACCCATGACCTCCTGAGCCCGATCGCCGGCCTGGCCAGTATCGGCTTCGAGGCGTACGGCGGCGTTCGGGGCTCCCAGATCGACGGCGGGGCTCGGGCCCTGTTCCGCGTCCCGTACCTCAGCATGGGCATCGGTGCTGATTACAACCTGCGTGACCGCGGGCTCGACCTGCTGGTCACCGCTCACAGTCCCCTCCGCCGAGGCGGCATCGTCTTGCCGGGGGGCCAGTTGCGCTTCGACTGGTACCCTCTGCGAGAGCACAGCTTCACCATAGGTTGGTTCACGCCGCTGCGTGAACCCCTCGCCGGCCGCGGCCAGCCGATCCGGGAGTACGTGGTGGTCGGCGCCGACTTCCAACCCGCGGTACCGTACCGGGTGTCCGAGCCGGAGCTGAATGCCGTGCTGGACAGCCTGCGCGCCTCGGCGGAATGGATCCGGAGACTGGTGGTGCCGTTTCTCGACCAGGACGGGCGAGACGCGGGCATCGCGCTGGCGCGTACCGCACGCTACGTCCGTGAGCTGCAAGCCCGCCTGGCCGTCCGGAGCGTGGAGCAGGAGGTGCGACATTTCCACGCGACACTGGAACGGGCCTTTNCCCTCGCCGCGGGCGATGGCACCGCGGGCCGCGAACTGGCGCGGGGTGCCCGGGGAATCCTCCTCGACGAGGTGATCCTCCCGTACAACAGCCTCCTGGGGCGCAAGAAGAAGAAGGACACGCTGGAAGAGCTGGCGACCGTGGCCCGCGGGCGGTTCAGCCGCCTGGTGGTCTCGTCCGGAGTCACACCGGAAGCCCGGACCGAACCGGTGTTGTTCGTGTTCCAGCGTCTCACCGCGATTCTGGATCAGGTGCGCGGAACCGCCGCCAAGGAATGGGACGATCCCCGGCTGGTATGGCTGCCGCTGCAATACGCGCTCCTCCCCGAAGAGCACGACGAACAGCGCGAGCTGGATACGCTGCTCGAGCGGGCGACNCAGGTTCGGTTCAGCGACCACAACCGCATCCGGTACGTCGCCAACCTGCAGTTTCACTGGGAGGTGCGGCGAACCATCAAGGAGACCAGAGACTATCACGTTTTGTGGATCCACGATTTCCCCGCCGTGACATCGGACGGCGCCCTCGACTGGGCGTCGTTCGGACAGGTGGTGGACGGCTACCTCACCACGCTGGCGGAGCGGGTCGAGGCGTACGACCGGACCGGCACGCTGCCGACCTATTTCATCTTCCTCGACCAGCACTACTACGAGGAGCGCAAGTCGCGATTACTGATGACCGTGCTGGAAGATCCCCTGCACGCCACGCCGCAACTGCCCCGAAGCGCCCCAGGGGACCCGGAGCGGTTAGCGCGGGCGCAGCAGCGGCTTCGCGAAGCGGTGAATGGCTCGAGAGTGTTGCAGGCCGAGGCTCGGCAGTATGGCGAGGTCTGGCTGCGGAACCGCATCAAGGTCCACGTCAACATCACCAACCGTCCGGACCCCTCCTTCTGGAGCGGCGGGCTGGTGGGCAGCGTCTTCGCGTACCCCGACCAGATGATGCGGGATCACCGGAAGATCGCGTTCCACGACGTTACCGAGGCTGACCCCTCGAGCGGGCGCGCCGTGCTGACGGGGATGGGCGTTGGCCAGCAGTACTTGGGTCCGTCGTGGGACGATCGGTCCCTGGTGGTTCAGGGCCCCGTGCTGCTCGATCTCAAGCGGGCGGCTCGAGACCTCCTGCTGAGCCAGGGCATCGCCGAGCAAGACCTGCCGCTCCTGTTTCGGAGCGAGCCGCTCCCGGCCGAGCACTCGACGCGGGTTGTCGAACGGGGCACCGCAGACGGATTCGACGCCCGCGCCCTCGCGCTGGTGAACGGCACCGGGTACCTGCCCAAGCCGCTCAACGTCGGGAAAGCGCTGTTCTATTCGCTGCTGGGGTCCGGATCGGTCTTCAAGATCCCGGACTCGCTTTGGAACGCGACGTTCTACGCCTCGCTGCTGGTGGGCGCGTGCCTGCGGGGTGCCACGGTCTCCATCATCGCGCCCGCCCTGGCCAACGCGCCGAGCAGCGGGTTTCCGCAGATGATGCGCGCGCACGAGCTGCTGACCCGGCTGGTGCTGGTGCGCCGAGAGCTGGGCGAGGCGATCGGGGCGGCTGGGGGCCAGCTGCGCACGGGACTCTATGCGCTCGAAGTCGATCGGCACGGTTTCGCCAGTCGTGCCGAGACCTGGTCGCGCCAGGTCGGGGCCACCCCCTTTCTCCGCTCGCTCATTCCGTCGAGCAGCCAGCTGCAGCTGGTGGTGGCGGACGCCAGCACCCCAGCTCGCGGAGCGGACTCTCCCGGGCCGGGGCAGGCAGCCGCCGCGGAGCCGCCCAAGCTCCACCAGAAGGTCCAGTTTTGGGCGACCAAGGAACTGTGGGACGCCATCGCCACGTCGCCGGAGTGGCCGCTGTTCATGTCCACCTACCTGCGCTACCGCGAAGCAACCTACTCCATCGAAGCCGAATACGTTGACGCCGAGCGGTTCTCAGCGGAACTCGAACGCATCGCCGAACGCATGCTGGCGCCGGCCCGAGGGACGGCGCGGGCTGCGAGCTACGCCATCGTCGGCTCCCAGAACCAGGATTACCGGGGGATGTTCATGGACGGCGAGGTGGGCGTGCTGCTCAGCGGTCCCGAATCGCTGGTGCCGCTGGTCGATCTGGTGTTTCTCGAGGGCACCGTCACCTGGGTGGACGACCAGGAGACCCTCGATCGGCTGCTCCCGCCGGTGGGCGAGCTCATGCGGCGCCTGGCCCGGGTGATCAAGGACGCCTTATGACCGGGCTCCTCCGGAACGCGCCGCTGGTAGCGGCTTTGACCTGCCTGCCGGCCGCGGCATACCCGCAGCTGGGTGAGGTGCAACTGGGGCCGGTCGTGAGCTACGGCCTGGCGGCCCCCTACGGCATCGGCGCCGGCCTGGTCCTCGGGGTCGCCGCTGGCCGGCTGGCCTACGTCGGGTTGCGGTGGAACTATCAAGCCGGGGGCACGGAGCCGGCCACTACTCCCCCGACATCGGTCGACGTCCGAAACCGCGTCCAACTGTTCGGGGCCGATCTCGGGCTCTTGTTTCCCGTTGGGGCGCTCGAGGTGGTACCAGGGGCGACGCTAGGGGTAGCGCGGTTCGCGCAGCGCGTCGGTGCGCCGCCGGCTGGAGTCACGGTCAGCGAGCATGCGATCGAGTTCTTCGCGGCACCGGGCTTGTCGGTGCAGGCGCGCGTGGCCGGTCTCCGCGTCATTCCCGAAATCCAGTACTACCTGGCCGGCAAACCGGAGCTGCCGTGGCCCGTCTCCCACCGCGGACTGGTGACCTCGGTGCGGGTCGTGATTCCGTTCGAGGTGGACCGCATCCGGTATTGAGGTTCGTCGCCCGCCCCGTCGTCTCCGCCCGCTCACTCTCTGAATGGGACCTCGATCGTCATCCCATCCCGCGCCACGACGGTCTCCGGAAACACGGCCTTCGCCTGCTGCAGCAGAATGTCCGAATCCGCCGAGTAGCGGGCGCTGAGGTGATGGAGCACCAGCTTCCGCGCCCGGGCCGCCAGTGCCACCTGGGCGGCCTCGGTGGCCGTCGAGTGTTCTGTCTCCTTGGCGCGGTCCTTCTCTTCGTCTCCGAACGTGGCCTCGTGAATCAATAGATCCGCGTCCTCCGCGGCCTTCACCACGCTCTCGCACGGCCGCGTGTCGCCCGAATACACCACCTTCCGCCCGGGCCTCGGCGGCCCCACCAGTTCCGCCGGCTCTATGGAGCGGCTGTCGGGCAGCTGAATCGTCTCGCCTTTGTGAATCCGCCCCCACAGCGGCCCTTCGGGAATGCCCAGGGCGCGCGCCTGGTCCGGTTCGAAGCGGCCCAGGCGCTGGTGCTCCACCAACGCGTAGCCCACCGACGCCCGGCCGTGTTCGGTGTCGAACACCAGGACGCGGTACCCCTTGCGCTCGACCGTGTCGCCCGGCTGGAGCTCCTCCACGTCGATCTCGAACGGCGCCCGCTCCACGCCCAGCGTGAGCGCCGCGCCCAGCACGCGCTTGGCGCCCTTGGGTCCGTAGAGCCGCATGGGCTCGGTGCGCCCCTGGAGCCCCAGCGTTCGCACCAGCCCCACGATGCCCAGGAAGTGATCGGCGTGAAAATGCGTGACGAAGATGTCCGAGAGGGTGAACGAGACGCCATAGCGCATCATTTGGCGCTGGGTCCCCTCGCCGCACTCGAACAGCAGCGTCTCTCCCTCGCGCACGATAGCCGTGGCGGAGACGTTGCGCTCGACCGTGGGCCGGGCGGCGGAGGTGCCGAGAAACGTGACGGAGAGCATGCGGCGAGAAAGATGGTGGGACCAAAGCGTGAGCGGTAAGGGGTGAGGGGTGAGGGGGCCTCCTTTACCCCTCACCCCTTACGCAGTTCCTCACCGCTCAAAAGACCTTGACGTTGACGTACCTTCCCGGCCTCTCCCTCACGTCGTCCAGGAGCTTGCGCAACGAAATCAGGACCTCGTGCAAGTCCCCGTGCAGGGTGCTGTCGTTCACCGCTTTCCCGATCATGCCCTCGCCCTTGTCGATCTTGGCGAGAATCGAGCCGAGCGCGTTGGTGGCCGACGACAGGCCGTCCGTCATCTCTTTGAGACTCTCCGCCACCTCGTCCATCTGGTCCAGCGACTTGCTGAGGTCCGGCTTGGCGAACGTGGAGTCGAGCCGCACCGCGAGCCGCCGCACCGCCTCCAGCGTCTGCTGGGTCTGATTGACGGTCGGGCCCTCGCCGATCGTCGAGATGACGTTGAGCGTACGCTCCACCGCTACCAGCGTGTTGTGAATGTCCTCCGCCGTCCGCTGCGAGAGCAGCGTCTGCACCCCGGCCAGCGCGTCGCTCGCGCGAGTGGTCAAATTGGCCGCCGCCTCGGTGACCGCCACCTCACGCGTGCCGGTGATCACCTGGCGGTCGCGCAAGAGCTCGGGAGAACTGCCGGGCACATAATCCACGTACTTGGCCCCGAAGAAATCCGCCGAGGCGACCAGCGCTTGCGCGTCCACGTGCGGGCGCTGCGCGCGGCTCACCTCGAGATACACCATGACGTCGCCCACCTCCTGAAGCACCACGTTCGCCACCCGTCCCACGCGGACACCCGACGTTTGCACCGGGTCCCCCGGCCGGAGCCCGCTCACGTTGGTGAACCGCACCGGCACGATGACCATGCTGGACGGGCCGATGGTCCGCCCCGAGAGCCACAGCAGCCCGACCGTAAATACCGCCACGGCCACCATGACCAGCAGACCAACCCTGAGCTCTTGCTTGTAGGCGAGATCCATGGTCCGCTCAGTGGTGCACGGGGATGGTGAGGTCGCGCTCCAGGAATTCTTGCACCGCGGCGTCGCTGCTGGCCCGGAGCTCCTCCGGATTGCCCATCGCCCGGATCCGCCCGTCCATCAGCATGGCGATCCGGTCGGCCACGCGGAACGCGCCGCGCACGTCGTGCGTCACCACCACGCTGGTGACCCCCAGCTCGTCGTCCAGCTTCTCCACCAGCGAGTCGATGATGTCCGCGTTCACCGGGTCCAGGCCCGAGGTCGGCTCGTCCCACAGGAGATAGGTCGGTTGCCCGGCGATGGCGCGCGCGATGCCGACCCGCTTCTTCATCCCGCCCGACAACTCCGCCGGGTACTTGTCCCCCACGCTGGGATCGAGGTTGACCAGCTCGAGGCACTGCGCCGCCCGGCTGCGGCTGTACGCCTCGTCCGACGCGCTCGCCTCATCGGTAATCCCGAGCTTGATGTTGTCCGCCACGGTCATCGAGTCAAACAGCGCCCCGTACTGGAAGACGTAGCCTATCCGGCTGCGCAATCGCGCGAGGTCTTTCCGCTTGAGCCGCGTAACGTTCTGGCCATCCACCCACACCTCGCCCTTATCCGGGTGGATCAGGCCGTTGATGTGCTTGAGCAGAACGCTCTTGCCCACGCCCGACGGCCCCAGGAGCGCCACCGTCTCGCCCTTGCGCACCGAGAAGTCCACGCCGTCCAGCACCACCAGGTCGCCGAACCGCTTGGAGACGTTGCGCAGTTCGATCATGATTTGGTCAGCAGCAGCTTGGCCAGCGTGGCGTCCAGGAACAGGATCAGCACAGACGCGCTCACCACCGCGGTCGTCGTCGAGCGACCCACGCCTTCGGCCCCCTGCTTGGTGCTGAACCCCATGTAGCACGGCACCACCGTGATCGCCAGCCCAAAGCAGAGGGACTTGATCATCGAGTACCACAGGTCCCAAGGTTTGAAGAAGTACTGCGCCCCGTACACGAAATCGGCATTGGTCATCTCCAGCGCACCCTTGGCCGCGAACCACCCGGAGGTGATGCCCACCACGTCCGCGAACACTACCAGGATGGGCACCATCAGCGTGCCGGCGATCACCCGCGGCAATACCAGGTGCGACACCGACGAGCGTCCCAGCGATTCCAGGGCATCCACCTGTTCGGTGACGCGCATGGACCCCAGCTCCGCCGCGAACCGGGCCCCGATCCGCCCCGCCAGCACCATCGCGGTCAACACCGGGGCCAGCTCGAGGATGATGGACTCGACGATCACGCCGCCGTAAAAGTACGCCGGGATGCTGCCGGTGAACTGGTAGCCCGCCTGGAGCGACGTCACCGCCCCCGCGAACCCGGCCGTGAGCGCCACGATGAACAGCGACCCGTACCCGATATTCTGCGCCTGCTCGAACGTCCGCGGCACCCACACCCGCCACTCCGACAGGCCGCGCAGCATCTCGAGGATCAGATACGACACCCGGCCCGCGTGACCCGCGGCCCGGAGGCTGAAGCGGCCCACCAGACGGCGGACGTCGAGGGTGACGGCCTGCCCACTCACCGCCCCACCCCAGCCACGTTTTCCGTTATCCGTTCTCCGGTAACGAACAACGCCTTTCGATCCCGGCGCTCCGTCAGCATGTTAGCTGCACCAATGCGCATCCCCTCCAACGCGCTCAGCTTCAAGCGTCTCATCTTGCGGTGGTTCCGCCACACGGGGCGCCCGCTGCCCTGGCGCGCCACCCGCGATGCCTACCACGTGCTGGTGTCCGAGTTCATGCTCCAGCAAACCCAGGTCGCGCGGGTCGCCGAATACTATCCGCGCTTCCTCAAACGGTACCCAACGGTGCACGACCTCGCCAACGCCGCGCCCGGCCGGGTGCGGGAGGCCTGGGAGGGCCTCGGCTACTACCGCCGCGCCGAGAACTTGCACCGGCTCGCTCAAGTAGTAGTCAAGCACCACCAGGGCCGGGTCCCCGACCGGCCCGAGGTGTTGCGCACGCTGCCCGGGGTGGGCCCGTACACGGCGGCCGCGGTGGCGACGTTCGCCTATGAGCGGCGGGAGGCCCCGGTGGATACCAATGTGGCGCGCGTGCTGCGCCGCGCGTTTCGCCCTCGGCTCCAGGCAGGGGCGCGCGGCGAACGCACACTCCGGGAACTCGCCCAGGCCGTCCTCCCGCGCCGCTCCAAGGCCGCGTGGGAGTTCAATCAGGCGCTCATGGACCTTGGAGCGATCTACTGCCGCGCCCGCAATCCGAGGTGCCCGCTGTGTCCGGTGAGGCCGGCGTGTAAGACGGGGGAGAGAAGCGTGAGGGGTAAGGGGTAAGGCGTCCCCCTCACCCCTCGCCCCTTACGCATCCCGAATCCCGCTCTCAAAGCACCGCCCCGAGCAACGCCAGCAGCGCCAGCACCCCTGCCACCGAGGAGACCACCGCCTGCCGCTTCCTCAGCCGTTCGAACAGAGGCGAGAGTTGGCCGTGCTGGTCCGGCTCCGCCACTCGGGAGAGCAGGTTCGCGGTAGGCAGGGCGATGAACAGCACCAGGATCCCGGCCACGATCCCCAGCCCTTGCATCATCGCCAGGCCGGGTTCACCCAGCTCGGCACCGCGGCCGCGGCGCGCCATGGTCATCGTGAGCCAGAGCCCGGAGAGCACCGTGATCAACGCTCCCGGGGCGATCACCACGCCGTGCACTCGCCCCAGCAGGCGGTACACGCCCGCCTTCACCACGGAGTCCTCACCGCGGGTGGCCAGCGCCAGCGTCATGGCGGCGATCCCGCCGCCAATCCACAACGCCTGCCCCAGGAGATGGAGGAATTGAGCGAACCGCACTAACCGGTAAGCTCGGGCACCAGCGCACGCCGGCCGGCCACGCCTGCGTCTACTTCATGCCAGTGCTGGATCTCCGGCTCACCCAGCTTCCAGCAGAGGAAGATGTCGCGATCGGTCAGCTTGCTGCGGAAGTCCACCAGGCCTTCTTCGAAGCCCTTGAACACGCACCCGACCAGCGAGAGCTCTTCGATGAAGCCGTTGATGCGATGTGCCGAGTCATCCACCGCCCGGCGGAGCCGGCCTTGCTCCTCGCTCTCGGGATCGTCCGCGCGGCGACCGGCGGTGATCAGCTCGTAGCGGTAGATGTTCTCGCGCCAGTGCCGATACTCGTCCACGATGTCGTGCACGATCCGGCTCACGAACGGCAGCGTGCGGTTGGCTTCGTCGAGGGTGAAGTACTTCGCCGTCACTGCGGGCTCCTGGGCGCGGGCGAACTCTGNTGCCGTAATTACCTCCGCGCCCCGGCCGGGGCAAGCACGAAAGCGTGGTCGGTTTTCAGTTGTCGGTCTTCCGTTACGCGCCCACCCCTTGACAGCGAACCGACAACCGATCACCGACAACCGATAACCTCAGCTTCGCCGTCCGGACCACTCCGCCAAGGCCTGGCTCGCGGCGCGGTAGCCTGCTTCCACGTATTGCAGGCTGTGTCCCACCTTGAACGTGGCGTGGACGCCGACGTCGGGGCGGATCAGCACCAGCGGGATGCGCGCGTGCCACCGGGCGATCGAGTCCTCAGCCTGGACCGCCATCATGATCCGCATGGCGGTGTCGTGGGCCGCCAGCAGGCCATAGCGCCCGGGTCGCCCCGTCTGCTGCTCCACCACCTGCGGGCCGGTGTACACCGCTACGACCAGATCGGCATCCAGGGCCGCCGCCGCGTCGAGCGGAAGCACCGCTCGGAGACCGCCGTCCGCGTAGGCACGGCCCCCGATCACCGCGGGCGGGTAGTACACGCTGAGCGCCGAGGAGGCATACAGCGCGTCGTGGAGCGCGACGTCCGAGCGCCCCCCGGCGCCGAACAGCACCAGCTCGCTGGTCGCCACGTCCACGGTGGTGGCCGTGAGGGGTGCTACCAGGTCGTCGAACCGCTTGGCCGGTACCAGCCGCGCGATGGTGTCCCGCAACGGCTGCTCCTTGAGGATGCTCCGGCCCAGGGGCCCAAGCACCGCACCGGGAGCGAGCTGCGCCACGTCCTTCCGCGAGAGACCGGTGAGCCGCTGAACCACTGCCTCGTACGGGAGCCCGCTCGCGTACATCGCGCCGACGATGGCGCCCATCGAGGTGCCCACGAAGTGACTCGGCGCCAGCCCGCGCTCCCCCATCGCCTTGACCGCACCCACGTGGGCCGCCCCCTTCGCGCCCCCGCCGGAGAGCACACAGACAACGCGGGAGTACTTCACGGCCGGGCGACCTTCCGCTCCTCGAGCCGGCGGCGGCGCCGCTCCTCGCCCGCGCGGAAGCGGCGGCGCTCCTCCTCGGTCTCCGGCAGCACCGGCGGCACCGGGCTCGGCTTCCCGTGCTCGTCAATCGCCACATACGTGACGTAACAGCTGTTGGTATGGCGCCGCTGGCCGGTCACCAGGTTCTCGGCCTCGATCCGAACCCCCACTTCCATGGACGTGCGGCCAGCGTAGTTCACACTGGCGCGCGCCGTTACCAGCTCACCCAGGGAGATCGGCTGCAGAAAATCCACCCGATCCACCGACACCGTGACGCACTGGCGGCGCGCATGCCGTGTCGCCGCCACCGCCGCCACTCGATCCACCAGCGACAGGATCACGCCGCCGAACACGTTGCCCAGGTTGTTGGCGTGGTGCGGCATCATGAGCTCCGACATCGTCGCCTGGGAGGCGGAGACGGGGCGGGGGGCCAGATCCTGTGTCGCCATAGTTCCCCGTGACAATGCGTAAGGGGTGAGGGGTAAGGGGTACCCCTCACCCCTTACCCCTCACGCCGTTGGCGTCCCGCCTCAGTAGTCCACCGGTCTGAGGTAGTATTCGCCTACCGCGGTCTGGCTCACCATCGCGACGGTCGCGAGGCGCCGTTTCCAGTGCGTGGACCCGAGGCGGCGGCGCACCAGCTCGACTTCATCCTGCGAGAAGCCCTGGCCCACGATCCGCTCCACGCTCAGGCCTTGGAGCAGGTAGTACAGGATGCGGTCCAGCCGCGCGTAGGATACGCCGAGGTCGCCCTCGTCGGTCTGGCCCTGGACCAGATCCGCGGTGGCCGGCTTGTCCACGATCACCTGGGGCAGCCCCACGTGCCGCGCCACCGCCCACACCTGGGTCTTGAAGAGATCGCCCAGCGGGTTGACCGACGCCGCGTCGTCCCCGTGCCAGGTGAAGTACCCCATCAGCCGTTCGCTCTTGTTGCTGGTGCCCAGCGGCAGCGCCTGGTGCTTGGCGGACATGTCGAACAGCGCGGTCATGCGCATCCGCGCCGCGACGTTGCCCCGGCGCGTGGGATCCGCCTTGGGGTCCGCCGTCTCGAGGTAGCCGTCCACCGCGGGCGTGATGTCCAGCGTCAGGAGCTGGATGCCGGTCTGTTGCGCGACCAGCGCCGCGTGCTCCAGGCTGTCGGGGCTCGACGTCTTGTAGGGGAGCCGCAAGCCGATCACGTTCTCCGGACCCAGGGCCCGCGCCGCCAGTACCGCTACCAGCGCGCTGTCAACACCGCCCGAGAGTCCCACAATCCCCTTGGTGTAGCCGCGTCGCCGGACCACCTCGTCCTTGAGGAACGCCACCAACCACTGCTCCACCAGCGCCGCGTCCACCGCGAGCGGATCTCCAGCGGGCTCGGGCGCCACCACCGCGTGCTTCGCCGCGGCGGGCGGCCGTTGCGTGCGAAGGCAGGCGTCCTCCGGGTCGTAGAGCGCGGGCTCGCGTTCCCGCACGCCGACCGAGCGGAGCAGATGGGGCAGCTCCGTCTCCAGATCGGCAAGCAGCGGCTGCTCCACCCGCGCCCGGCTGATGTCGGCGAGGTCGAGCTCGGCGGCGACGATCGCCTCCTCGAACAGCGGGCCCTGCACCAGCACCTCGCCGCTCGGCCCCACCACGGTCGAGCCGCCGGGGAACCCCTTACCGCCCTCGAACCCCACCAGATGGGCCAGGGCCACGAACACGCCGTTCTCGTCGGCGATGCCGCGAACCAGGCGTTCCCAGCGCTCGACGCTCTGCGGTCTCCCTGCCGTCGTGCCGTCCGGAGCCACTCCTCTTCCCGGCGCCGCGCTGGGAACAATGATCAGCTGCGCCCCGTCCAAGGCCGCGAGCGACGGCACGATGGAGTGCCACGCGTCCTCGCAGATCAGCATGGCCGCGCGGCCCCACGTGGTGTCGAACGCCTGGATCTGGTGCCCCCGATCCACGAAGCGCTCTTCGTCGAACACTCCGTACGTGGGCAGAAATACCTTGCGGTGTACGTGGCGGATGCCGGGCGCGGCGCCGCCCAGCGCGGCGTACAGCGCCGAGTTGTAGAAGCGGTGGTTGAATTCCTCGTAGAAGCCCAGGGCGACGTCGATCGGCGGGGTCCCGGCCAGTGAATGCTGCACTGCGAGGTCGCGAAACAGCGTACCCGCGGTGACGGCCAGCTCCCGGACGCCCGCTTCCACGAAGTAGCCGGTGACCGCGGTCTCCGGAAACACCACGAGGTGCGGCGGCTTCTCCCACCCGGCGAGCTGGGCGAGCACGCCCCCGATCCGCCGCACGTTCTCGGCGTAGTCACCCTTCTTGGGGCTGATCTGGGCGATGGCGAGGCGGAGCGGCATGCTGGAGGTGAAAAATAGCGAGGCAGCCGCAACATGGGTAAGCAGTGAGGCGTGAGAGGTGCGAAGTGCTCCCCTCTCACGTCTCACTTTTCACCGGCGGTCAGCGCATACTAGATTGCACCCGCGCCCTCGGCGCCGGCGATGGAGTTCGCCGTCAACCGTCCCCTGCCATTCAGTGGACTGATGACTCCTGGAACCCTTCACGGGGGAGTCGCCACGGTTTCCGGTTTGCTCAATGACAACCAGGCACGACACCTGACGGCCGTGCTGGGCCTCCTGCTCGACGATCTCTCCGAGCTCGCCGCGGGCCTGCCGGACGAGCCCTGGGCCGACGCAGCGAGAGCGCAGATGCACGACGCCGGTGGCCGGGCGCGGCAGCTGCTTCGCAGGCTGGGGCTCGCGCCGGCTGAACGGGCCAAACCCCGCCAGCGCCTGCTTGCCTACACGGGCGCCTGGCTGTCCCGACTACACGATCTCCGCGCTGAGCACCTCTCCGGGTACGGCGCGGTGGCCGACGGGCTCGACGCGGCGCTCAACCCGGGTCTCGACGAGATCAGCCGGGCCCTGGAGCACCTCGCTCGTCTCACCGCCGAGACCGCACAGCCATGAAGCTGATCCTCTACCTGGCCCTGGGCGGCCTGGCCGGCACCTTCGCTCGGTATGGCCTCCAGGGATTGGCCCAGCCGAGCAGTGGGACTTTTCCGCTGGGCACCCTGGTGGTGAACCTGGCGGGCGCGTTGCTGCTGGGCTTCCTCATGCGCTACCTCCTGGCCACCGGGCTGGTAGGGCCCGAGGCGCGCACCGGACTCACTATCGGCTTCTGCGGTGCGTTCACCACCATGAGTACGTTTTCCTACGAAACCGTGGCGCTGCTCACCGATGGCGAGTATTGGCCGGCGGCGCTCTACCTGCTGGGCTCGGTCGGCGGCAGCCTCGCGGCGATTTTCGCCGGCATGGGTATCGCCAACCGCATGCTCTGAGCCGGAGGCCACGATGTCGCATCGCTTCAAGGGCGAGCGCACGCTGATGCGGATCTTCATCGGCGAAAGCGACAAACACGAGGGGAAGCCGCTTTATGAAGCGCTGGTTCAGCTGTTCCGTGCCCGCGGGTTGGCGGGGGCCACCGTGTTGCGAGGCATATCGGGGTTCGGATCGACCAGCCACGTCAAGACCGAGAAAGTGTTACGACTTTCCCTGGACCTGCCGATCATCATCGAGGTGGTCGAGACCGAGGAAGCGATTCAGTCGGTGCTGCCCGACCTCGACCGCATGATCGGCGGCGGGTTGATAACGCTGGAGCGCGCCGACGTGATCATGTATCGGCCGGCCAACGCGCGGGCGTCACAGGCGGAGATGCACCGGATTGAGGGGTTGGAGCCGGACGACCCGTAAGAGATGAGACGTGAGAGGTGAAATGTCCTCCCCTTCACTGCTCACATCTCACTTCTCACGTTTCGCGCCGTCCGGCACGAAGATCGATCTCCCGAACTTCTCCCGCCCATACGCTGCGATCGCGGCCTGCGTCTCCGGCGAGAGCAAGTAGTCCTTGAGCTGGGCGGCGCCCGCCGCGTCCACCCAGGAGAATCTCCGCCCGTCGATCACGATGATATGATACGGGTTACGGAGCAGCGTGTCGCCCTGGACCAGCACCCCGAGCTCCAGCGGCGACGCGTGGGTGAGATAGGTGCTGATGTCGGTGAGCGTGTAGGCCTCGAGCTGGTTGGCGATCTGCAGCGTGGCGCCCATCCCCTGGCCGGACTCCACGTACCATGCATCCGTCTTCGGGTTGGGAGCGACGCCCGCGAGCTTCCAGAGCAGCAGCTCCTTCGCCTGGGTCCCCGACCGATCGCCGCGAGAAACGAACCGGGGCCTGGACCGGGCGATCGCCTGAAACGCCGCGACCGCACTGGTGAACCCTCTGACGTTCGCGGGATCGCCGCGCGGCCCCACGATCACGAACTCGTTGTGCGCCAGCGGCAGCCGCTCGGACCCGTAGCCCTGCGCCATGAACTCGACTTCGGCCTCGGGGGCATGCACGATGAGAATGTCGGCTTCGCCCCAGCGCCCCAGCTCCATGGCCTGGCCACTGCCAACCGCGATCACCCTGACACTTCGCCCGCTCTCCCGCTCGAACCGCGGCAGCAGGAATTCCAGCAATCCGGCGTCCCGGACGGAGGTGGTCGTGGCAAGGACGATGTCGCGCTGCTGCGCTTGACCCAAGGACGCCAGACCAAGAAACGCCGCGCCGTGTGAGAAGCACCTCACGGTCGCGGAATGGCCGTATCCTGATTGAGCGGCACCGGGATGGGGCGCGTGGGACGCGTGTCTTCCTCGCTCCCGATCCACTGGCCCAGCCACAACGAGGCCACGATGAGGAGGGCCAACGCCCCGTACTTGAGGAGCCGGCGCTTGAGGCTCGGGGAGAGCCGCGCCTTGAGCTCGACGTTCTCCACCCGGAGGGCACCCTTCTCCGCCGCCTTCTCCACGGCGGCTACCAGGTGCGACATCTCTACCGGCTTGGTGAGGAAGTTCTCGGCGCCGAACCGCATCGCCTGGATGGCGTTGTCCAGCTCGCCGTATCCGGTGAGCATGATCACCATCGCTTCCCGGCGTGCCAGGATTTCGAGCACCTCCATGCCCGACATTTCCGGCATGAAGAGGTCGAGCACCACGACGTCGGGACGGTGCTGGTCGTAGGCCTTGAGCCCTTCCCGGCCCGATGCCGCCCGGAACACCTGGTGGCCCAGCTTCTCGAAGTAGTTGCCTAACGACTTGAGGACCTGGGCGTCGTCGTCCACGAAAAGAACTCGGTAGCTGGGCATCAGAACAGCTCCACCTGCTCCAGCAACATCTCGGGCGCCACCACCGCTTGCCCCAGGAGCTGTTGCATGGCTCGGGCGCTCTCGGGACTATGGCCCTGGTATTGGTTGTTGAAGTACCCGTAGATCGTCTGCACCCGGCTGGCCAGCCCCTCGAGCGCCTGTACCCACGCCGAGAGCTCGGCCTCCCGATCGATCTGCACATGGGAGAAATCGGTGATCCGGCGCTGCTCGCCCATCCACCGCACGTACGCGAAGTCGGCCGTCGGCTCGATGGCCAGCTCCAGCACGATCCCGCGCTTGATCCAGCGGGAGTCGGCCAGCGCCAGGGCTACCCCGGAGGCCCGGAGCAAATCCAACGTCTCGGCGTCAAGCCATCCCGGATGCCGAAACTCGATCGCCCAGCGGAACCGAATCGGCAGCAGCTCCAGGAATCCCCGGAGCGCATCACGATTGGCCCCGGTGGGGTGGAACTCCGGACTGAGCTGGAGGAGCAGCGGGCCCACCGCCGTCCCCAGCACGCTCGCCCGGCCGCAGAAGCGGTGCAGCAGCTGCTCGACCCCGATCAAGCGTTTCTCATGGGTGATCTCCTGGGGAATCTTGAGCGCGAACACGAACCCTTCCGGTACCCGCTCGCGCCAGGAACGGATCACCGGCTCGGCAGGAATGGCGTAGAACGTGGAGTCCACTTCGACGGTGGGAAACGCCCGGGTGTACACCCGCAGCATGTCCGCCGCCCGAGTGCCCGGCGGGTAGAACGGCCCCACCCAGTCCGGGTAGTTCCACCCCTGCGTGCCCAGGAGCAGGGCCGCGCTCACGCGGCCGATGCCGGCATCACCCGCCGCTCCCAGAGCATCCGCAGCTCGGCGATCTTGCCGTCCTTCGTCTCACCGAAGAGCGCTCCTCGGACGTCCACGCTCTCCCCGGTGCGCCGCCGTACGTAGGTACAGCGGAACTCGGTCGAGAACCAGGGGCCCGCGACGAAGATCTCCCCGTAGCGAAACGAGACGTCCGACTGGGCCTGCGGTACGTCCCGCCAGTAGTCGAGGATCGCCTGGCGGCCCCGGAGCGGCGCGTCGAAGGGCCCGGGCTGGTAGACCCCGTCGGGAAGAAACGCGTCCGCCATGCGGCCGGGCTCGCCCTTGTTCCACCCGTCGGCGAACTGGTCGAGCAGGGAGCGAAACTCACCCGCCGTCGTTGACGCGCTCACGTCGGCTCCCCTCGCTCCGTCATTCGTGGCTCAAGCATAGGGCCACGGCTTTTCGCTCGCTAGCCTGCCCCGATCTGGGGTGGTAGCCTGGAGACATGCCGGAGGCTCCCGTCCGCCTGGTGATCGATACCGATCCCGGTATCGACGACGCGGTCACCCTGGCTCTGGCGGCCCGCTCGCCCGCGGTCGAGGTCGTGGCGGTGACCACGACGTACGGCAACGCCGCCCTCCGAGCGACCACCCGCAACGCCCGCACGGTGTTGGCGCTCGCCGGCCGGGCCGACGTCCCCGTGCACCCCGGCTCCGATCGGCCTCTGGCGCGCCGGCCGGTCACCGGGGCGGCGATGCACGGTCGGTCCGGTGTGGGGTACGCGGCGGTCACGCCGGCCCCCGCCGTGACCTCGGACCCGGAGGTGCTGCTCCGTATGCTCAGCTCGGTCACCGCGCCGCTGACGCTGCTGACGCTGGGCCCCCTCACCAACCTCGCCCGCGCGCTCGACCGGGACCCCGCCACAGTCAGGAGCGCCGTGGCCCGTCACATCGCCATGCTGGGGGCCTTCGCCGAGCGGGGCGCTGCCGACCGGCTCGCCGACTTCAACGCCTGGGCCGACCCGGAGGCGGCCCATCAGGTGCTGCTGGCCGGGCTCCCNACGGCGCTGGTTCCGCTCGANGTCACCCGGCGCATGACGCTCCAGGCCGANTNCGTGATCCGGCTTGCCNCCTCGCCGGATGAGGTCACGCGCTGGCTGGCCGGNGCNCTTCNGTTTTCCGTCGAAGCGCACCGCGCGGCCCGCGGATTCGACGGCTGCGTGGTGAACGACGTGCTGATCCTGGGCGAGGTGCTGGCGCCCGGGCTGCTCAGGTTCGAGGAGCGGCGGATCGTGGTTGACCTTGACGAACGCGAGCGGCGCGGGCATACAAGGGAGGCCGCGGACGGCGTTCCCGTGCGGGTCGCGACCGCTGTGGACGTGGCCCGTATGAGGTCGTTGTTGGAGCGGGTACTCCAAGAGTAAAGGCGTTATCCGTTGTCCGTTTTCCGTTGCCCGTGTCAGGAAAGCGGCCGGCGGAATACGGATAACGGACAACGGAGAACGCGCTATGAATCCAGGACAAGTTCGCGTCGCAGTCGTGGGTATCGGCGAAGTCGGCCGCGGGTGGGCGTCACTCTGCGTGGCGGCCGGCTGGCCCGTCGCGCTGTTCGACAACCAGGCCGAGGCCCTCGAAATGGCCCCGGCGGAGATCGCGGGGCGAGCCCGGGCGCTGGTCTCGCTGGGCCGAGCCGACGAGGCGACCGCCGAGACGGGCATCGCCGGCATCAAGGTGGGGAGGAGCCTGCTCCAGGCCTGCGGCGACGCGCAATGGGTCATCGAGGCCATCGGCGAGGACCTGGCCGCCAAGCAGAAACTGTTCGAGGCGTTCGAGTCCGTAGCGCCCAAGGCCCGTGCGATCACCAGCTCCGCCAGCCGGCTCAGCGTCAACGACCTCGCGGCCCGCTGCCGCCGGCCGGACCGCGTCCTCGTCACCCATCCGATGAACCCGGTCGAGCTGATCTCGCTGGTCGAGCTGGTCCCGGGCGCGGCGACTGACGCGGCCCTGCTCGAGCTGGTCAAAGGGTGGCTCCGGGCGCTCAACCGGATCCCGGTCACGATTCGCAAGCCGATCCAGGGCAACGTCGCGGGTCGCATCGCGGCCGCCGTCTGGCGAGAGGCAATTGACCTGGTGCTCAAGGGCGTCATCGAAGTGGACGACCTCGACCGCGCCGTTTCCGTGGGGCCGGCCCTCGGCTGGGCCGCGGCCGGACCGCACCTGACCCACCACCTGTCCGCCGGCAGCCGGAACGTGGAGACCGTCTTGCAGACGGCGTTGCTCGCCCACGAGCCCTACTGGGCGGACCTTGCCTCCTGGTCCAAGCTCGAGCCGGACGAGAAGCACCGTCTGATTCACGCCGTCGAAAAGGCTTACGAAGGACAGGTGGAGCAGCTCACGAGGGTGAGGAACCGGCGGCTGGCGGCGATACTGCGGGCGTTGGAAGAAGCGCGGACGGGCTGAAAGGCGGGAACCACGACTGCGTAAGGGGTGAGGGGGCCACCCCTCACCTCTTACCCCTCACGCATTTCCGCGCCGTACTTCAGGCCGCCACCAGCAGTCCCGTCCCGTACATGACGACCATCCCTGCAACGACCCCACCCGCAGTGTAGGGCGTCCAGACGCCGCCTTCCAGCTCGCGGGCCACCACCCGGTATAACGCGATGATCACCTGCGCGATCGCGCCGGCGCCCACGCTCAGGAACAGCGTGGCGTAGAGCGGCGAATACGCCAGCCCGCCGATCCAGGCACCCAGCACCGTCGGCAACCCCGCCAGCGCGCCGAGCGCCGCCAGCGTCTTGAGCTGGGGCCGGTCGTGCGCGAGCGGGGCCACGATCCCCAGCCCTTCGGTCGTGTTGTGCAGCATGAACCCCACGATCAAGAAGGCCCCCAGCGTGGCCTCGCCCAGCGCGTATGCGGCACCGATCGCGAGGCCCTCGCCCAGATTGTGGAGCCCGATCCCCAGCGCAATGAGATAGGCCACCGCGCGGCGGCCTGGCTCTCCGCCGGCCGTCACCTTGGCGCGGGACACCATCTGGAGGAGGAGCAGCGTCCCCATCGCTCCGACCACGACGACCAGCGGGCCCTGGAAGGCACCCGCCACCGTCTCCGCGGCTTCGAACCCCTCGTGCAGCGCATCGGCGCCCAGAAAGAGGAGCAGCCCCGCCGTGAGCGCCAGCGCGAAGTGCATCCAGCGCCGCTCCAGATTCCTGAGGAACGGCAGCCAGAGCAGGCCGAGCGCCACGGGGATTACTCCCACGTAGAGGCCAATCGCGGTGAAGGCGCCGAAAAAGCGCGGGCCGGGCTTGGGCGTCTCCGCCGCGACGGCGATCTCGTGAGAGAACGTGAGCCCGGTGGAACTCAACAGCGTGATCTGGTGCGGCTCGCCCCACACCCAGGGGTACGGAATCTCGATGGTCGCCCGGCGCAGCCGCCCCACGGTGGGCTTCGGGGAGATGGCAAACTCCCAGAACGCTTCGTCCACCATGACCTGGGCCACCGTCACGGGGTCGGGTCCGCCGTTCACCACCTCGACCCGGATGACGTTGGGCGCGAGCGAAACCCGCTCGAAGGTCAGCTCCTCCACCGGTGGAACGCCACGGCGCAGGAACGCGATGACGTCCCCCCGCACCACGACCAGGGACAGCGCCGCCAGCAAGACCACCGGCAGCAGGCCCCAAAACCACAGTCGCCCGGTGCGGGTCATCACGCCACCGCGTCCTGGACCTCGAACATGCCCATCCATCCCAGCTCGGTGAATTCCGACTGGTGGGCGTGGAACATGAATCGGCCCGGCAGGTCATAGGTGAACTCGACGATGTGGCGCTCCCCCTGGCACATCATCAGCGTGTCGGTGAAGTCGTGCGGCACCAGCGAGGAGCCAGTCCGGTAGACGTGGAAGAAGTTCCCGTGAATATGGATCGAGTTCACCAGATCGAACTCCAGCGCATTCACCAGATAGAGACGCTGCAGCTCGCCGCGGCGAACCGGAATGGGGCGCTTCTGGTAGCCGAACGCCACCGTGTTGGCGGCGTATACCTCGTTCTCCCCGTCGAAGTTGGTGTCGAACCCGTTCATCACCATGACCATCTCGCGCGCCGGCGGCCGAGGCGTCTTGGGATCGATGATGAACGCGCCGTAGAGCCCCTTCGCGATGTGCTTCTTCAGGGGAACCGAGTGGCAGTGATACAGCTGGAGCCCGAACGGCTTGGCCTCGAACTCGTAGACGTAGCTCTGCCCCGGCCCAATCACCTCGAACACACCGTCCATGTTTGCCGGATGGATGCCGTGGAAGTGGATGGTGTGCGGGTGCGTGCCGAGGTTCCTGAAGTTGACTCGCACCAGGTCGCCCTCCGTGGCGCGCAGCGTGGGGCCCGGCACCTGAGCGTTGTAGGTCCAGGCCGGGAAGAACACGCCCGGTGCCACCTCGATCTCCTTGTCCACGGCGTATAGCTCGAACGTCCGCCGGACCTGGCCCGACGGCAGACGTTCGACCGTCCCGTGGTCGAATGCCTCGAGGAACACCAGGGGATCGATACCCGCCTGGGTCACGTCCCCCACCGCTCCCGCCGCATCCGGATGATGGGCCCGGCCCGGTGCACCGGGCTCCGATCCGGACAGCGCGCGGGCCGCAGCGGCCAATCCGGCGACGCTCATCGCCCCCCGCTTGAGCGCCTCCCGACGATTCACCGTGCTCATCCCGCCTCCTTGGTCACGATCTCGCAGAACAGGGCCTCAGCCAGCTCGTGTCCGATCACCTGTTCCCGCGGCGGGGGCCCCACAACCCGCACTGCCAGCGGACCCCGGAACGGCTGTCGGACGCCGACTTCGATGGTCACGCCCGGCTTGAGACCCAGCGACGCCAGATAGCGAAGCAGCTCCGGGTTCTTATCGCTCACCCGGCGCAGCTCGGCCAGCTCCCCCTCCGGAACCTCCGACAAGGCGACCAGATCTTCTTCCTCGATGTGGCCGGCCGGCGTTGGGATTGGCGCGCCGTGCGGGTCGTGGCGCGGGTTGCCGAGCGCCATCGCCATGCGCTCGATCAGCCCGTCCGAAACGGCGTGCTCCAGGCGCTCGGCCTCTTGATGGACCGAGTCCCAGTCGTAGCCCAGCTTGGAGGTGAGGTAGGTCTCCAGGATCCGGTGCCGGCGCACCATCCGGAGCGCCGCCCGTTTTCCAGTTTCGGTGAGCTGGACCCCCTTGTACGGCACATGCGCCAGGAGGCCGGACTCGGACAGTCGCTTGATCATGCCGCTCACCGAGGCAGGCGCAACCGCCAACGCGTCCGCGATGGCGTTGGTTTGAGCGGCCCCCGTGACGGATGCCAGCTCGAAGATCGTCTTGAGGTAATCCTCGGTGGACCGCGTGAGCTCTGGGTTCTTGACAGGCGCGACCATTGGCTTGCTGAATTAGGGAGGCCTAAATTACTTCTAAGGAGCGCCAAAACGCAAGAGCTCTAGGGTCCTCGCTTCAGTAACTCTATGAATGGCGTGATGATACGCTCCGTCATCCCCCAGACCACGTGGGCCCCGACCTGGTACGCCGGGTAGCGGTGGTCGCGACCGGGGATGGCGATCTCCGTGCGGGTTCGGCCGCTGGCCAACTCGTCCAGCGGCACCCACAGGTGCAGGGCGACCTCCCGGCTGGCGCGGATCGGCGGACGGTGACTCAGCCCGAACACGAAGGGTCGCACGACCACCGGGGGCAGCAGGGGCGTGCGGGGATGCAGGTCGTCCAACTCTCCCAGAAGCCGGTCGGAAGGTAGCGCGACGCCTACCTCCTCCCGAGTCTCGCGGGCCACGGTCGCCAGGAGGTCCTGGTCTCCGGAATCGCGCCGGCCTCCCGGTAGCGCCATCTGTCCGGACCATGGGTCGCCCGGGTGTTCGGCGCGCTTGATGAGCAACAGCGCGAGGCGGGATGAGTTCCCCGGCGCCAGCACCAGGGCGACGGCCGCCTGGATGGAATCCGCGTCTTCGCGCCGCTCGGGTGAGCGTCGCGCCAGCCGATCCGCCACCTGCGCGAGTGTGATTCCGGTCACCATGTCTTCGGTCACTCGACCCGGCCGCGGACTCACGCATGGCTGACGTCGCCCTCTTGCGCAGCCCGCTATTATTGATGTCAGTAGATGCCCTTGCTCACCACCACAAGGAGGCTCGTATCCGTACGTTCGGTGTCGGACTGCTCGCCATCGCGGCCCTCGCGATGGCGGGGATCCTGCTGAGCCGCCGTCGCCGGCCCGCGTTCGCCGCGAGCACATCGCGCCGCCAGCAACAGATGGACGATATCTACGCGGCGGGTTGGTAGGCCAGACGGCTCGTAGGTAAGAGCGAGGGGCGGATGCGCGGCGCGGATCGCGGCATCCGCCCCTTGCGTCCCCCGGCCCAGAGGTGGGCCGTCTTTGACGCGGCGCAGGGCGGGGGGTACATTCCCGCCCTTGCGTCCTTCCAGGGGAGGCGGTCGATGGGTCTGACCATACGACCTTCCAACCCGGCGCTCATGGCCGTCGGTCGAATCCTGGCGGCCAACCGAGAGTTGCTCGTGGCGCGCTGGGCCGGCTGGATCAGCGACCGGCTGACACAAGCGCCGCACATCAAGCGCCCCACCGTTGAGCGCCAGCTCACGCTGCTGATCGACATTCTGATCGAAATGGCAGGTCCGCTCCGGCGGCAAACCGCCCAGCTGTGGTTCGACGCCTGCGAGTTCTACGGGCAGGTGGCCGCGGCGCGCGGGCTCGCGGCCGGCGAGGTGGTCGAGGAGATTCAGCATCTGCGGGAGCTGCTCATCCGCGATCTCTCCGAGCTGATCGCGGCCCTGCCCGCGCGGCATTCGATGGCGACCGTGCTCCGCCTCAACCGGCAGGTGGACAAGGGCATCGCGCACGCGGTCGTCGGCTACACCGACGCGTTGGTGCAGAACCTGTTCGCCCAGCGTGGCACCCCGATCCCCGACCCGCTCCCGGCCAACGACGACATCGTTTACCGGCTCAATCAGTTCGAGGCCGAGCTGCAGCACCTGCGCGAGAAAAGTCGCTAAGCCCGCTCCCGCTACCCGCTGATTTCCTCGCCCCCGTCTACGTTGATCACGTTGCCGGTGATCCAGTCGGTCCCGGGCTGGCAGAGCGCCACCACGGCGCGCGCCACGTCCTGAGGGGTGGTGAGCCGGTGGTGCGGATTCCGCTTCTCGGCCCCCTCGAACAGCCGGTCGCTCTCGGGGATCTTCTCGGCCGCCGGCGTTCGGGTGACGCCGCCCCGCAGCGCGTTCACGGTGATGCTGTGCCGGGCGAGCTCGACGGCCAGTTGCCGGGTGTGCGACTCCAGAGTGCACTTGGCGGCCGAGACGGCGCCGTACCAGGAAATCACCCGCGTGGAGCCGGAGGAGGTCATCGAGAAGATCCGCCCGCCCTCCCCCATCAGCCGCCGTTTCACCAGGTCCTGCGCCCAGTACACCAGCGAGTTCGCCATCACGTCCAGGGTCATCTCCAGGTTCGCCCGAGTCAGTGCGTCGTCGGCGATGTAGGGCTTGAGCGTTCCGAACGCCAGGGAATGCATCAGTACCGCCACGGTGCCGCCGTGCGACTGGATGTCGGCCTCCAGCGCGTCGAGCACCTCCTGCCGCTTCGCGTCGTCCGCCGCGTTGACGTTGAAGAACCGCACCCGGCGGCCGCCCGCGATGAGGTCGGCCACGATCTCCTCGACGTGCCTGAGCCCGGCCTTGCGGTCCAGGTGGACGCCCGCTATGTCGTAGCCGGCCTTGGCGAGCGCGCGCGCCGTCGCCTCGCCGAACCCGCTCGAGGCGCCGAGCACCAGCGCCCAGCGCGGCGTAGTCATCTGCGAGTGTGCCACCAGTTCCTCCCTGACGAAACGGCGGAAGTTAGCGGATGAAGATTCACGTCGCCATCGCGCTCGGGCTGCTCGGCGGCTTGAGTCTAGGCCTGGTCGCCGCACTCACCGGCTCGCCCGCGCTCCTCAAGCTGGCCGGCGCCGTAGAGCCGGTCGGCACTGCGTTCGTCAACCTACTCAAGATGGTGGTGGTCCCGCTGGTGGCAACGACGTTGTTCGTGGGCGTCGCGGGCATGGGTGACCTGCGACGCCTCGGTCAAGTGGGCACGCTGGCGCTGGCGTTCTTCGCCGCCACCACCCTGATCGGCGTGCTGCTCGGCATGGGCGTGATGCAGTTGTCGCTTCCGTTCGCGGACCAGGCCGCGGCGCGCGGCGTGAGCGGGGCGGCGCACCTGGCACCTGCGGAGCTTCCCGGGGCCGCGGACTTTCTGGTGGGGCTGATCCCCGCCAATCCGGTCCGGGCCGCCGCGGAGAGCGCGTTGCTGCCGCTCATCGTGTTCACGGTCTTGTTCGCGGCGGCCGCCGGCACGCTTCCCGAGCCCCGGCGCCGCCCGCTCGTCGCCATGGCCGACGCCCTCACCGCCGCGCTGATTCAGCTGGTACACTGGGTCCTGTGGGCCGCGCCCGTGGGCGTCTTCGCGCTCGCAGCTCCGGTCTTTGCGCGCTCCGGCTGGGCCATGCTCCAGAGCCTGATCGTGTTCATCCTCGCCGTCCTGCTCGGGCTGGTCCTGTTCGTGGCCGCCGTGTACCTGCCTGCCGCAGCCGTGCTGGGCGGCCGGGGACCCGCGCGATTCCTCAAAGCCTGCCTCGGCTCGCAGCTCATCGGCTTTACCACCACCAGCTCTCCCGCNACCATCCCGGCCATGCTGGACGGCGCCGACGCGCTGGGCGTCTCGCGCGACGTGTCCGCTTTGGTCATCCCCCTCGGCGCCTCGCTCAACCGCGCCGGGAGCGCGCTGTTTCAGGGCGCCAGCGTCGTCTTCCTCTCCTGGCTCTACGGAACGCCGCTGCCGCTCGCCAGCCTGGGTGGCGCGGTGCTGGCCACGTTCCTCGTGGCGTTCACCGTGGCGGGCGTTCCCTCAGCCAGCGTGGTGACCCTCGCCCCGGCGCTGAGCCAGGTGGGCGTGCCGCTGGACGGCTTGGGCGTGTTGCTGGGCGTGGATCGGATTCCGGACATGCTGAGAACGGCGGTCAATGTGACCGGCACGATTACGGCGAGCGTGGTTCTGGAGCGCGGTTCGTTGTCCGTTGTCCGTTATCCGTTATCCGAAGGGAGCGGTGGGGAGGACGGAAAACGGACAACGGATAACGGATAACGCTTGCATGGTGTTCCGCCTCCTCGCCGACGCCTTCGTCGCAGTCCACGTCGCGTTCGTGCTCTTCGTCGCCGCCGGTGGCTTCCTCGCGCTCCGNTGGCGCCGGCTCGCCTGGTTTCACGTACCGGCTGCCCTCTGGGGCGCGATCATCGAGTTCATGGGATGGGTCTGCCCCCTCACCCCGCTGGAGAACCACTTTCGGCGCCTGGCGGGGGAAGGCGGCTATCAGGGCGGCTTCATCGAACACTACGTGATTCCGGCGCTGTATCCCACCGACTACACGCTCGGGTTGCGCATCATGCTGGGCGCCATCGTCGTCGTCCTGAACGGTGTGGCGTATTGGCTATACTTCAGGCGACGTGGGAGCTGAAAAGCGTTGTCCGTTATCGGTTCTCCGTTGTCCGTGGAGGTGGCGGGGAGGACGGAAAACGGACAACGGATAACGGAGGACGCCTTTTGAGTCTCCCACCCCTCATCCCCCGCTCCATCCTCTTCGGTAACCCCGACCGGGCGACCCCGCTGCTGTCCCCCGACGGACGGCGGCTGGCCTACCTCGCGCCGCTGGACGGCGTGCTCAACGTGTGGGTGGGCTCGCCCGGCCGANATGACGATCAGCCCGTGACGCAGGACCAGGACCGGGGCATCCGGGTGTACTTCTGGGGCCGCGACAGCCGGCACATCCTCTACTTGCAGGACAAAGGGGGTGACGAGAACTGGCGCCTGTTCGCCGTGGACGTGGACGCCCGGACCGAGCGCGAGCTCACCCCCTACCCCGACGTTCAGGTCCAGATCGTGGAGCACGACAAGCACTTCCCCAACGAGGTCGTGATCGCCATGAACCGGGAGGACGCGCGTCGGCACGACGTCTACCGGCTGGACCTCCGCACCGGGCAGGCGGACCGCGTCGCTCAGAATCCCGGCAACGTCGTACGCTGGGTGACGGACACCGCCCTCCGGGTGCGCGGGGCAGTCGCCTCGCGCGAGGACGGCGGATTCGATCTGCTGCTGCGCGCCACCGAGCGGGACCCGTGGGTCACCACCTTGAGCTGGAACGCCGAGGATGCGCTCACCAGCGGCCCCGTGGGCTTCGCGCACGACGGCCAGTCGCTCATTCTGCGCGACTCGCGCGGAGTGAACGCCGCTCGGCTGGTGCGCCTCTCGCTCCCGGCNGGGCAGGTGGCGGTGCTGGCGGAGGATCCCGAGTACGACGTGGCCGAGGTGATGATCCATCCGGATACCTACNAGGTGCAGCTAGCCTCGTTCGTCCGCGCGAGGCGCGGATGGACCGTCCTGGATCCCTGGATCGCGGAGGACGTGGACGCGGTGCGGGCGCTCAGGGACGGAGACTTTCTCATCTACGACCGCACCGACGCGGACGATCGCTGGCTGGTTGGATTCACCGAGGACCAGGCGCCCGCCTCGTATTACGCGTACGACCGCACCGCGAAACGGGGTGAGTTCCTGTTCACCGCGCGCCCGGCGCTCGAGCGCTACACCCTCGCGGCCATGGAGCCGGTCAGCTTGGCGGCGCGCGACGGGCTCACCATCCACGGCTACGTCACCTGGCCACCCGGGTTGCCGCGGGACCGGCTTCCGCTGGTGCTCAACGTTCACGGCGGGCCGTGGCATCGGGATGTGTGGGGATACGACCCCGAGGCCCAATGGCTGGCCAATCGGGGCTACGCCTGCCTGCAGGTGAACTTCCGCGGATCGACCGGTTACGGGAAGTCGCTCTTGAATGCAGGCGATCGCGAATGGGGCGGGAAGATGCACTGCGATCTGGTGGACGCCGTGCGCTGGGCCATCGGGCGGGGCATCGCCGATCCCGCGCGGGTGGCGATCTACGGTGGCTCGTACGGCGGCTACGCGGCGCTGGTGGGCGCCACGTTCACGCCGGACCTGTTCCGCTGTGCCGTGTCCATCGTGGGGCCCAGCAACCTGATCACGTTCATCAACACCATCCCGCCGTACTGGTCGTCGTACCGGAGCATGCTGTATCAGCGAGTGGGAAACCCCGAGACGGAGCCGGAGTTCCTGGAGAGCCGCTCGCCGCTGTTCCACGTGCACCGCATCGAGATCCCCATGCTCATCGCCCAAGGGGCCAACGACCCCCGGGTCAAGCGCGCCGAGTCCGAGCAGGTCGTGGAAGCGATGAAGGCCAAGGGGATTGACCACGAGTACCTGCTGTTCGAAGACGAGGGACACGGGTTCGCCAAACCGGAGAATCGCCTGCGGTTCTACGCGGCAGCGGAGCGGTTCCTGGCGCGGCATCTCGGGGGCCGGGCCGAGGAGTAGCGCCCCGCACATGGCGAGAAACATCCGGTACCGCTACCGCCGCCCCGGCAAGCCCACCACCGTCTACGACCAGTGGCTGGTGCTCGATCGCCCCGACCTCAAAGTCATGTTGCTCGACGCCTACCAGAGTGACCCGCTCACCGTGGGCGGCGCCACCGTGCTCGAGCGCGGCGCGCCCATCGTGTGGTTCGTGTTCCCGGAGACGTGGCACGACATCGGGCGCTTCCACCTGGCCGACGGCACGTTCACCGGCTGGTACACCAACCTCACGACCCCCCTCGAGATGACCGAGGCCGACTGGTCGGCCGGGGATTTGTTCCTCGACCTCTGGACCCCGGTGATCGGCCCCAGCGTGTGGCTCGACGAGGACGAGTTCGAGGCCGCCGTCAAGGCCAAGCGTCTCGATGCGGCCACCCGCCGCCGGGCCCTGAACGAGAGGGCAATCATTGATTTGCAGGTCGCCTCCGGCGCGTGGCCCCCACCCGTCACGCGCGACATCGACCTCAGCCAGGCCCGGAGCCTCCGCGACGTGTAGGCAAGGTTTCGCCACGCACCGCAACATTCTGACGACATAGACCGGGCAGCGCCCCGATACCGTGGTGCCGGTTACCATGGATCGGACCGCACTGCTCCAGGCCCTTGGGGGCACCGACTCGGTGCGCCACGCCAGGCGTCTGTTCTCGCTCCTCGGCTATGCGCCGGACGATGTTCCGGCCGAAGACGGCACGCACGTCGTAGCTCGGTGGCGAGGGTTTCAGGTCATCGCCTCGTTGTCCGCCACGCCACACGACGCCGCCCGTTCCCTCGCGAAGCGGCTGGCTACCGGGTCCCGCCGCGCCTTGGCCCTGGCCTGTGGACCGGCAGAGTTGGCCATCGCCGCACCCCGTATCGGGGCGCCAGGGATCACGCCGCTCCTGGTGGTGCCGCGCACCAAGCCACCGGCCCTGGCGCTCCAGCTCCTGTGCGAGCTCACCCCCCGCCAGGGGGACAACGGCCTGGCCCACGCGCTTCGGGTGGCCGAGGTGCTGAGCGCGGAACGGGCGGGCGAACGCTTCTTCCGTCGGTTTCGCGCCGCACTGGAGCGGATGGCCACCTCCCTCCCCATCCAGGGCGGCGCCACTGACCGGCGCGCGGCAGCCCTGATCGCGCTCACCCGAGTCCTGTTTCTCTACTTCGTTCAGGCCAAGGGGTGGTTGGACGGCCGGCCCGATTACCTCCGCTCGCTCCTGGACGATGCGCTCGCCAAGCGTCGCGACTTTCACCGCGACGTGCTGCACCCCCTGTTCTTCGGGACGCTCAACCGGCCGCCCGGCGAGCGATCGCGCCGGCTGCGCTTGGGGCGGATCCCGTACCTCAACGGAGGCCTGTTCGAGCCGCACCCCGTGGAGCGGCGCCTTGGCGCGGTGCGGTTTCCCAACGACCTGTGGCGCGAGACCTTCGACGGCGTGTTCGAGCGGTTCCGCTTCTGTGTGCGCGAAGCGGACGAGGTCACCGCGGTCGCGCCGGATATGCTGGGCCGGGTGTTCGAGCGGGTGATGGACGACGGCGAACGCCACGTCACCGGCACCTTCTACACGCCGGAATCGGTGGTGCGGCAAATGGTGGACGCCGCGATCGAGACCGCGTTAGCCGGAACCTGCGGGCTCGACCCGGACGCCGCTCACCGAATCGTGACGGGTCGGGTGACTCACCGACTTGAAGCTCGGGCCGCCCGGAGTGCCCTGCGGCGGCTTCGGGTGCTGGACCCCGCCGCGGGGTCCGGGGCATTCCTGCTCGGCGCCCTGGAGCGGCTCACCGAAATGCGCGCGGGCCTCGGACCCCCGCTGGACGCGGCCGCTCGCTGCCGCCTGCGCCGCGAGATCCTGCGGAACAACCTGTTCGGTGTAGACCTGAGCCCCATCGCTGTCCGCCTGGCCGAGCTCCGGCTGTGGCTCGCGTTGGTGGCGGACGACCCCACCGATGACATCGCGGCCATCACTCCTCTCCCGAATCTGGACGGCATCCTGCGGCAGGGAGATACCTTGTTCGACCCGGTCTCCGCCGCGCGCGCCCTTGGGACTCCCGCGGCCCGCGTGCCGCGCGAGATCGCGATCACGGTCGCCGAGGCCCGAGCCGCGATGTATCAGGCGCGTGGGCCGGAGCGGACCCGCCTCGAACGCAGACTGTACGCCGCAGAGCGCGACCTGGCAGACCGGCTCATCGCCCACGCGCGGGATGCGGCGGAGCGCGAGTCCGGTGAGCTCATCGCTTTAGCCGTCGGACGCGACCTCTTCGGGAACCGAAGCGGGTTGTCCCCCGTCCAGCGACAGCGGTACCGGCGCTTGCGGCGGCATCGCGCCGAGCTGCGTCGAGCCCAGCGCGCACTGCGCGACGGTACCGTGCCCTTCTTCTCGTTCGACGTTCATCTCCCGGACCTGGCGCGGTCCGGGTTCGCGATCGTGCTGGGCAACCCGCCGTGGGTACGCGCCGAGCGGCTCCCGCCGGCCACCCGCCGAGCCCTCGCCTCCCGGTTCCGCTGGTGGCGCGCACCGCCCAGCGCCGGATACCGTCACCTGCCCGACCTCTCGGTGGCGTTCCTGGAGCGGAGCCTCGAGCTGGCGCGGCCGGGCGGCGCAGTTGCCCTGCTCCTGCCGAGCAAGCTGGCGTCCTCGGGCTATGGGGAAACGGCGCGGACTCAGCTGGTCCGCGAAGCCACCGTCACCTACCTGCACCGGGTGCCGGACCGACAGGCGAGCGCCTTCGGCGCCACCACGTATCCGCTCGCCGTGGTGGTGAAAAAGCAGGCGCCCAGCGCCACCCACGTCGTCAAGCTCGGCTTCGATGGCGCCCAACACATCCGCCAGCGCGCCCTCTATTCGCCCGGCTCGTGGATTCTGGTGCCGGATCGCACTCGTGACGCCATGCAGCGGTTTCTCGAAGCCGGCACGCCGCTGGCTCGCATGGCACCGGCGTCACTGGGCGTCAAGACCGGCGCGGACCGGCTCTTCGTGGGGACCACGTGTGCTTCCAACGGCCACACCGCGCTGGTGCGGCTCGATGGCGGCGAGTACCAGATCGAGACGTCGCTGCTCCGCCCCGCCCTGCACGGGCGGGACGTCAAGCCGTTTCGGGTCGGAAGCACGCACGTCGTGATCTGGGCGTACCAGAACGGGGCACCGCTGGAGAGTCTCCCTCCCAACGCGGCGGCGTACTTCGCGGCCCGCACGACTCGGCTGAAGCAGCGCGCCGACGATGCCGGAGGCCCGCCCTGGACCCTGTTTCGCCTCCGCGCCGGCCTGGCCGGACACCGCGTCGTGTGGCCGGACATCGCGCTCCACCCCAGTGCCGTCGCCCTCGAGGAAACGGACCTTGCCGCCGCCGTGCCCCTCAACACCTGCTACGTCACTCACACGCCGGATCGCGCCACCGCGCTCACGGTCGCCATGATCCTCAATACCACCTGGGCCCGCGCGATCGCCCTGGCGACCGCAGATGAGGCGCGCGGCGGCTACCGCAGGATCAACGCTCGCGTGGCTGGACAGATGCCCGTGCCCGCCGGCCCAACCCGCTCGGCGCTTGCCGCCTTCGGCGCGGCGGCCCACCGCAACCGACATGCCGACCAGGACCAATTGGACGACGCCGTGGGTGACGCGCTCGGCCTTCCAGCCGCCAGCCGCGATCTCCTCCGGCGGTTCGTCGCGCATCACGGCTGACGCGCTGCGGGTGGTTCGGGAACCGCTCCGCTGGTGCCTCGATCTGGGCACGCGGGCGCCCCCCGAGGACCTCCTGCCCTCGCTCCGCGCCGCGGCACTCGGCCCCTGCGACCTGACCTGGTCACCGCCGGCCTGGCTGCTCGCGCATCAGGTCGCTGCCGCACGGTGTCTGGCCGCGCGCCTCGCCTGCTTCCGCGGCGCCCTCCTGGCCGACGCCGTCGGTCTGGGCAAGACCTACGTCGCCCTGGCGGTAGTCACCCGATACCGCAGCGCGGCCGCGCTGGTGCCGGCCTCGCTGGTGCCGCAATGGCGGCGGGTGGCGGCCGCGCTCGGGGTCCCCCTGACGCTCGGGTCCCACGAGGCGCTGAGCCGCGGCGCGCCGGTGCCGGCGGCGGACCTGATCGTGGTGGACGAAGCCCATCGCTTCCGCCATCCAGAGACCAGGCGCTATGACCGGCTGGCCCGGGCCGCGCCGGACCGGCACCTGCTGCTGCTGTCCGCCACGCCCGTCGTCAATCGGCCCGCCGACCTCGTCAACCTCTTGCGGCTGTTCCTGCCGGACCACGGCTTGGCGCTGCACGGCGTGCCTTCCCTCGCCGGTGCGCTCCACGCCCGGACCGCAGAGCCGCTGGCACACGCCTGCTCCGCGCTGGTCGTCGCCCGTTCTCCCGAAGCGGTCCGATCTGTGTTGCCGGCCATGCTCGAGGTGAGCGACGCGGAGGTCGTGTCGGCGCCTCCATTGCCCTTGGGACTCCTGGAGCGAGTCGCGGAGGGGATCAGGCTGCTGGCATTCCCGAGCTTCGCGGACCGGCAGGCGGCGGAGCTCCTCCGCCTGCACCTGTGGTACCGGCTCGCCTCGTCGGGCCCGGCTTTCCGCGAATCGCTGCGACGTCATGCGGCATACCTCGACCGAGCCATCGCGGCCGCCGCGCGCGGCGAACGTCTCTCCCGCCACGCGTCCCGCGAGCTGTTCGGGCTAGACGAAACGTTCCAGCTCGAGTTGGACGTGTGGGACCAAGGATCCCCCCGGCTCGACGCCGCTTTGCTCGCCACCGAACGAGAGCGAATTCAGCGGCTCCGCGCGGCGGTTTCGCCGGTGGCGCTGCCTGACCCCAAGGCCGACGTGCTGGAGGACCTCCTCGCGCGGCGGGCCGGAGGAAAAACGCTGGTGTTCACCTCCGCGGTCGCCACGGCGTCGCATCTGGCGCGCCGCCTTGGATGGCGGCGGCTGTGCGCGGCTACCGCCCGAGGCGCCCGCATCGCGTCGGGGCCCATCGGCCTGGAACAGGCGCTCGCGCTCTTCGCCCCCAACGCCCGGCGCGCGGGGCAGCCGCCGCCTTTGCTCCAGCTGGACACGCTGATCGCCACCGACCTCTTGAGCGAGGGACTCGATCTCCAGGACGCCGACGCGGTGGTGCACTATGACCTCCCCTGGACCCCGCTCCGGCTGGAACAGCGCCTGGGCCGAGTGGCCCGCCTCGGCTCGCGCCACGCACGAGTCTGGGTCTGGTGGTTCCGGCCTTGTTCGCTGATCGACGCCCGCCTCGCGATGGTGGAGCGACTTCGAGACAAGCTGGGGGGTCAACTCCGCCTGGGCGTCCCCACCAGCGGGGCCGTGGGTCAGGCGCGCGTGGTGGGCGGCCTCTTCGACTGGCGCGAGCGCTTTGGCGGCGCCGGAGGCGCCGCATCGCAGTCGCCTCGCTTCGCCGTGGTGCGCGGGCCTCGGGTTGGGCTGTTCGCCTTGCGCTGGATCATCGGCACCCAAACGGTGCCGGAGCTCGTGGCCGTGGCAGGCGATCCTCCGGCCCTGGTGGAAGACGAACGTATCCTGGCCTCGCTGGTCCAGGGCCTCACCCGCGCGCCGGCCGTCCCGGCGCCGCCGCCTCACGAGCTCCGGGAACGGTTGCATGGGGCAATCCGCCGCCGCCTGGCCGATGGCATGGGCGGCCCGAATGACGACGACACACGGCGGCTGGCGCGGCGGATCCTGCGGCTCGCGGCCCAGGCAGCCAGCGCGCGGGATCCTCGATGGCTCCGGTGGCTCGACCACACCCTCGACCGTCTGGTGGGCGGCCTTCCCGCGGGGCCCCTTCGGGCCCTGGAGGATGTGCTGTCCGCCGGGCGCTCCGCGGCGGCGCAGCCATACCAGTCGGTCAAGACGGGGGACCTGCGGCAAGCGTATGCGTCGGTCACGCTCGAGGCCGCGCTGCTGGGAGACGGCACCCTCACGGAAGACGGGGCCCGGCGTATATTCGTGGGCAGCAACGCGCCCGAGCGAGACCCGGAGAAGGAGCAGGAATCATGAAGTTCCAGGACCGCGTGCTCCGCTTCGTCGGCTTCCCGCCGATGGCCCACCGCCCCCCGCTGCGGGGCCGTTTCTGGCTCTACTGCACGGCTGCCTATCTGATGCCCGTGTTTGCGCAGGTCGCGCTACCGCACGACCCGGGAATGTACGACGAACTGATCTGGCTGATCACGTTGGCACCCGCCTTCCTCCTATCGCTCCACTACGGGCTGAAAGGAGCGGTGGCGGGACTGCTCATGGGCACCGTCCTGTTCCTCGTGGTTCAGGCGGTGCTCGCCGTGAACTACACGCCGGATGACTGGCGCATCACGGTGCCGATTTACGTCGCCTATGGAACCCTGGCGATCTCCGTGGGCTGGCTCTCCGAGCAGTTACACGAGTACTACGAGCGGGCCCTGGCGAGCGAGCGGCTGGCGGGCATCGGCCAGCTGGCCGTGACCGTGCGCCACGAGGTGAACAACGCACTGACGGCGATCGTGGCGGAGAGTCAGATCCTGTTGGAGGCGAAAGACGGACTGGCGGAGGAGCATCGGACCACGGCGCGGGCCATCAGGAACTCGGCGCTCAAGATCGCGCAGGATCTCCGGAAGCTCACCAACCTGGCCGACGCGCCCGTCACGGAATACACCAAAGGCGTGAACATGCTGGACCTGAGGGCCGCCCGGACCCGCACCTAGAGCGGCCGCCTACCGCAGCAGCGCGTGTAGCACCAAGTAGCCAATCCCCGCGATCCCGGCCGATGCCGGGATGGTCAGGATCCAGGCCCACACGATCCGTCCCGCCAGCCCCCACCGCACCGCCGAGAAGCGCTGCACCGATCCGACGCCGACGATCGAACCCGTGATGGTATGAGTGGTGCTGACCGGCACGCCGAGCGCCGTGGCGGCGAAGATCGCCCCGGCTCCCGCCGTCTCGGCGCAGAACCCGTGCACCGGCTTGAGCTTGGTGAGGCGGGAACCCATGGTCTTCACGATGCGCCAGCCGCCGGCCAGCGTGCCGGCAGCAATCGCGGCGTGCGCCGAGAGGATGACCCACCTCGGGATCTCGCTGGGCGACGTCAAGTAAAACGCCCGGACCGGGAAATCCTGGAACAGCGCCTGTGACGCCACCAGCAGCCCGACCACGATCCCCATGGTCTTCTGGGCGTCGTTGGTGCCGTGGCTCAGGCTGAACGCGGCGGACGAAACCAGTTGGAGCGCGCGGAAGTACTTGTCCACCATCCGCGGGCTGGCGCGACGGAAGCTCCAGGCGGTGGCGGTCATGAGCGCCATGCCGGCCGCCATGCCGATCACCGGCGAGAGGAGAATGAAGAGGACGGGCTTGACCCACCCCCCCAGGATCAGCGCGCTCACGCCGGCCTTGGCCACGGCCGCGCCACCGTAGCCGCCTATGAGGGCGTGCGACGAGCTGGAAGGGATGCCCACGTACCAGGTGATCAGGTCCCACGCGATGGCGCCGGACAACCCGCCCAGGATCACCAGCGGATCCACGATCGAGATGTCAATCAACCCGCTGCCGATTGTCTTGGCGACGGCCGTGCCGAAGCCGAAGGCCGCGACGAAGTTGAAGAACGCCGCCCACACCACGGCGAACCTGGGCGACAGCACCCGCGTGGACACGACGGTCGCGATGCTGTTCGCGCTGTCGTGAAACCCGTTGATGAAATCGAAAGTCAACGCGACCAGGATGATCGCGAGGACGAACCAGACGGAGGCGGTCATCAGCCGTGCTTCAGCACAATGGATTCGAGATCGTTCGCTACGTCCTCCGCTTCGTCAATGGTGGTCTCGAGGTTGTCGTAGATCTCCTTCCACTTGAGGAGCGCGATCGGGTCCTTCTCTTGATCGAACAGGCGGCCCAGCATCTGGTGATACAACGCGTCGCCCTCTTCCTCGAGGCGCTTGGCCTCGATGCAATGCCGCATTACGTCGTCCCTCCCCCGCAGCTTGGCCACGGCCTGCGCGATCTCGCTGGTGATCCGGTGGATCACGTCGCACAACTCGGCGATGCCCTCCGGGGCCTTGCCCAACCGGAAGATCTGGGCCCGTCTCGCGATTCCGTCGATCCGGTCGATCACGTCGTCCAGGTCCGACGCCAAGAGGTGGATGTCCTCGCGATCGATCGGCGTGATGAAGGTGCGGTCCAAACGGTTGACCACCTCGTGGGTGAACTCGTCCGCCTCGTTCTCCAGCCGTTTGATCGACTCCGCGCAGTACGCGGCCCGCTCGGCCCGGCCCGTAAGCTGCTCGCGCAACAGGACGGCCGCTTCCTGGCACCGGTTGGCCACGGCGGTGAACAGGTCGAAGAACTCCTCTTCCCGCGGCAGTAGTCGGAAGCGCAATGCCCCTCCCCGAGGATTGTGGCCCGGCGAGAATGTGGTGAGCGAGCGGGAAACTACCCGCTTCCCGTGTAACGGCCAAGTAAGGCAGCGTGACCACGGCCCCAAGGTCCACCCAGTTTGCCAGTCATTTGGTTTCGGTATATATTCGGGTCCACCGGGGCGAACGTATGCAGAAACAAACCGTCAGCGTGACGGGCGAGGCTCCCCGACCACCTCGGCTGCCTGCTCAGGAACCTGTTGTACTTCAAGGCGTTGCAGCGTGCCCGGAGTGCGGGTTTCGCCTCGTCCCGGCTTCGGGCTGCCAGTACTGCCCAGCCTGCGGCTGGGGAAGGTGCGGTTAGTGCGTGAGGGACTTCCGGTCCTCGACCAGCGCCTTCGCGGCACCCGTTTCCTGGAGCACCCGGTGAAGTCCATCCTCAACCCCCCGGAGGCCACCGGCATCGGCTGCTGGTCACTCAATCCGTACGTGGGGTGCGAGTTCGGCTGCACCTACTGCTACGCCCGCTACGCACACCGCTACGTGGTAGAGCGCGCCCGGGATGGCGGCTGGCTCGCGGCGGACGAGTTCACTGAGCTCCGGGGAGCAAGCGGCTTCGAGGGCTTCGAGCATCAGATCTTCGTCAAGGAACGCGAGGCCGTGCTGGCCGCGGCGGGACGTGGCCTCGCCCGTGTGGTGGCGCGGTACCGGCGGGGCGAGGCAGCGCCGGTGTTGATCGGCACTGCCACGGATCCGTATCAGCCAGCGGAGCGCCGCTTCGGGATCACCCGGGCGGTGCTCGAGCGCTTGGTGCAGGCACCGCCGCTCCACCTGGGGCTAATCACCAAGAGCCCGCTGGTGACGCGCGACCTGAGCCTGCTGGCGAGGCTCAGCCGGAGGCACCGGGTCACCGTGCACATCTCGCTCATCAGCACCAGCCGCCGGCTGATCCGTTGCTTCGAGGTTCGCTCGCCCATGCCGCACGCGCGACTGCGCGCGTTGCGGAAGCTCACGGACGCGGGCGTCAACGCCGGTTTGCTGGTGGCGCCCATTCTCCCCGGCATCACCGATGGCGCTCCGCATCTCTTCCGGCTGTTGAACGCGGCCAAGCGCCACGGGGCGCGGTTCGCACATCCCAGCCCGCTCCGGCTGTACCCCGCGGTCCGCCGCGTCTTCCTGCCGGCGGTCGAGCGCCACTTCCCGCATCTGGTGGCGCGCTACCACGCGGCGTATCGTCGGGCTGAAGAGGCTCCGCAGGCCTACGCCCGCTCGCTGACAGCACGGTTCCTGCGGCTGGCGCGTGCGGTCGGCTTGCCAACCGACGACGATTTCGGCAACCGGCGGGCGCTGCGGGGTGGCCCCCAGCAGCTGGCCCTCTGGAACCACGGGCATCAGGAGAACTCATGAAGAAACTCACGCCGGTCCTGTATGTCGACGCGATCGAGCCCTGTCTCCCGTTCTGGGTGGATCGCCTTGGGTTCACCAAGACGGTCGAGGTGCCTCACGAAAACGCGATCGGGTTCGTGATCCTGGCGCGCGACGGATTGGAGCTGATGTACCAGACGTGGGCCAGTGCCGCGGCNGACNTGGCNGGCGCCACCCAGCGCACCCAAGGGCGATCGGCCGCGCTGTACATCGAGGTAGCAAACCTGGACCAGGTCGAGCGCGCCCTGCGCGGGGCCGACGTCGTGCACCCTCGGCGCAAGGCCTTCTACGGAGCGACGGAGATCTTCGTGCGCGAGCCTGGGGGGCATGTCGTGGGCTTCGCGCAGACGGGGTAGGGAACCCGGTCAGAGCGGCAGCCGCGGCTCCTCCGGCGCACTGGCCCCAATGCCCAGCGGCTCCAGCACGGCACGGTAGGTCTCCTCCAGCNCCGGCGGGACTTCGACATTGGCGGCCCCGTAGAGCTTCCTCAGCATCGCGGCGTTCGCGGCGCCTTGTCCCTCGTAGTGGTTGTTGGCGATCACGTACGTCTCGCGCGTCCGCTCCGCCACTTCGTGGATCCGCTCGAGCCAGGGTTTGAGCTCGTCGGCGCTGTAGAGGTAGTCGTAGCGCTCATGCGGCTCGGCGTCGTCGCGAAACCAGTTCTCGTAGTTCCGCCCGTGCAGCCGGACATAGCCCAGGCCCGCCGTCACCCGGGCACCCGGCTTGATGGAGTTCTTGAACACCGGTTGGTCGATGTTCACTACGCTCACACCGCGCTCCGCGAGCGAAGTGTAGAACTCCGGCACGTTCCACGACGCGTGGCGCACTTCCAACGCGAGCGGGAACCGAGCAAAGGCGGAGAGCACGTCGTCCAGCCACTCCCGCGACTCGGGCGTGCGCTTGAACGACCACGGAAACTGCGCCAGCACACAGCCCAGCCTTCCGGCGTCGGCCAGCGGATCGAGGCCTTCCTGAGTGATGGTGACGTCGTCCCGGGACCACGCGCGGTCACGCTCGTGCGTGAAGCGCTGCCACAGCTTGGCGGTGAACTTGAAATCCCGATTGTGCGCGACCCGCTTGACCCAGTTCGTGGCCGAGCGAGCCGAGGCCGGACGGTAGAAGGTCGAATTGATCTCGATGGTGTCGAAGTAACGGGCGAGGTACGCGAGCGGGTCGAAGCCCCTGGGCTTGGCGGCGGGATAAACCCGTCCCCACCAGTCCTGGTAATCCCAGCCCGCGACGCCGAAACGAATCACGAAGACAGACGGCGCCCGGGTCGCTACGCCCCGCTGGTGTTGTGAGTCAGAAGTTCGTTGTCTGAGCACGCGCTGGTGGGTTCCACAGGGGGCTTTGGTGCGGCGTGGTCACGGCGCGCTGGGCGCTTCGGAGATTGCAGGCGATGAGAGCGCCCGAGCGTCGAGTCCACGCCGCACCGCAGCCCCCGGCGGAACCCACCAGCGTGTGACAATCGGACAACGAACTTCTGACTCACGACACTAGGCAACCGCGAAGAACCGGTTGGTGGCGCTCAAGACCGCAATGGCAACCGATCGAGCCGCCTCTTCTTCCACCGGCGCGAAGCCAAGGAGCGAGCGGGCCTCGTTCTGGTACGCCGCCTTGATGGATACCATCACACCCCGCTTGCCGAAGGCCTCGAACACGGCGACCTCAGCGAGATCGAACCTGACGGGGAGATCCATCGCCTTCACCAGTTGGCGCAGCGCATCCAGCGTGGCCGCCGCCGCCAACCGAAGCTCGTGGTTCAGGCCCGACGGACCCTCCGCCACGCCCACATAGCAGCTGCCGTCCGACAAGTGATCCAGCCTGACGCGCACGCGACACTTGTCCCCCGCCACCGGGATGCGCTGGACTCCGTAGAATCGGACGCGTTCTCCGGGTCGGTGCTGGACTGTCGGTCTCATGGCTCACGACAATTCCAGCACCCGATTCGTGGCGCTCAGCACCGCCAACGCCCCTGCGGTCGCGTCGTCGTCGCGCACTTCGCAGACCCCGAACAGGGAGAACGTCTGTCCCTTATACGTGGCTGAAACCAAGGTGACAACGACGTCACGCCCGAACACCTTGACCCGCTCAATATCCTCCACCCTCACCTGCGCGTCCACTGTACCGGCGGCATTCACGACGGCTTCGGCGGCGGCCTCGGCGCCGGCACGGAGCAGGTCTACATCCGACGACGGGCTCTCGGACCAGCCCACATAGGTCCCCTCGTCCGGGCGCAGCAGCTCGACGCTGACCCGGNGGAGGTCGCCATGGTGTTCGGCGCTCGATTTGAGAAAGCGTATCCTGCGGGCGAGCCACTGCTTCATGACGCAATATGCGGGTTCCGACCGGCGATTGGCTAGTTCCCACCTCGGCAGGTTCTCGGTATCCTGGTTTATGAACGGGTAAGTTGCTGTCAGTTATAGCAGTACAGTGTCAGATCACCTCGAGAATTAGCCTGACAGGCGAACTCTACAGGTGGAAGGCAGGTAGCACGCCAGCTATCTTCGGGATATATTCGGGTCCTGGAGGGCCTAGCGTGCTTCAAAGCCACCTCGCCGTTTGCGTCTGGATTCCGCTCTTCGCGCTCCGCTGCGAGGAAGGGCGTCGGCCCGAACTGGCTTCCAGGCCCACCGCCCTGCTGTCGCCGGAAGACACTCGGCGGGTGTGGATGGTCTCACCGGTCGCCCGCCGCATGGGGGTCAGGCCCGGCGTCACGGTCAGCCAGGCGATCGGCTTGTGCCCACCGCTGGTTCTGCTGGAGTCGGATCCCGTCTGGTACGACGAACAGTTCGCTCACCTGCTGCTGGCGCTGAGCGACGTGAGTCCGGTAATCGAGCCGGCGGAGCTGGGTCGTGCCTATGTGGGCGTGGATGGGCTGGAGGGTTTGTACGGCCCACCGGAACGGGTGATCGCGGAGATCGTGCGAGCAGTGGATCGATGGTCGGCCACGACCGACCACCCGACCACCCGACCACCCTACCGTCTGGGTTGGGGCCGGGGAAAGTTCACGGCGTGGGTCGCTGCGACGCGAGCCAAACCCGGTGAGTTCGTGATGGTCGCGGACCAGGGGCGGCACGAGTTCCTCACCTCGCAACCGGTGGCCGCCTTGCCGCTGGATCCCGACACCCACCGCCGCCTCTACCAGCTCGGCCTCAAGACGCTGGGCAACCTCACCGCGCTGCCGGAAGCGGCGGTGACATCGCAGTTCGGCCGCCTGGGACGGCTGGTGTGGCGTTTGGCCGCGGGGTTGATCACCGATCCGGTCACGGGCCGCGAAGTGCCCGAGCCCATTACCGCCGAGCTGGACTTCCCTACGCCCATCGCGGATCGCGTGATCCTGGCCAACACGATTGACAAGCTGGTCGAGCGCGCGCTCCAGTCTCCGCGCCGCACGGGGTGGCGGGTACACACGGTCCGCGCGCGCGCGGTCCTCGAGCAGGGTGCCTCTTGGCTGATCGACATCACGCTCAAGGATCCCTCGGCGGACCAGCATCGCCTCACCGCACCCCTCAAGATGCGGCTCGAGCAGGCGCCGCCCACGGGCGCGGTGGAGCGGCTGGCCGTGGAGTTCACCGCCTTTGCGCCGGGCACCACGGAATTGCAGCTCTTCGCCCGCGACGCGGAGAGCGCCGCGCGCGCCGGCCGCCGCAAGGCGTTGCGCGCCGCCGTCCACGAAATCAAGACGCGCCTCAAGCGCTCCACCCTCTATCACGTCATCGAGGTCCACCCATGGTCGCGCCTCCCAGAACGCCGCTACGCGTTGATCGACTACGAGCCCTGAACGCGCCGCAGCCGGTAGAGGTGGAGCTCGACGCACAGGGACGGCCGGCGGCGGTACGACCACGGCAGAACGGCAGGACGGCAGGAACGGCAGCGCCGCATCGCGTTGAGGCGATCGGCGAAATCTGGCGCGTGGATGACGAATGGTGGCGGCAGCCGATCAGCCGCCGGTATTTCGACGTCGTGCTGGAAGGAGGAGGACACGTAGTGCTGTTCGAGGATCTGACGACGAACCAGTGGTGGATACAGAAGCCGTAGAGAGATAGGCGAGCGGGCGACCGTAATCGATGTACATCGAACTGCATTGCCATTCGGCATTCTCCTTTCTGGACGGCGCCTCGCTGCCCGAGCACCTGGTGCTCGAGGCGCAAACCCTGGGCTACCCCGCCCTGGCGCTCACCGACCACAACGGCCTCTACGGCTCCATGGCGTTCGCTCAGGCGGCCAAGCAGATGGGCCTCCAGGCGATCACCGGCGCCGAAGTCACCCTGCTCGACGGCTCGCACGTCACCCTGCTGGCCGAAACGCCCCAGGGCTACGCCAACCTCTGCCGCCTGATCACCGAGACGCACTTGCAGCGCCAAGACCGGCGTGACCCGCGGCTCGACTTCGCCTCACTCGAACAACGCCATGAGGGATTGATCGTTCTCTCCGGCTGCCGCACCGGTCTCCTGCCGCGCGTATTGGCCAACGAGGGGTTCACTGCGGCGCGGCGGTTCGCCGAGCGCTGCCGTGCGGTGTTTGGCCGAGAGCGGTTCTTGGTGGAGCTCCAACGCAACGCGGTCCGGGGAGACCGCGATCTCACCCGCGCGCTCTGCGATATCGCGGACGCCGTGGGGCTCTCCGTGGTCGCCACCGGCGACGTGCACTACCACGGCCAAGAGCGCCACCGGCTGCACGACACGCTGGTCGCCATTCGCCACCGCACCACCCTGGACGGCTCGCACGCGGTCCGCCGGCCCAACAGCGAGTTCTCCCTGCGCCCCCCGGCAGAGGTCGCAACCATCTTTCGCGACCGGCCCGACGCGATCGCGAACACGTTGGGCGTAGCCCAGCGCTGCGCCGCGTTCGACCTCACCAAAGACCTGGGCTACACCTTCCCCGACTTCCGGGGCGCAGATCGCCTGACCGCCCCGCAGGCGCTGGGCGAGCTGTGCCGCGCCAGGCTGGACGAGCTGTACCCGCCCGGGGCGGACCTGCGCGCCGACGCTGAGCGCCGCCTCGCGGAAGAGCTGCGGCTGATCGAGCACCACGAACTCTCCGGGTTCTTCCTGGTCTATCACGATCTCTTCGAGCTGGCGCGCGAGGTGGGCAGGGATGTGCGGCGCGGCACCCGGCGGGCCACGGCCAATCTGCTCCCGGGACGCGGCCGCGGGTCGTCGGTGTCGTCCATCGTGTGCTATTTCCTGGGCCTCTCCCACATTGATCCCGTCGCCAATCACCTGTTCCTGGGCCGGTTCCTGAACGAGACGCTGGCGTCGGTGCCGGATATTGATCTCGATTTTCCCCGCGAGATCCGCGAGGAGCTGATCCGCCGCGTCTATCAGCGCTACGGCGCGGAGCATGTCGGGCTGGTTTGCTCCTTCCCTACGTATCGGATGCGCTCCGCGGTGCGGGAGATCGGCAAAGCGCTGGACCTCCCGCCGGGGGAGATCGAGCAGGTGGCCAAGCTCGCCTCGCATCACTCGGCCACGGGCTTACGGGAAGAGCTGGCCAGCCTTCCGGGGTTCGCCGGCAAAGTCGACGCCCCGTTATGGCGCGAGCTCTGCGACCTGGCCGAGGAGATTGCCGGGCTCCCGCGCCACATCTCGCAGCACGTGGGCGGAATGATCATCTCCAGCCGCCCGCTGGTGGAGATCGTGCCGCTGGAGCTGTCGGCGATGCCGGACCGGGTGATCTGCCAGTGGGACAAGGACTCTTGCGACGACGCCCGCTTCATCAAGATCGATTTCCTAGCACTCGGCATGCTGTCGCTGGTGGAGGAGACCGTCGAGCTCATCGCGAGCAGGGAAGGGAAGCCACCGGATCTTTCGCGTATCGACTTCAACGACCAAGCGGTGTACGACCGCATCTGCGCCGGCGACACGGTGGGGCTGTTCCAGATCGAAAGCCGGGCGCAGATCCAGATGATCCGACGAACCCGGCCGCGGAATCTGGAGGACCTGGCCGTGGAGGTGGCGATCGTGCGGCCGGGTCCCATCGTGGGCGGCGCGGTGAATCCCTACGTGCGCCGCCGCGAGGCCCAGCGTCGCGCCCAGCAGCAGGGACGGCGCTACGATCCCCCGGTGGACCATCCGCTCCTCACGGAGTGCCTCGGCGAAACCCTGGGCGTGATCCTCTACCAGGACCAGGTGCTCCAGGTCTGCCAGGCGCTCGCCGGATTCACCGCCGGCCAGGCCGAGGCCCTCCGCCGCGCCATGAGCCGCAGGCGGAGCCGCGAGCTGATGGAAGGCTTCTGGGAGGAGTTCAAGGACGGCGCGGCCAGGCGTGGCGTTTCGGAGGCCACGGCCAAGCACGTTTTCGAGCAGGTGGTCGCCTTCTCCGAGTTCGGCTTCCCCAAGTCACACGCCGCGGCATTCGGGTTGCTGGCGTACCAGTCGGCTTGGCTGCGTCATTACTACCCCGTCGAGTACTACGCCGGGCTGTTCAACAACCAGCCCATGGGTTTCTACTCGCTCGACGCGTTGGGCCGCGACGCAGGCCGCCACGGGATCGAGATCCGGCTGCCGGATGTAAACGCGAGCGATGTGTACTGTACGGTGGAGCGCGGTGAGGCGCTGTCCGGTTGCCGTTGTCCGTTGTCCGTGATCCCCCGGCCGGACTCCACGGATACCGGACAACGGACAACGGATAACGCTCACCCTGCCGTCCGCGTAGGCCTCGCGTTCCTCCGCGAGTGGAGCGAAGACACCGCGGAGCAGGTGGTGCACCAGCGCGAGCGCGGCGGTCCCTTCCAGAGCCTGGGTGACCTGGTGCGCCGCGCGCCGCCCAAGCTGTCGCGCGATGCCATTGAGCATCTGGTCTGGGTGGGCGGATGCGACGGCTTCGGGCTTACGCGTCGGGAGCTGCTCTGGCAGGTAGGCCTGTGGCTCCCGCCCAAGCACGAGCAGCGGGATCCGGCGCGCGTGCGGCATCAGCTCGAGTTGCCGCTGAATCACCCCTACGAGCACCTCTCGTTCACCGGCCTCGAAGCCGACGAGCGCCTCGTAGCAGAGTACGAGGTGCTGGGCTTCGCGGCGGGCGGTCATCCATTTCAGCTGTTGCGCGGCTCGCTGCCGCCGGGGCTCACCTCCAGCGCCGAGTTGGGAAAGCTGGAGCACGATTCGCATGTGGAAGTGGCCGGCCTGGTAGTCGCCCGCCAGCGACCGCACACCGCCAAAGGCTTCGTGTTCGTCCTGATGGAGGACGAAGCGGGAATGATCAACGCGATCGTGCGGCCGNACATCTACGAGCGGGACCGCATGGCGATCCGGGGCGAGCCGTTCCTGTGGATCAGCGGCAAGCTGGCCAAGGACGATGGATCACTGAACGTGATCGCGGAAGAAGTGCGGGCGCTCCCCGTCCGGCGGCGCAGCGCTGTGGCCGAGCATTCACCCTCTATCCCTACTATCCCTNCTATCCCTACTATCCCTGCTATCCCTACTATCCCTGCTATCCCTACTATCCCTGCTATCCCCGCCGCACCCCGCTCCCCGTATTCGCTCCTGAAGAACCTGCGGCGCTGGGCGCCGGATCCGAAGAGCTGGGGATGAGCAGCCGCTCTTGCGGGGCGACTTCTCATCGCAACGCCGCGGACGCCGCCGCTGGAACTTTACAACAACCCGCTCATCAGCGTCGCCAGCCCGAGGAAGCTCAAGAACCCCATGCAATCCGTGACCGTCGTGAGGATCACCGACGACGCCTGCGCCGGATCCTGGTTGAGGGCGGTGAGCACCATGGGCACCGAGGCCCCCGCGATGCCCGCGATCACCATGGACCCCACCATCGCGGTGCCGATCACCAGCGCCAGACCCGCCGAATCGCTCCACAGGTAGACGCCCAGCGCCGTCACGACCGCGACGGCGACGCCGTTCATCGCCCCGGCGGCCAGCTCTTTCAGCCCCACCCGCGCCCAGTGGCGCAACCGGATTTCCCGAAGTGCCAGGCCACGGAGCGTCACCGCCAGCGCCTGCATGCCGGTGTTGCCGGACTGACCCGCGACCACGGGCAGCAGCACGGCCAGGGCCGTGTACTTGGCGATGGTGCCCTCGAACAGGGCCACTACGGCCGAGGCCAGGAACGCCGTGGCGAGGTTGATCTGCAGCCACGGTAGCCGCTTCCTCACCGCGAACGGCGCCGAAGAAAGGGCCCGCTCGTCGGTACTGGCGCCCACCATCTTCTGCAGGTCGGCGGTCGCTTCCTGTTGCGCCGCCGCCACCAGCACGTCGTTCCGGATCAGGCCCACCGGACGGTGATCGTAGTCCACCACCGGAATAGTGGTGCCGATCCCCCGCCCGAACACCTCCACCACCTCTTCGCGAGGCGTGGTTGCCTGGACACTCGCCGGCACCCGCAGCCGCAGGCTGTCCATGCGGACGCCGGGGTCCGCGACTGCCAGCTCCTGGAGCGGCATGGCGCCCACCAACCGGCCGTCATCGCCGATCACGAACACGTCGGCGATCGGGCGTCCCCGCAGCACCCGGAGCTTCGCCAGCGCCTCTTTGACCGTGGCGTCGGCCCGGAAGGTCGTGATCCGCGCGTCCATTACCGCGCCCGCCGTTCCGGCCGGATAGCTCATCAGCGTCCGGATCTCCTTGGCGTCCGCCGGTTCCAGGAGCGCCAGCCGCCCTTCCCGTTTGTCCGCGTCGATGCGCGCCAGCACCGAGGCGGCACGCACCGGCTCCAGCGTCCGCATCAGGCCGCGAAACGCGTCGGCTTCCAGCATGGCGAGCGCCTCCGCGGCAAGGTCCGGCGTCAGCTGCTGCAACGCGCGGCCTGCCACCGGCGCGCTGTGCGATTGCAGCAGCCCTACCACGTCTCGGATCGGCAGGTGCTCCAGCTCTCTCGCCGCCTCATCCGGAAACTCCTGCAGATACCGCTCCAGCAGAGCGCGAACCGCCCGATCACTGCGTGCCATCTGCCGCCTCCTCGCCGCCGTGGGGCCGCTCGGGAACGCCGGGCGTCACCGCGCTCACGCCCGCCAGAAACGCGGACAGCCCGGTCCAGTACAGCTCGCCGAGGCTCACCAACGTGCGAACCATGGGCTGAACCTCTTGATCGTTCGCCCGCCCGGCGATTTGCCGCATCATCCGATGCCGGATGATGCCGAAGAACACGCCGCCTGCATCCACCACCGGCAACGCGTCCAGGTCTCGCCATGCCGGGTGCACCATCACCGCGGCCAGATCGGCGTGGGCTGGGACGCTCTGGATGTCCCGATGCATCACCGCGCCCAACGTGGCCTTGGTCTCCGCCAGCATCAGCTCCCGAATGTCCAGCGCGCCCACCAGCCGCTGATCCCGGTCCACCACGTAGAGGTAGTAGTAGGCCCGGTCGGCGGAGCGGCGCAGCTGCTTTTGCGCCTCCGCCACGCTCAGGTCCTCCGGCAACGCGAGGACCAGCGGATCCACCAGCGCTCCCGCCGTGCCTGGCGGATACCGGAGCTTGCGCCGCAAGAACTCGGCTCGCTCCACCGATAGGGCCGCCAACCAGGTCTCGCGGGTCTCCGCGCTGGCGCGCATCAGGATCCGTGCCCCGAAGTCGATGGGTAGCTCGTCCAGCACCCCCGCGACCAGCCGGTCGGGCAGAGACCGGAGACAGTCCACCGCGAGCGCCGCGCTGAGCCGCGCGACCAGGCGTGCCCCGTGGGCCGCATCGAGTTCCGCCAGGAGGGCCGCGCCGTCGGCAAAGGACAGCTGCTCTAGGACCAGTGCGGCCTCTTCCGGATGGTCCGCCACGAAGCGTGTCGCTACGCTCAGGTCGGCGCGCATGTCAACGGNCCTCGGGGACGAGGATGGACGGCTGTTCGCTGAACACGCTGGCCGGCACGTGGACCTGTCCGTCCTTGGTGTCGAGGATGAGAGCCGTGGACGTGGCGCGGAGAATCCTGCCCTCGATCAACCCAACCCGCACGGTTTGTCCCACCCGGTACATCTGCGTGACGTAATAGGCGGCGACGATGTTACTGACCGCGACGCGGGCCCCAAGGCCGAACGCGAGGGCGGCGCCCGCCAGCGCCACGCCGAAAATGGCAGCGAGAAGCCCGGCGATCAGCTCGCCGTGGATGCCGACTTGCTCGAGGCCCAGCAGCAACGCCAGCGCCAGGACGATGGTCTGCGCCGTGCGCCCCACCGCGCCGGCGTATCGGACCCCAGCCGACGCCGCTCCGGCTGCCGCAACTCCACCCGCCAGATTCGCCACCACCAGACCCACCAGCAGGATCGCAAGACCGGTGAGCGCGCTCGGCGCGAACGTGGCCAGTCGCTCGCCCACCTGGCTCACCACCGGTAGCCCGAGCAGCTCGAAAGCTGCCGCGACGGCCATCAGGAGAATCAGCCAGTAGACGAACTGCCCGACCAGCGCCGGACCCGACTCGCCCAGCCGTACGGCGCCCACGGCGCTCGCTCCCGACCCGCGCCGCCCGATCCGGTCCAATGCCGCCTGCGCGCCGCGGCGACTCCACCGCGCCAGAAAGCGCCCGATGATGGACCCGAGCAGCAACAACGCCGCCGCACCCAGCACGTCCCTCAGATACGGGCGCAGCTGTTGGATCAGATCCCACGGCATGATGACAACCTCACGATTGATGTGGGAGACAGAACGCCGACGGGTGTCGCGGCAAACCAGACGATGGCGGCGGTTGCGGCGACGACGAGGTCGAGGCCGCGGGGCACACGACGTTCGACCCGCCCGCCGTGTCCGTCAGACAGGCAGGGCAATCCCTCGGGTGGCCAGGATCCGTTCGATGGCTTCCCCGATCTTGTTGTTGGGCGTGGAGGCGCCGGCCGTGATCCCGATGACCCGCATCGACNCGTCCAGCCAGTGCTCCTCCACCAGTTCNCCCTGCGCATCCACCGGCTTATGGCGAATCCGGCCGGCGTCGGGCTCGACACACGACGCGTCCGCGATGTGATAGGTCTTCACCCGGCGGGCGCACAGCTTGGCGAGGTGATTGGTGTTGCTCGAGTTGTACCCGCCGATCACCACCATCGCGCCCAATGGCTCTTCGAGCAACGCCAGGACGGCGTCCTGCCGCTCCTGCGTGGCGGAGCAGATGGTGTCGAACGACCGAAAGTGCTCGTCGAGGTGGTCGGCCCCGTACCGCCGCCCCATCGATTCGCTCAGGCGCCGCGCGATGGCCAGCGATTCACCAGCCAGCATCGTCGTCTGGTTCGCGATCCCTACGCACGTGAGGTCCCGCGCGAAATCGAACCCCGGCGACACCTTGTGCCCGAACGTCGCCGACATCTCGTCGCCATTATCGCCCCGCTCGATGAAGCGACACAGGATCTCGGCTTCGGCCATGTCCCGGACGATCAGGTACTTGCCGCCGGGGTACTTGCTCACCTGGCTCGCGGTGGCCTTGGTCTCCTCGTGGAACTGCTTGCCGTGGACCACCGCGGTGAAGCCGTCCTGGGCGTAGCGCTCCACCCGCTTCCACACGTTGAGCACCGAGCCGCAGGTCGTGTCCACCAGCACGCAGCCGATCTCCCGCAGGCGCGCGAAATCGCGCACCGTCACGCCGAAGGCGGGAAGCAGCACCACGTCATCCTGGCGGATGGGCGAGAAGTCGAAGCCCTGGGGCCCCGGCGCCAGTATCTGGATCCCGAGGCCTTCCAGCCGTCCGTTGACGTGCGGGTTGTGGATGATCTCGCCAACCAGGAAGATCCGCTTGTCCGGGAACTGGCGGCGGCTCTCGTACGCGTACTCGACCGCGCGGTCCACGCCGTAGCAGAACCCGAACTCCTTGGCCAGGCGGAACGTCAGATCACCCACCGAGAGCTGGTAACCCTCCGCCCGGATGCGATCCACCAGCCGGCTGTGATACGCCTCGGCGAGCTCGCCCTGGATCTCCTGCTTGAGACCGAAACCTCGGCGGAAGTAGGTCTGCTCCATGCGGTTAATCTAACACCGGCCAGTCAACGGACCCCCGGCGGAACGTCGCGAGCCGCCACCCGGCATTGGGACTCAGTTAGCGAGTCCACCCGAACGCGCTCGAACACGCCCAGGTACCGCACCGTGTCCTGCGCCGTGACCTCCCGCAGTACCACGTCAAAACGCCCGGAGGCGAGCCGGTCCAACCGGCTCAGTTCCACCGACCCCCGCTCGCTCCGGTAGGCGAAATCCGTGTACAGCACTCGCTGGACGCCGAGGCGCGCCGTGCGAGGCCCGGCGGCGGTGTCCTCCGGTGCCGCGACGGCGTAGACCCCCGTGGCAAGACCGTCCGCCGGCAACCGGAGCAGGACGATCAGGTCCACGCTGTCGCCTCGCGCCACCAGCTGGAAGCTCGGCGGGCCCCCGCACACCCCGGCCACGGGCCGCCACTCCCCGCCGAGCGGGCCCGGCGTCGCAGAGCGGGCAATCAGCGCGCCGCGCCGTTTCGGCGGGTAGGTCGGGTCCGGCGGGGTAGTGACGTCCACTGCCGGCGTGGTGTCCCCCACCGCCTCGGCATCAGGCGTGCCAGCACGCCCTCCCCCGCACGCCGCGAAGAGCGCGACGAAGATGACCAGTCTCACGGTGCTGCCGGTGCCAGGCCCAAGTGGCGTCGGGCCGCCGCTTCGGACAGGGCGAACGGCTGGAGGAGCCCCACCAGGTCTGCCGGCAACGGCCTTGGCCGCATCGTTTCCCGGTCCACGCACACCAACACCTCGCGAGCCGCTGCCGCCAGCTGGATCGCCTTCGCGTGGAGCACGTCGAAGTTGATCGCGATCGAGCTGGTCCCGAACCGGGTGAAGTACACGGCGACCCGGAGACGGTCGTCCAGCCGCGCGGGATACTTGAAGTCGCAGGATAAGTGCACCCGCGGGAGCCAGATGCCGAACCGGTCGAACACCTCCGAGTAGGGCACGCCGGCGGCGCGGAACAGCTCCGTCTCCGCGATCTCGAAAAAGCGGACGTACGAGCCGTAGAAGATGATGCCTGCGTAGTCCACATCGGACCAGCGGACGTACTCCTCCACCACGAACGGCTTGGGNTCCATGCGACGGAACGTAGACGCGGGTGGTGACGTGCGCTACGTCCCTTCCCGCAGTGCTACCGAGGCAATCTCGTGGTGATGTCGAACCGGAGAGGACCTTCGGGATTGAGCCCCTTGGACAGGTCGAAGCGGAGCAGGCCCCCGATCAGAGCCACCCCCAACCCGGCACCCACCAGCGGATCGCGCGTCGGCACCCGGTCCCCGGCATCCAGGAAGATCACCGGCATCACGAGCCCGCGGGTGCGCAGGTTCCAATCCAGCTGCGCCGCCCAGGCGGCGCGGCCCGATCGAACCCCGTATTGGTGGCCGCGCACTGTCGCCGGGCCCCCAACCCTCAAGAGCAATTGGGGCAGGGCCTCGCCAGCCACGGCTCCGACGGAGCCGCTGAGCGTGGTTCCACGGCCCGCCAGCCGAAAGAACGTGCGCCCTCGCGCCCAGAATCGAGCAGCCGCCAGCCCGGGCGCGAACGCCACCTCTCCCCCTGCCCGCAGGCCCACCGGACCGAGCGCGTCCGCACGGGAGACCGCCAGGCGCAGGTACTCGCCCTCCACGACCGGCGGGTTGGCAGGAAACCGGCCGTCGCCGCCGAGAGCGTCGTTCACCCGTGACGCAGCAACGGTGGCCACGCTGCGCTCGCGCTGCACCAAGACGCCGATCGTGGTGTGGGCCAGGAGACCCAGGTTCGGCTCGACTTCGATTCCCCCACCCGTGGCGAGGTAATAGTCCGCGTCATCGTGGGCGGCGAACACGGCGTTGATGGACCCGGCGAAGCCGCCCTCGCTCCACGGCTCCACCGCGCGCATCATCCGGTAACCCACCAGTTCGACCCGAGCCTCGGGTCCCTCGTACCCCCATCGCAACGAACCCGTTGGCCGCTGGTCGGAGAAGCCGAACCGCGCCGTGCCCACGAGTCGGAGGAAGGGATCCCTCGGGTTGAGGACCCAGCCGAGCCCCACGGAAGGGCCCTGCACCCGGTTGAAGCGGAAGGCGTCGCTCACGCGCTCCCACGCGACGCCGAATCGCCGCCGTCCAACCCACCCGTCGGGGAGCTGCTGGCCGAGCTTGGCCAGCTCGACCCCGGTCTCCTGCAGCCATCGCTCCTCGGTCGGCTCGAGGCCAATCACCAGAGGCTCCGGCCAGGAGTGCCGGGCCAGCGAGTCGGCAGGCGGAACGGTCACTTCCCACCGGCCGTCGCCCCACCGCCCCGCCCGCCGATAGCCGGATTCGCGCGTGGCCCGGCGACCTACTGAGTCGCCCGGGGCGCACCCGGCGCACAGGCGAACCGAGACACGGCCCCGCCGCTCCGACAGCGCGCTGTCGGGAATCGCGAACCTCAGCACCACGCCCGTGTTCACTACGTAGTCGTGGAATCGCGTCACGGCGCGCAACGGAATCGTCAGGTTCAGGAGCCACGGGACCCGGAAGGTGACGACCACCCCCTGTCGGTAGGGCATCCAGAACCGGCCTTCATGGAGGGCGTACTCCACGTCCGCTTCGGCCGAGAGGTAGCGAGCCGCGGTGCGGTTGTCTCTCCGAGCCTTGGCGCTGTCCTGCGGTGTGGTTGTGTCGGGGCTTTCCCACAGGTATTCGCCCAGAAACAGCACGCGCAGGCGTACCAGGTCACCCTGATCCGCGTCCAGCCACATGTCGCCCGCGACCAGCGAAGGACCGTTTCGCTTGGGCTCCACCCGCACGGCGAGAGCACGCACGGTCCTGCCCGGGGTCACCAGCACAACCGAGTCCGTGACGGCGTACCGGTAGGAGCCCTCGGCGCCCGGGGCGAGCGGATGGAGCGCCGCCAGGTCCGGAATCCCCATCACCCGAACGCTGTCTCCCAGGGCCCGTGGAACGAACCACGGCCGGTCCAGCCACGCCTCACTCTGCAGCTCGCGGCGCAGATCATCGTTGACGTCTTCGCGGTTGACTTCGACGCCCATGGCCTCGAGCAACCGCAGCATCGGCAGCGCGCTCCGCGCGCCCGCCACGTCCACCGTGAGATCGTTCGGCGCGCGCCAGGTGAGCCGCGCGACGGTCTCGTGCGCCAGCAGTGGCACCGCGCGGGAGAACCGACTCCGGGAAGCCACGGCCTCGAGCCGGGTATCCACCCAGGCTTGGTAATCGTGGAGCAAGGAGTCTTGTCGCGCATGCCGCGCCCGCGCCCGCGTGATCACGGCGGCGGTGGTCGCGTCGCGGAAGGTCGCGGTATCCGGGTGTTGGGGCGTGAGGGAGAGGAACAGCAGGAGAACGCGCGCCGCCATCCGGGCTTCACCGGGTGCCGCGATGGACGCCGTACTCCTTGAGGCGACGCCACAACGTGGTGCGGGAGATCCCGAGCTGCCGCGCCGCATCGGCCAGACGCCCGCCGGTGTGCTGGAGCGTCTCCAGGATAGCCCGGCGCTCACGGCCGGCCAAGGTGCTCTCGCCCGGCGGTTCAAAAAAGACGGCCTCGCCCAGGACGTATTGGCCGAGCCGCAGCGGGACCCGGCGACCACCGCGCTCGAGCAGCCTGCCCAACAGGTCGGCCCCGGACGCGGGCGAGTCGAGAGGATCCGGTACCGACGCACGGGCGGATTCATTGGCGTAGGCAACGCGGCCATCCCGGTCGAAGACGACGACGCCCTCGCCGATGGCCTCGATGACGGCGCTCAGGAGCGACCCCAGAGGATTGTCTGTCATCCGGACCCGATTACGCCTCCGCGCCAGCAGTGGTTTCAGAGTGTGTCTAGCGCGGCCGGGCTTGCCAGGCGGCCCTGCCGAGTGAAGTATTTGACCGTCCGGTCAACCAAGGAACCCGGCCATGCCGAAGGACCCTGAAACCGCCCGAGTCACCATTCTAGATGCGGCAGACCGGCTGCTTCGTCGCGGGGGCGGAGGCACCGTGGATGAGGTGGCTCGCGAGGCGCGTTGTGCCAAGGGCCTGGTCCACTACCACTTCAAAACCAAAGCGGCGCTTCTAGCCGCTGCGGCGGCCCGTTTGGGGGAGAGGCGGCGGAGTCGCTGGACGGAGGCCTTTCAGGCCCCCACGCCAGACGCAGCCATCAAGCGGTCGTGGACCTTGCTGGTATCAGAGAGTCGGGATGGCACGATCCGGGCGTGGACCGCCCTCTTTGCCCAGCGCGACAAGGTGACTGACCGGGCGGTCAGTTTGGCGTCTGCCAGCTTCAGCTCCACCATTGCCAGCGCGGCCGACGGCCTGCTCAACGAGCTCGGCCTGGCACCGACCGTCCCCATGGAAGAACTNGGCCTCCTCCTGGCGGGCGTGGTGCACGGCATGGCGCTTCAGCTCGAATCCGGAATGGAGCCCGAGCGACTGCAAGGGGCCTACGCGGCCGCCTGGCTGGGCGTGCTGTCGCTCACCCGACCGGCAACGCGTTAGCGGCGTCGCCGGCGATGTCCCCGCTCGCGTCGCGGGAGCCCGGCAAGGCCAGCGCGCAGTTCTTCCAATGATCCGGCGCGCAGTACTTCACGGCGGCCCCGCATGACGCTGAAGGTCACCGGGCGGTCGAGCCTCGGGAGGTCCCTGGATCGCAGCCGGCGCGCCTGACCCTCTTTCATCACGATCCGAACCACCGGCGTGCCGTTCTCCACATCGTAGATCAGCGCCACTTTGTCTCCCAACAACGGCACCGCGCTCGGCAGGGCGTCGAGCGCATGCCGGATGACCTCGGGCACCAGGCTCCCAACGTCCAGCCTAATCGGCGTGGCGAGGAAAGCCTCCCAGCTGTCCACCGGCTCGAGCTGCAGTCGTATCGTCCGCCGAACGCTCGTGGGCTCGGCTCCAGCGAGCTCCCCGCCGGACTTCTTCCAGTAATCCACCAACCGGTCGAACCCCTTGCGAACGGAGCCCTGATCCGGATGCGCGGTGCGGCCGTCGAGCAGCGCCTGGGCCAGGGCATCGCGCGCCACGGGTGCCAACTCGCTGGGGAACAGGCCTGCGAGGGCCGCACCATGCTGCCCCAGCTCAAACCCGGCGTACTGGGTACGGCGCACCACCGTGAGGCCGGTCCGCCGCCCGTGGTGCACCTCGACGCTGGGCGGGCCCTGCACCGCGTAGCGCCGGATCAGCTCGAGCGGGAGGTTGGTCCCCTCGATGGCCGCGCGCGGCACGCCGAACCGATCGGCGAAGTAGCGCACCGCGCCGGCCGTGGCGCCCCACTCGCTGCACACCGAGCCTCGGGACACCCGCGCGCCTTCCCCGGATGCCAGGTGCCCATCCATCACGAGATCGAAGGGCATCACGCGGGCCAGGAGATCCCGGAAGCGCCGTAACACGTCCCCGTCGGCCCGCAGCAGCCGCTCGGGCAATGGCAGCTCCAGCGTCCGGTACACCGAGGCGGTGCCCAACGCCACGTCCTCGATCGCCTTGACCAGCACGCCGCGGCCATCCGCCCATTCCTCCACGCCGTCGGCGAACAGGTGCCGCGGCAACCCATACACCAGGCCCAGGTACCCGTACTGGCTCACGGCCTCCGCGTACACGTTGGAGGCCGTCAGGTGATCGCTGCCGTGCACCACGAGGCCGCGCAGGTCACGCTCGTCCCGGGTCATGCGGTGCAGCGATTCGATGTTCGCCGCGACCGCCACGAACGGCACCAGACCGGCATCCGCGTGCACCAGCAGTTCGCCCCACGGGCGCTCCACCGGCATGGCCTCCACGTCCCGACCGTACGCCGTGAGCCGCCCCTCCGCGATGAGGCCGCGCTCCGTGAGGACCCGCACCGACTCCCGGTAGGCCCGCTGGTCGAGCGGCACCGGCAGGTCCAGCTCGGTCAGGTCCACGCCGATCGCCGCGGCAGTTATCGCCACCCGCTCGGTGTCGCCGGCCAGCTGGAACTCCGGGGGCGTGGGCTGCAGGGCGTCGAACTCGATGTCGCGGTCCGTCAGCAGATAGACCTCGCCTCCTCGCACGCGCCCATGCACCCGCCCGGCCATCTGGAGGATCTCGTTGGCGCCCAGGTACTGCCGGGTCAGCACGTTGCGTCCGTGCTCCACCAGGTTGGCGTACCGGGCGTCGTAGATGACCACCGTATCGAGGCCCGCGATGTTCAGCGCCGACTGGCCCGCCGCCGTCATGGCCAACAAGAACGGCTTCGGCGCGGTGCCCTCGAGAAACGGCCGAATGACGCGGATCGGCTCTCCGCCATGGTAGAACGCCGCGTTCAGGCGCCCCCACCGGCCGCCCAGCTCGGCGGCGACCGCTTCCACCTCCGCCCGGGTAGGCAGGAAGACCGCCACGCCCCGCCGCTCGCGCACCGCGTGTCGCAGGAAGCGGTCGTCGAGGAACTCCAGCGGGCGCTGCCGCCGGATCGTCACTCGAGCCGCCAGCGAGGGATCGAACGCCGACGTTTCCAGCACCTCCGCCGATTCCAGGTATCGGGCGTAAAACGACGGGTCCACCGTCGCGGAGAGCCAGATGAAGCGGCAGCCGAGGCGCTTGCCGAGGGCGAGGCACAGCTCCAGCTCGGCGGAGGTCTGGTGGATCTCATCCGCGATCAGCGTGTCCCGCGGTTGGATCAGATCGCCCTGGAACCAGCGGCGCGCGATACCGGTGGTCACGATGACCACGTTCCAGGTGGGCGTCTCGGGCGTGGCTTCGCGCTCCCGGTTCACCACTCCCACCCGGAGCGGCTGGCCCACGATCTGTTCCGCGATGGATCGGATGCCGAGGGTCTTGCCCGTGCCGGTGCCGGCGACGATGCCGAACCCTACGCCCCGGCGTGCCAGGCCCCGGATCTCCTCACCATGCTCGCGCTCGAGCACGGTGTCGATGTTGAGTTGAAGCGCCAGCTCGATGGTCTCGCAGGCGGCGCGGGTGGGGGCGATGACGATGACCCGGCCGGTAGCCGGCTCNGCGCGGCGGAAGGCGTCGCGATCAGGCGGGAGGAAGTGATCGCGGATACGAGGCTGGCTCATGGATAGGGAAACATAAAGATGAGGGCGCGGGCGGGTCCCTCCGGTTGCTGCCGCTCAATCTCCCAGGCAGGTCCCCAGCTCGCGCGCCGTCTGCACCGAGTCGCTGTCCAGCGGCACGCGCTTCGGCTTGGCCAGCGCCTCTGCCAGCGGCACCAACGCGATGTTGGGCGGATCCAGCGCGACCATGTGCCCGAACCGTTTCTCCGCCACCGCCCGCACCGCCGCAGCTCCGAACCGGAGCGCCGTCAGCCGGTCGAACGTTGTGGGGGACCCTCCGCGCTGCAGATGTCCCAGCACGAGCGAGCGGGTTTCCTTGCCCGTGAGCGCGGTGATCTCGGCAGCGACCCGCTCTCCCACCCCGCCCAGCCGCTCCACCGTGCCTGCACCCGCTCCTTCCTTCACGGTCACACTCCCTCCCTTGGGCACCGCGCCCTCGGCCACGACCACTATGCTGAAATGGCGGCCCTCCTTCTCGCGCTCCCGGATCTTGTCGCACACGACGCGGATGTCGTAGGGGATCTCCGGGATCAGGATGACGTCGGCGCTCCCCGCGAGCCCGGAGTTCAACGCGATCCACCCGGCATACCGCCCCATCACCTCCACCACCATCACCCGCTCGTGGCTTTCGGCGGTGGAATGCACCTTGTCGATCGCCTCGGTCGCCGTGGTGACCGCGGTGTCGTACCCGAAGGTGATCACCGTACCGCTGACGTCGTTGTCAATCGTCTTGGGGACCCCCACCACCGGAAAACCCTTGCGGAATAGATCGTACGCGATTCGCAGGCTCCCGTCGCCGCCCACCATGATGAGGGCGTCGAAGCCCAGCGCCCGGAACCGGGCGATCAGCTCGTCGGAGCGATCCACCTCTTTCACGGTGCCGTCCGGCTGCGGCGTGGCCCAGCGGAACGGGTTGCCGCGGTTGGTAGTCCCGAGGATGGTCCCGCCCAGGTGGGTGATCCCGCGGACTTCGTCGCGGCCCAGCCGGAGTACGTAACCTTCGTCCAGCACGCCCCCGAACCCGCGCTGGATCCCGTACACATCGAAACCGCGGTGCAACGCACTCAGCGCCGCGGCACGGATCACGGCATTGAGGCCGGGAGCGTCGCCCCCGCCGGTGGAGATCGCGATCTTCACGTGCGTGGCTCCTGCGCTCGGCGCTGCTGGATGAGGCGCACCACCTCGCCGGGACCGGCATGGCGCCCCAGCGCCTTCTTGGAAAACACCAGCGCTCCGTCCACGGACACCTCGAAGAGACCGCCCGAGGACTCGATCAGGCGCACGGTCGCCTCCGGGTACAGCTCCCGAAGCTCAGCCGCCAAACTGGCGGCCCGTGGCTCGTAGTTTCACACCACGCAATACTGAATGCTGACTCGCATGTCGGGGAAGCTAACAGCCAGCGGCAGGAGCGGCACCAGCGTACGCACCGGTGGGCTCCGGAGGGCGCTGCTGCCGCTCCTCCTTCCACCACCGCGCTTGCAGTTTCTTCCGGAGCCGCCCACATTGACGCCGCCATCCTCACCGTGCCTGTGAACGCACCGTCCTTCCCCCGCGCCCCCTGGGTGCGGCTGGCCATCCTCCTCGGCGCCGCTTTCTTCCTGATCGCCGCGCTGCTCCGGATCGCCGGCACTCCCGGATGGTGGGCCGGCGGAAGGGCGCTCGAAGTTGTCCTCCTCGCCCTGGCCGCGACGCTGACTCGGCGCTTCGGCTTCCCGCTGCCCGGCAGAGGGTTTGCGTCGTTCGTTCTGGGCGTGGCGCTCCTGGGACTGCTGTTGGACGGCTGGCCTACGGCGATCCTCACCGCCACCGCGGGCATGCTCGCTGGGGACCTGCTGTTTCGCCGGCTCAGACTCGGGGACGCCGCCTCCAATGCAGCGCATCTCTGCTTCGGCACCGGGCTCACCGGCCTCGCCTACCAGGCGCTGGGCGGCGTGGCTGGCGACGCCGCGCTGGGGGCCGCCAATCTGGGGCCGCTCACCGTGGGTGTGCTGCTCCTCACGCTGGTGGTGAACAGCACCTTCTACCTCGACTTGTCGCAGGGTCCGCGGGCGCCGTGGGTGGACGCCCGGTTGACCGTCCGGTGGGAGCTCGCCGTGTACGCCGCCTCGGCTGCCGAGGCGCTCGGCTGGGTGGCACTGGTCGCGGCGCGCCCGCCGGCGGTGGTCGCCGTGTACGCGAGTCTCCTGCTGGTCGCGGCCCTCATTGGCATGTACGCCGTGATCCGTGCGGCCGTCCGCGCGGACCAACTGCATTTGGTCCAGCGCCTGGCGGGCGAGCTGGCGGGCCATGTCAGTATCGAGCGGAGCTTCGCGCGAATCCAGGACGTCGCCGGCCGCCTGGTCCCCTGGGAAGGAACCGGCCTCGCGCGGTACGACGGCGCTACCGGAGACCTCACGGTTGTGGCCGACACCGGCCTCACCGGCGCTCGCTGGTCGGTTCAGGATCCGCTCACTGCCGAAGTGCTGCGGTTGCGCCGCCCACTGGTGGAGGTCGGGCACCCCGGGGCTGAGGGCTCCGAGATCCTGGTCCCGCTCCGATACGCCGAGGCGATCGTGGGAGTCTGGAGCGTGCGCCACTCCCGGCGCGGCATGTACCGGGAGGTGGATGCCCAGCTGCTCGATCTCCTGGCCCCGCAGCTGGCGCTGTCACTGGTGTGGGGCACGCTGGCACGCCCGTTGGCGGAGTCCGCCTCCCAGACGGTGACGTATGTGCGCCAGCTCACTGACACCACCGACACAGTTCGCCAGGGATTCTCTGGCGTCGCCCAGCAGGCCGCCCGCGCGGAGCAGGACGCCCGGCGGGCTCGCGCGGAAGTCGAGGAGGCGGTGCAGACCCTGACCAAGCTGGTGGAGGATCTCCGTCAGACGGGTGAGGCCGCCACCACGACGCACGAGACCACGGCCGCGGTACAGCGGACCGTGGTGGACGTGCGGACCGCAAGTGGGCGCACCGTGGAGCAGCTCCGGCAGTTGGGGGCGACGATCGAGCAGGGCGCCGCCGAGGTGGGGCGCTTGCAGGAAGCCGCCACCGAGGTCGAGCGGTTCTCNGAGACGATCAGCGGCATCGCGTACCAGACGAACTTGCTCGCGCTCAACGCCACCATCGAGGCGGCGCGGGCCGGTGCCTCGGGCCGGGGCTTTGGCGTGGTCGCGGACGAGGTGCGGAAACTGGCCGAGGAGAGCGAGCGCGCCGCGCGGAACATCGGCAAGAGCGCGCGGGATACGAGAAAGGTGATCGAGCGGGCGAGCCGGTTGTTGGACGGGATCGGCCGTCAGCTGAAGGACCTCATGGACGCGTCGGCGCGTTGGGGCGGAGAACTGGAGACCATCGTCAACGCGAGCGACACCACGCGGGCGGCGGCGGAGCGCATGGCGCGGCTGCCGGCCGACAACCTCGTGTCCGCCGAGGCCGCCAGTCAGCTCCTGGTCCGGGCCCGCGCGGCCGCCGGAGCGTCCGCCGAGGAGACCGCTGCCGTTGCGGCGGCGGCGGCCGAGCAGCTCCGGGCGGTGTCAGACCTGACACGCGGCGCCGCGGATCTCTCCCGGCTGGCCGAGCGCCTGGCGAAGGGAGCCAGCCTGATGGAAGGAGACGACAAACCATGACCAAGCCCATAGCAGCCGGGGCGGCCGGATGTAGATTGAAGACCATGAACCTTCGAGCCTGGTCCCGGCACGCCGTGAGCGTGCTCGCGCTGTTGATCGCGTTTCCGTGGTCTGGCCGCGCCCAGACGGGCGCGGCGCGTCAAGTCGAGCTGGGTGCGTTCGGGTCCTATACCCGATACGACCGATCCGCCACCAGCCTCTCGGGACGCTCCGGGGCCGGCGGACGGCTGGGGTATTACTTCAGTCGCCTCATCTCGCTCGAGGCCAGCGGCGACTACACGGTCACGGAGCTCGCGCCCGCGGGGAACGACGTGACGATCAGCCGCCTGGGCGGCAGCATGCTGTTCCACGGCCGCGCCATGGGCCTGTACCTGGGCGCCGGCTACGAGCGGCTGTTCTACCGCGGTGCGCTCGACACCGCGAGCAACGGCGGTCACGTCGTGCTGGGGACCCTGATGTCCTTGGGTGGGCGTGCGGCGTTCCGGGTGGAGGGACGGGTCTCGTACGGCACGTCCCTGCCGAGCGCCACTACTCCATCGGACAAGCCGATCAACTTCGGCGGGAACGTGGGGCTCTCGATCTTCGCGTTCGGCGGGCCCCCGCGAGATGCCGACCGCGACCGCGTCGCCAACCGGCGCGATCGCTGCCCCGACACGCCACTGGGCGCCACGGTGGATCCCAACGGCTGCCCAGTGGACACGGATACGGACAAGGTCTTCGATGGGCTGGACGCCTGTCCGGGGACGCCAGGCGGCGCACTGGTGGACGACAAAGGCTGCCCGGTGGACACGGACAATGACACCGTGTTCGACGGGCTCGATCTGTGCGCCAACACGCCAATGGGAGCCACGGTGGACCCGAACGGGTGCCCGGTGGATGGCGACAAGGACGGCGTGTTCGACGGCTTGGATCGTTGTCCCGACACCCCGACCGGCGCCACCGTCGATACGGCCGGGTGCCCCACCGATCAGGATCAGGACAAGGTGTTCGACGGCCTCGACCAATGCCCGGATACGCCCGCGGGCACCGAAGTGGACGCCCGGGGCTGCACCGTGCCGAAGGACACCGACGGCGACGGCGTATTCGACCAGCAGGACCGCTGCCCCAACACCGCCGCCGGCACCCGGGTGGACGCGGTGGGCTGCCCGGTGATCCAGGAGGTGGTGCAGGCGGCTGCAAGGCCGCTGTTCCAAATCGTGGAAGGCAAGGCACAGCCGCTTATCCTCAAGGGCGTGAACTTCCGGACCGGCCGCTCCGATCTCACCCCGAGCTCGTATATGGTGCTGGATGAGGTGGCGGCGTCGCTGGTCGCCAATCCGACCGTGAGGATCGAGATCGGGGGCCACACGGACGCCACGGGGGCCCGAGCAACCAACCTCCGACTGTCGCTCGGGCGGGCCATGGCGGTGCGGGCCTACCTGGTCGCGAAACGCGTCTCCCCGGACCGGCTGGTGGCCCGCGGCTACGGTCCGGACCGACCGGTGGCGGACAATCGGACGGTGGAGGGACGGGCCCAGAACCGCCGGGTGGAGCTGAACTTGTTAGAGGGCCAGCCGCCGCAGGAGTAACGGCGGCACTTGCGGGAACGGGCCAACCTGCAACATATTGGCGGCCCGTAAATTGCGGCTGTTAGGGAGGTTAGGAGCCAAACGCGGGGGGCGATCCCCGATTCGGGGACCGCCCCTCTCGTCTCCAAACTCTATGCTTCGCAGTGGGTCCGCACCAGCCTGGTTGCTGCTCGCGGGGGTCACGGTGACCGTGCCCCTCCGGGCCCAGGAACGCCCGCCGTACCTCCGCCATCATGAGGCCGAGCGACCCGACTATGCGGCCGAGATCACCGCCATGCGCGAGTCGATTCCGCTCCCACCTCCCCCTCTCGAGTGGGCCTCACTCGCCGATCACCCGTCCGCGCCGCCGGACTACGTGGTGGAGCTGCTGCCTGCGTTGGCGAACCCGCCGCTCGACCTGCCGCCCCCACCCGTGGGCCAACCCCCTGCAGTGGTGCGCGGCATCTACTTGAACGGCTGGGTTTTCAGTTCCAGCCGGCTCGCCGACTTGCTGCGGCTCGCCGACAGCACGGAGATCAACACCTTTGTGATCGACGTAAAGGACGACACCGGCTACCTCACCTACCGCTCGAGCGTGCCGACTGCGGTGGAAGTCGGGGCCAACGACCGCATCCGCACGTCCGACACCCGGCAGCGGCTGGCGGAGCTTCAGGCGCGAGGCATTCATCCCGTCGCGCGCATCGTGGTGGCCAAGGATCCGCTTCTCGCGCGCGGAAAGCCGGACTGGGCGATTCACGACCTGCGGGGCGGCTTGTGGCGCGACCGGCAGGGCAGCGCCTGGGTGGACGCGTACCGTGATTCCGTGTGGATCTACGCCGCCGACCTGGCCAAGGAGGCCGTGGTCCTCGGCTTCGCCGAGATCCAGTTCGACTACCTGCGCTTCCCGGACGAACCCCGATGGTTGCTAGACCGCGCCGTGTACCCGGGCAGACGCGCCAGCGAGTCCCAACGCGCGGCCGTGCGTCGCAATGTCGCGCTCATGCGCGAGCGCACCTCGGAGTTGGGGGTGCCATTCACGCTGGACCTGTTCGGGCTCACCACCAGCGCCGACGGCGACCTCGGTATCGGCCAGACCTGGGAGGACTTGGCGCCGCTGGCGGACGTCGTGTTGCCGATGGTCTATCCCAGCCATTATCGCCGCGGCGCCTACGGGATCGAGCACCCCAACGCCGCGCCCTACGCTACCGTCCGCCGGGCTCTGGAGGACGGCCTGCGGAAGAACGCCCGCCTCACCAGCGCGCCGAAGATCCGTCCATACCTGCAGGCGTTCTCTATCTTCCGGGTGCGGTACACGCCGGACGAAATCCGCGCGCAGATCCGTGCCACCGAAGAGCTGGGACTGACCGATTGGGTGTTGTGGAACGCGCGGGGCGTGTATCCGGCCGCGGCGCTGCGTCCGGGACGGGGCGGTGCCTCGGGGGTCGGCGCACCGCAGGCAGCCGGCCTCACGGGGCGCACGCCCTAGCGTGTGGGAACCAGCCCCGGCTCCCAGGCCGCGATGCGACCCGCGATGGCGCTCGCTGCCGTGGTGTAGGGGCTAGCCAGGTACAGCTGCCCGGGTCCTGACCGGCCGGGGAAATTCCGGTTGATGGCAGAAATGGTGACCGTGCTCCGGTCGTACGAGACGCCCGGCCCCGCGTTGATGCAGGCACCGCACGACGGCTCGATGAACACCGCACCCACCGCCTGGAAGATCTCGAGGTACCCCATCTCCTCGCAGTAGCGCTTCACTTCCTGGGATCCGCACTGGACATAGCACTTTACGTCCGGATGGACTCGCCGCCCCTGCTCCAGTGCGTCCCGGAATACCGCGGCATACATGTCCATGTCCGACTTCTTCCCCGCCGTACACGACCCCGCGTACGCAATGTCCACCTGCACCGGCCCGCCCAGCTCGCTGATGAAGACCCCGTTCCCGGGATCGCCGGGGAGCGCCACCATCGGCTCCAGCTGCGCCGCATCGAACTCGATGACCGTTTCCCACTGCGCGTCGTGGTCTGAGGAGAGCCCCTCCAGGAGCGGCCGCACCTTTTCCGGCGTCAGGCCCCGCTCCCGCGCCAGATACTCGACCACCCGCTCGTCGGGCCTGACGATCCCAGTGAATGCCCCCACCTCGGCCGCCATGTTCGTCATAGTGGCCCGCTCGTCCACGGAGAGAGCCTCCACGGCTTCCCCGGCGTACTCGACCAGCTTCCCGATGGCGTGCCCATCCTTGACGTACGGATGCCGCAGGACCTGCAGCATGAAGTCCTTGGCCGTGATGCCCGGCGGCTTCTGCCCGTTGATCCGCACCAGCACCGACGCCGGCACCCTGATCCGCACGTCCTTGGTGAGCCAGGAGTTGAAGATCGCAGTGGTCCCGACGCCGAACGCCACGCAGCCGATGGCTCCCGCGTGCGGCGTGTGCGAGTCGCTCCCGATGATGAGGTGGCCAGGAAGCGCGTGGGCTTCCAAGATCTTGGAATGACAAATCGCTTCGGATCCGGCGGGAAGGCCCATGCGACCCGTCAGGCGCCGCGGCAGCTCGCCGTAGAGCTGCACGCCCTGCTGGGCGGCGAATTCCTCCTGCTTCTGTTTGAGCTCCACGGCGACGTCGAGCAACCCCTGTGCCTTGCGCTCGTCCGTCATGGCCAGCTCGAGGAACGTCAGGTGATCGCGGAACAAGAACACCGACTCTGGATCCACGATCTGCTGCTTCTCGCCCACGTACCGTTCCCAGAAGATCGCCGCCATGGGCGTCACGTACTCGTGGCTGAACCGGATGTCGGTACCGACGAACCCCTCGTCGCCCGGCTGCACGTAGGGGACGCCCACCTCGTTGCGCGAGAGATCACGCACCCAGTGGCGCGCGATGATCTTCTCCGCCAGCGTCATGGGCCGCGGGCGGGTGGCGACCGCCGGGACCGCCACCTTGCCCTGAAGCCGCGCCACATTGTACTGGAACAGCCCGCCGTACTCGATGATCCCACGGGTGATCCCGCCTTCAGCCTCGGTGAACACCGAGAGCGGGATCTCCTCACCCCGCCGCACCTTGTCGATCAGCGAGAAATCGGTGCTGGTGAGGATGCCCAGATTCTGGCAGTTCTCTCCGTAGATGCGCTCGATGCTTTCGGCGATCACCAGCTGGATGCCCGCGCACATCTCGGCGTAGGGCGACTGCTCGCGCGAGGAACCCTTCCCCCGCCGCTTGCCGGAGACGGAGCACACGAACCCTCCGGCTTTCACCGATCCCTTGGACACCGGGAACTCGCCGCCGGCTTTTAGCCCCAGGTAGGGGAATTCCCCCAGCCGCTCATCGTAGTAGTAGCAGATGTAGGCGGGCGTGATTTCGTCCGTGGAGATGTTGTCCCGGAGGGCGGCAGCGAGGGGCTGGGACAGGTTCTCCCCGCTCAGCTGCCGGCGCACCAGCTCCGCGTCGTCCATCAAGAACAGGACCCTCCCCGACAGACGCACCGCTTCAGGGCGCTTCACCACCGGCCGATGCTGGAGGCTCGCGATCATGGGAGGTTGAACAGAAATGAAGCCCAAGCCTCCCTGCCGGGCAAGCGGCCGGGTACAATACCAGCACGGCGATGCGGTCCACTACTCTGTTCGCCTTTCTGGGTCTGGCCCAGCCGGCCCTCGCCCAGCAGCGGACGCCCTCACTGGTCGAGCGGACCGGCATGCTGCGGTCCCCTCCCATCGCCGAAAGCTCCGGTGTCGCCGTAAGCCGCCGACACGCAGGCGTGCTCTGGACCCACAACGACTCGGGCGACGGACCCATGCTCTACGCCACCAACCTCGCCGGCGACGACCTGGGTCGATACCTGGTCCCCGGAGCCGCCAACTACGATTGGGAGGATATCGCCCTGGCCACGTGCCCGGCGCTGCCGCGGGATTGCCTCTACATCGCGGACACCGGCGACAACAACCAGCGACGCCGGAACGTCACGCTGTATGTCGTCCCCGAGCCAGCAGTGCTACCGCAGCCGGCCGCCAACGACGAGCCGGCGCGCGCCACGGCGCGCGCCCGAGCCGTGCGGGTGAGGTACCCGGACGGCGCGCACGACGTCGAGGCCATGTGGGTGGAGCCCGACGGATCGATTCAACTNGTCACCAAAGGGACTTATGGCCCCATGCTGCGGTACCTGGTCCCCCGCGCCGCGCTGAACCGCGACACGGCGACGGCGGAGCCGCTGGAGCGGCTTCCCCTGGTGCCGCAGCGCGCCTTGGGCCGGCTGGTCACGGCCGCCGCCATCTCCCCCAACGGTGAGCGGCTGGTGATTCGGACCTACACCGAGCTGTTCTTCTTCCGCCGGGAAAAGGACCGGCGTCTCACCAACGACGGGCCTTCCTGTTGGCTGAGTACGCTCCAGCCGCAAGGCGAAGGCGTGGCGTTCCTGGACGACAGCACGTTGGTGCTGACCAGCGAGGGTGTTATGGGCCAGGCTGGCCCGATTCACCGGGTCAGATGTTGAACCGGCGATGGTGCACCGGCCTGGGCCTGCTGGCGCTCTCAGGAGCGCCCGCCCAGGGCATCGCGCAGCGGGCGCGGCCAGAAGCGGCAGCGGTTGAGCCGCTGGCCCAAGGCTTGGCGGCCATCACGCCGCAGCTGATCGAGGCGCCGCTCCGGCTGCTGGCGGATGACCTGATGGAGGGCCGCGCCCCCGGTACCCGGGGCGGCGACCTGGCAGCCCGCTATCTGGCGTCACAGTTCGCCGGGCTGGGGCTGCGACCCGGAGCGCCGGACGGCTCGTTCTACCAATGGGTCTCACTGGTGGGCCTCACCACCGAGGTGTCCGTCGTTATCGGAGCGCAGCGACGGACCCTGGTACTCGAGCCGGGCACCGAGATCGTGGCGTGGCCGGAGCGTACGGACTCGTTGGCGACCCTCGACGCCGAGATCGTGTTCGCCGGGTACGGCATCACGGCGCCAGAATGGGACTGGGATGACTACAAGGGCGCAGCACAGACCGGCCGAATCGTCATGGTACTGTCGAACGAGCCGGGGGCAGGGGACTCCACTCTGTTCCGTGGCACCGCCCTCACGTCGTATGGGCTCTGGACCTACAAGCTGGCGCAGGCGGCGCGCATGGGGGCCGCCGGGGTGCTACTGGTCCACACTCCGCAAACGGAGCCCCTGCCCTGGGCCGCCATCCAGAGTTCCTGGTCCGGCGAGCGGGTGCTGCTCGACCGCCCGCCCACGCAGTCCCCGCGCTTCGCGGCGTGGATCACCTCGGACGCGGCCCGTCGGATCGTCGAAGCCACGGGCAAGGACTACGCGCTGCTGTTTCAGCGCGCCCGGCAACGCGACTTCCGGCCGCTGGACGTGGGGGCGCGGGCGGCCATCGACATGCGCTCGCGGGTGCGGCGATTCCGCTCGCCCAATGTCATTGCGCGACAGGACGGGGCGGACCCGCTGGGCCGCGACGACGTGGTCCTGCTCACCGCGCATTACGACCACCTGGGAACCCGCCCGTCGCAGGGCACGGACTCCATCTTCAACGGCGCCGTGGACAACGCCTCCGGCCTGGGGGTCATGCTTGCCGTGGCCACAGCGCTCACCCGCGCGGGCAGCGCCCCCCGCCGCTCGGTGGTATTCGCTGCCACCACGGGCTCGGAGGCCGGCGGTCTGGGGGCCGCGACCTACCTCAGCCAGCCTGCGGCTCCACTGGACCGCACCGTGGCTGTCGTGAACTTGGACCGCGCCAACGTCTGGGGACCGACCCGGGAGGTCGTGGCGTTGGGCGGCGAACTCTCCACGCTGGGGGACCGGGTCGCCGCGGCCGCGCGCGCGGAAAGTCTCCTGGTGGCCCCAGACCCCTACCCGCGGCTCGGAGACTTTTACCGGTCGGACCAGGTGACTTTCGCCCGTGCGGGCATTCCGGCGGTCTTGCTGCGATCCGGCGTACAGTACCCCGAGAAGGACTCCGGATGGGGCGGCGAGCAGGGGCGGACCTATCTTGACGAGCGATATCATCGTCCCTCGGATCAAGTGCGGCAGGACTTTGACTATCGCGGGCTGGTCCAGCTGGCTCGCGTCTTGTCGAGGCTGGTTTGGTCGCTTGCCGAGGGCACCGATTTCCCCGCGTGGCTGCCGGGAGTCGAGTTCCGTCCCGCAGGGCAGCGGCTCCGCCCGGCGCGATAACCCCTCTGGCCGCACCACGCCCGACTCGATATGTTCCCGGCCAGTTCTCGCGGGCTTTCCCCCTTTCCACCGCACACGGGAGCCATCCCCTGGACCTGCCCACCGCACACCGGGTACCGATCAAATGGCTGCGAGAGCATGCCTGCCCAGCCATTAAGTGGCGGGTAGTCAACGAGATACTGCCTTCACACGGCGCGTCCCCGGAGGACCGAGCGGCGCTGCTGGCCGAAGTGCTGGACCAGAAGGCGGTGGTTCAGATCCTCCGGAAGCAGAAGCCCAATGGAACCTGGGGCGACAACATCCTCGGCGTGCATCCGGTTCGGTGGAAAATACTTGATGATGTCGGAACGGTATCGCGATACCGCCGATTGGTCGAACTCGGCGTGCCGGCTTCGGAGCGCGCGTTCCGCCTCACCGACCGGCTCTTCTACCGGCTGCTGTCCAAGGACGACGCCCCGGAACTCATGTTCGAGTTCCGCAAGGCCGGAAAGGCGAGTCCGGACCTTGCCACCTGGGTTCGGGGGGCGATGCGCGAAGCGGCGACCACCGCGCTGGCGCAGGCCGGCCAAGTCGAGGATCCGAGGGTGCGCGGCGCGGCGCACCGGATCGCCTCCGATGTCTCACAATTCCTCCGCAGCGCGCTGGCCGACAAGCCACTCATCCGCCGAGGCAACCGGACCATACTCCACCCCGCGGCGTGTCCTCCGACGGTCTTCTCCGTCGCGATGGTGGCCTTGATGCCGAACCTGCAACGGGAGCGGGCCGGGTTCGTAGAGCGGCTCACGGCCTTCCTTGCCAAGCCCACGGCCAAGCGGGAGTACGTCGTGGTCGTCGGAAAGAAGGCCGTGAAGCCGGTGTTCCAACTCCTGGGCGATCCGATTCAAGCCGACAGCGCAGGCCACCCCAAGGATCTCGCCCTCGCGTTGCATTGGATCGAAGTTCTGGTACGACTAGGGGCTCTGCACACGTCCGAGACGGCACAGCGTGTGTTGGCGCGGCTCCTCAAGGAGTGCGACGGCCAGGGCGTCTGGGCACCGAAGAGCCTCAGGAGCCTGCCCAAGAGTCCGTCGAAGTTGGCGGATTTCGCGTTCCCTCTCGAGCTCGAAGGCAAGACCCCCGAGCGCCGCCAGGCCGATGTGACCTTCCGGCTGGCCTTGATCGCCAAGCTCGCCGGCTGGCAGCTGGAGTTCGTGTAGCACGCGCTTGCGATAGCGGCGTTGGAGTAGTAGAGTAGTTGCGTAGACTACTCCTATAATGCCCGTGGCTCAGCTCGATCTCACGCCCTTCGGTTTCACACCCACAGAAAGCCTCGCATACCGCGCGCTCACCGACGTCGGCCCTCAGACGGGGTACGGGCTCGCCCGCGCGCTCTCCATTGCCCGGGCCAACGTCTACCAGGCGCTCAGGGGCCTGGTGGCCAAGGGGGCCGTGACGACCACCGAGGAGCGGCCGGAACGGTACCGGCCGCTGCAGCCTGCCGCACTGGTGGCGCTGATTGCCAAGCGCGAAGCTGGGAAACTGGATCGGCTCGAGGCCCAGCTCTCGCACGTCCAGGGCGGCGGCGCACCCGGCATCGTGGCGATTTCCGGGGACCGCTCGCTGATCGACCTCACGATGCGCGCCGCTGCCCGCGCCGCCGGCCCGGTTACCTGTATTGCACCCGCCAGGCTCCTCATGAGCCTCGCTCCCGCCTGGCACAAACGTGCGGGAGACCGGACGGAGACACATCTCTGGTACTTGGGGGAGGGCCCCGTTGCGCCTCTTCCCGTGGAGCCTTCCGGCCAGATAGACACCGCCACCTCGGTGCGTTACTTCACGGCTCCTATCCTGCTCCTGGTTGCTCCTGAGGCGGCCGTTCTGGCCACTCTGCCCGCAACTGGGGCCGCCGGCTATTGGACCTCTGATCCCGTGCTCACGGCCGCGGCCCGTGCGGCAGCGGCGCTCCTTGTGGAGGCTCATGGGTTGACACAACCATCTTGATTCGCAATAAGTTACCTGGCGAATCAACTATCTGGTTAAGGTACGGGGGAGTGTGAACAGGCGGGATTCTCGGGGCCTCATCCTCGGTGCGGCGAGGCAGGAGTTCGGACAACGGGGATACGCCGGTGGCCGCGTGGACCGGATTGCGCGTCGTGCGGGTGTGAACAAGCAGCTCATCTTCTACTACTTCGGGTCCAAGGCTGGGCTGTTCAAGGCGGTGGTCGAATCGGCGTCGCCGGATCTGGCCTTGGATGCCGGAGCGGCCCACGTGTCAGGCGGGCCGCTGGACCAGCTTCGGGCCGTTCTGGAGCGCTCCTTCAGCGCCCTCGCGGCGAACGCGGACCTGCTTCGTGCCACGGTCGTCGCGTCTGAAACGGGGGAGGGATCTCGCGCGCTCCTGGCCGAACAACTTGGGCGGCTGGGTGAGACGATTCGCGCGGTGGTATCCGACGCGCAGGGACTCGGCTACGTGCGTGACGACGTAGACCCAGGCGTGGTGGCGCATCTGGCGGTGGCCACCGCGGTGGGCTCCGTCGTGCTTCCCGGGGCTTCTGGGGACCAGCGACTGCGGAGCGAGATCGATTTGCTGATTCGCGGTCTTGCCTGGTAGCCACGCCTCAATGAGCGACCAGCTCTGGTTGTCCCGCGTCCGCCGGCTCGCTGGTGCGTGGTCTGTGGCCGGGATCCCGTTGTAGCGCAACCGCGAGCACGTCGCTCAACGAGCCCACCGGGTGCACCGTGAGCACGCCGCGCTCCGCGGTGCTCAGGTCCTCGAGATCGGCCAGGTTCTCCAGCGGCAGGATGACGGACGTGATGCCCGCGCGAGTCGCACCCAACACTTTCTCCTTCACGCCGCCGATGGGCAGCACCCGACCGGACAGCGTGATTTCCCCGGTCATGGCGACGTCGTGCCGCACCGGGACGCCGGCCAGGGCGCTGACCAACGCCGTGGCCATGGTGACGCCCGCCGAGGGTCCTTCCTTGGGAGTGGCTCCGGCGGGCACATGCACGTGCACGTCCCTATCGGTCAGCGCGCCGTCGGGGATGCCCAGCTCCTGCGCGTGTGACCGTGCATAGGTCAGCGCCGCCCGGGCAGACTCCTTCATCACATCGCCCAGTTGGCCGGTGAGGGCCAGGTCGCCCTTCCCTGGCATGACCGAGACCTCGACGAACATGATGTCGCCGCCGACCGGCGTGTAGTACATGCCGGTTGCGATACCCACCTGGTCCTCGCGCGCGGCCCGCTCCGGATGCACCATGGGCCGCCCGATGACGCGGCTGATATCGCCCGCGTCCAGTTGCTCCTGCTCCACTTCCTTGGCGGCGATGCGGCGTGCCACCTTGCGTGCCGTCTTACCCAACTCTCGCTCCAGCTGCCGCACTCCGGCCTCCCGCGTGTACCCGGAGATGAGCGCCATCACGGCATCGTCCGTCAGCGTGAGCTGGGCCGCGTCCAGCCCGGCTTCCTTCAACTGCCGCGGGATCAAGTACTGGCGGGCGATCGTCAGCTTCTCGTGCTCCGTGTACCCTGAGAACTCGACCATCTCCATGCGGTCGAACAGAGGGGCCGGGATCCCCTGGAGGAAGTTCGCCGTCGCGATGAACAGGACCTCCGAGAGATCAAAGGCAATGCCCAAGTAATGGTCCGTGAAGGTGTCGTTCTGGGCTGGATCAAGCACTTCGAGCAGTGCCGCGGCCGGATCGCCCTGGAACGACACCCCGAGCTTATCCACCTCGTCGAGCAGGAAGACGGGATTCTTGGCGCCGGCGCGCTTCATGCCCTCGATGATGCGTCCCGGCATGGCACCCACGTAGGTCCGGCGGTGCCCGCGAATGTCCGCCTCGTCTCGCGCTCCGCCCAGCGAAATCCGCACGTACTTCCGTCCCATGGCTCGCGCGATGGATTTCGCGATAGAAGTCTTGCCGACGCCGGGCGGGCCCACGAACAGCAGGATGGAGCCCCGGGGCACGCGGTCATCTTCGTTGCCGACGGCGGGAGGAGCGGCAGGGGCGGCAGGAGGGGCAGGAGGGGCAGAGGCCACCGCCTGGTCCTCACTCTGCCCCGGCTGCTGCTCCTCCCGCATCCGGCGCTGCCTCAGCTGCCGCACGGCCAGGAACTCCAGCACCCGATCCTTCACCTTTTGCAGTCCGAAGTGATCCTCATCCAGCACCTTGGCCGCCTCGGCTACGTCCAGGTGCTCCTCCGTACGGACATTCCACGGAAGCTCGGCGACCGTTTCCAGATAGGTGCGGATCACCTGCGCTTCCATGGACTCCCGCGAGGTGCGTTCCAGACGGGCCAGCTCCCGCTTGACTTCCTTTCTGGCTTCCTCGGGCAGCTCGAGCTTCTCCAGGCGCTCGCGCAGTTCGTCGGAGTCCGCTGATTCGTCTTCGTCGCCCAGCTCCTTGCGAATCGCCTTGAGCTGCTCCCGCAGGAGCATCTCACGCTGGCGCTCCCCAAGCTCCTCCTGGACCTTCTCCTTGATCTCCTCCTGCGCGTCCAGCAGCGCGAGCTGACGCTGGACGTGCACCAGCGCCCGGCGCATCCGTTCCTCGATGCCCAGCGTCTCCAGCAGCCCTTGGCGCTCCGCGGGCGCGATGTCGATATAGCCGGCCACGAGGTCCGCGAAGCGTCCCGCCTCCGTGACGCCCTCCAGCACCTGCTGCACCACGTCCTCCGGGAGCCCGGACTTCTGCCCCAGCTCGGCCGCGCGCTCGCGCAGCTCCTTGTAGAGCGCCAGGAACGCCGCATCGGTCGGGTCCGCCGGCGGCAGGTCCTGCGCCTCGACCACCACCGCCTCGATGTGACCCTCGCTCTGGGCGTATTGGAGCACGGTGCCGCGATACTCGCCATGCAGCAGCAACTGCACGCCGCCCAACCCGCGCTGGATCTGTCCGATGCGCGAGACGGTCCCGGTGGTGTACAGCACCTCGGGTGTGACGTTCTCGATGTTCTGGCGCTGGGAGACGGCGAAGATCAGGCGGTCTTCCCGCTTGAGCGCCGTCTCGATGGCGCGAAGAGTACCTGGGCGGCCCGCCCCCACGGGCACCGTGACGCCCGGAAACAGGACCACCTCTCGCAGTGGCAGCACCGGGATCCGGAGGCGCCTCGTGCCGGAAGTGTCTCTGGGTTTCTCGTGGCTCTGGTCGGTCTCGGTCATGATCGGCTCCTCGAGGGGCACAGAGATCCCCCGGAGAATGATACGGCACCAACCGTGCCAGGCGCGAGGGAGGCTTCTGGCAAGAAAAGGCCGCCATGGCGGCGGCGAGATGGTTCCTACATTGCCACTCTGGCAGCGGTTAGCCGCCGGGGGCTCGCGGGGCGATGTTGAGGAGTGCGCGGAGTTCGGTCTCCGTCAGCTGCTCCAGCAGACCCGCACGGGTAGTGACCTCTCGATCGGCCTCGGACTTGTCGCTCTCGCAGCTGAACCGGACGATATCGGCCGGTTCCGGAAACAGCCCCTCGCGCGGCCTCGTAGGGACGATGCCCGAGGTGCGCCCCACTCGCTCGACGAGCCAACGTCGTCCGGCATCGTCGGTTACCCAGCGCATGTCACCTCCACGGAGCGCATGTAACAGGTTGCCACGATGTTAGGCGCACGTTAATCTACGCCCGGACCACACCAGAAGCCACATGGACGAGCAGTCGAAGTCCTCGCTCGCGGACCGCCTGACCAGTGCGCTCGCCGACAGCTACGCGCTGGAGAGCGAGATCGGCCGCGGGGGCATGGGTGTGGTCTTCAGCGCGCGCGATCTCAAGCTCAAGCGCCGCGTGGCCATCAAGGTGCTTCCGCCGGAGCTGGCCTTCCGCGAGGAGATCCGCATTCGATTCCTCCGCGAGGCGGAGACGGCGGCCCGCCTGGCCCACCCTAATATCGTGCCGATCCACGCGGTCGGTGAGGCCGACGCCCTGGTCTACTTCGTCATGGGCTTCGTGGACGGGGAATCGCTGGCCGCCCGGCTGCGCCGTCGCGAACGCCTGCCGCCCGAAGAGGTGCGCCGCATCATGAAAGAGACGGCCGACGCGCTCGGCCTGGCGCACGCGATGGGCGTGATCCACCGGGATATCAAGCCCGACAACATCCTGCTCGAGGGCACGCGGCGCCGCGTGGTGGTCACCGACTTCGGGATCGCCAAGGCGCTGGTGGGGGGCGGGGTGGGGACGCTCACCGGGACGGGCGTCGTGATCGGCACCCCAACGTACATGAGTCCGGAACAGGCGGCGGGCGAACGGGACATCGACGCTCGAAGCGACATCTACTGCCTGGGGCTGGTGGCGTTCGAGATGCTGGTGGGTGACCCGCCGTTCCAGGCGGGGACCGTTCCGGGGATCCTGATGAAGCAGATCACCGAGCCGGCGCCGGACGTTCAGCGACTGCGGCCCGATTGCCCGGAGGACCTGGGGCACACGATCATGCGCTGCCTGGAGAAGAACCCCGATGATCGCTGGCCCACGGCGGACGCGCTCCGCCGCGCACTGGAGAACCGGGTGTCGGTGCCCTATCGCCGCACGGCCGCGGCGGCCTCTTACCGCGCCCGGCGCCCACCGGAGCCGCGGGTCCCGGGCGGAAGCCCGCGCTCCCCGGCGGCTCCACCGCTCCCCGTTCCATCGTCTCGGCGACATCCTTCGCGACGCCGCGCGCGCGAGCAGATCGAGGCCCCGCCCGGCGACGGCGGCGAGCCACCCCTGGTACGCCGCTTTCGCTCTCAGTTCGCCACCTACGTTTCGGTGAACGGCGGCCTGCTGCTGCTCAACATCTTGACCGGCATCACGAGCCCGTGGTTCCTGTTCGTCTCGATTCCCTGGGGTATCGGCGTCGCGTCCCGGTACGGCGAGCTGTGGTCCGCCGGGTACAGCTGGCGCGATGTCGTGAGCCGGCCGCCGGCGCGCGACGCGCTGCCTCCGCCCCCGGGCGCCGGCGGGGGGCCGGTACGACCCGCCGCACCTCTACCCGAGCCGAAAACCGGCGACTTCGGCCGGCTCGCGACCCAGATTCGGCAGATGCGGGG
>C687J29039_10000012_pt1 | contig 56474 bp, 51 predicted proteins | sample RifCSP16_2_FD_29039 | JGI IMG/M metagenome (IMG submission 29039)
CCGGAGGCTCCAATGAAGTACTTGGTCACCGGCGGGGCGGGGTTCATCGGCGCGAACACGGTTGATCGGTTGCTTTCGGACGGGCACACAGTCGCCGTGGTCGATGACCTGTCACGGCCGGGTAGTGAGAAGAACCTGGCCTGGCTGCGTGAGAAGCACAGCGGCTTCTCGTTCTTCCGCGTCGACATTCGAGATGCCGCCGAACTGGATCGTACGTTTGCCGAAGGCCGACCGGTGGACGCGATCCTGCATTTCGCGGCGCAGGTGGCCGTGACGAGTTCGGTCAGCGATCCCCGCTTCGACTTCGAAGTGAACGCCCTCGGATCACTGAATGTCCTCGAGGCAGCCCGCCGTCACTCCCCGGAGGCCTTTCTGCTTCTGACCTCGACCAACAAGGTCTACGGCGCCCTGACATCGCATGCCGTCGAGGAGCGAGACGGGCGGTATCGTTTTTCTGGACTGCCGGGCGGGGTCCCCGAAAGCGAACCTCTTGACTTCTACTCGCCGTACGGCTGCTCGAAAGGAGCGGCAGATCAGTACTTCCTCGATTACAACCGAATCTACGGGCTGCGCACGGTCGTGTTCCGCAATTCCTGCATCTATGGTCGCCGCCAGTTCGGCATCGAAGACCAGGGCTGGCTGGCCTGGTTCGTCATCGCCGCCGTCCTAGGCAGGCCGATCAAGATCTACGGCGACGGGAAGCAGGTCCGGGACGTTCTCTTTGTGGATGATCTGATCGATGCCATGCTGCGTGCCGTGGAGCGCTCGGAGGTCACCCAGGGTCAGGCGTACAACATCGGCGGTGGGCCCGAGAACTGCCTGTCGATCTGGGGGGAATTCGGCCCTCTCCTGGCACAGCTCCGCGGTCGGCCGGTCGAGGTTGAGTTCGATGACTGGCGCCCTGGTGACCAGCGCGTCTACATCTCCGATATCTCCAAGGCCGCCCGGGACCTGGGCTGGTCTCCCAAGGTCGGCGTCGGTCAGGGGGTCGAGCTCCTCTTTGATTGGGTCACCAACAACCGATCCCTCTTCGAGTAGAAAACAACCACATCCCGCACATGGCTTCTAGGCGAGGCTCCGAGTCCCGGAGCCGAGCACGCCTGGGCCGCGATGCTATAATCGCCAGCCTGAAGCTGGCGGGTTATGTGTTCCGGTGGCACGGAAGAACGAATTGAACCGATTCATCCAGGTCCTCCAACCAGGCGTGAGCAAGGTGGAGAAGGCGTCCCTGGGTCGGACCGCTTCGATTGCGATCGCAGCCGAATCCCGGGAAGGGTGGACGGACACTTGGCTCGGGGTGGTTTCTCTGGAAAGCCTATCTCGACCGGAGCGTGGCACTCCGGTTCGGCGGCAATGAAGGTCCTCGTGGTCCTGACCTACTACCGGCCGCACGTCTCCGGGCTCACGATCTACGTCGAGCGGCTCGCTAGAGCCCTGGCGGCACGCGGCCATCAGGTGACCGTGCTTACCTCGCAATACGAGCGTAGCTTGCCGCTGCGGGAAGCGATGGACGGTGTCGTGGTGCGCCGAATGCCCGTCGCTTTTCGCCTGAGCAAAGGCGTCGTCATGCCGACGATAGGTTGGGAGGCGACGCGCGAAGTCTGGTCGCACGACGTGGTTAGCCTGCATCTCCCGCAATTCGACGCGGCCGGGGTTGCATTGCGCGGGCGGCTTCTTGGGAGGCCGACGGTCCTCACCTATCACTGCGACGTCCGGCTGCCGCGAGGAGGGATCAATCCACTGGCGAATGTCGGTGTGAACCTGGCCAACCGCCTCGCAGCGGGGTTGTGTCATCGAGTTGTCGCCTACACCCAGGACTACGCCGACCACTCTCCTTTCCTGCAACGATACATGGATAAGGTCCAGGTCATCCCACCGCCGGTCGAGGTCAAACCGGTCTCGCGCGCGGAGACCGCTCGCTTTGTCCAAGCGCATCGGCTTGCCGGACGGCCGGTGATCGGAATGGCTGCCCGGCTTGCCACGGAGAAGGGCGTCGAGTACCTCTTGCAGGCACTACCGATCATCCTGGGCCAGTTTCCGCGGGCGCAAGTTTGGTTTGCAGGCCAACACGAGGACGTGCTGGGAGAAGCAGATTACGCTCAGCGGCTCGAGCCTCTCCTCAGAGCGCATGCCGATCATTGGCGTTTCCTCGGCCCACTCGAACCAACTGAGATGGCGGCTTTCTTCAAGAGCTGCAATGTGAGCGTCCTCCCCAGCGTCAACAGCACGGAGAGCTTCGGTCTGGTCCAGATCGAATCGATGATGCTCGGCACCCCGGTCGTCGCCTCAGACCTTCCCGGGGTGCGGCAACCGGTCTTGACGAGCGGCATGGGAAGAACCGTCCCGCCTCGGGACTCGCAGGCTTTGGCCGAAGCGGTGATCGAGGTTCTAAGTCATCCGAGGAAGTACAAGGGCAAGCCGTCGGAAATCTCACCTCGCTTCGCACCCGACACGATCGCCGCCCAGTATGAGACGATGTTCCTCCGACTCCTCGGGGGCCGTCTGGCCGTGGGTCCGGTATGAGGCAGGACTTCCTGTGGCTGAATCTACGCGAGCTTCCTTACTTCCGGGCAACCTTGCGCTCGGTCGAAGCAAGAATGATGTCACAGGTCCAGCTCCCGCTGCCGGTTCTCGATGTCGGGAGCGGCGATGGTCATTTTGCCTCGGTAACCTACGATCACGGCCTCGACGTCGGGATCGATCCTTCGATCCGTCCCTTGAGGGAGGCACAGCGGCGTAAGGTCTACCGGCTGCTCATCCAGGCGGATGGGGTACATCTTCCGTTTGAAGACGCCTCTTTCGGAAGCGCCGTCAGCAATTCGGTCCTCGAGCACATCCCGCCACTCGATTCCGTCCTGGCGGAGGTCGGGCGAGTGTTGAAGCCCGGCGCTCCATTTGCCTTCACGGTTCCCAATCCCGGCTACCGCACTGAGCTAAGCCTGCCGCACCTTCTCAGGCGTATTGGGCTGCGCCGACTCGGCGAGGGATATGAGGATTGGTTCATGTGGATGTCCAGGACAAAGAACCTATTGTATGAGCCGGGGTGGAAAGAGAAGCTTGCTCAAGCAGGTTTTACGATTGACCATGCACTTCGATACTTCTCACCGTCCGCGCTGCACGCCTTGGAGTGGGGTCACTACTTCGGAGCTCCATGCCTGGTCCCCCGCGTCGCGATCGGGCGCTGGATACTCGTTCCTCAGAAGTGGAACATGGCGTTGACGGACCGTCTGATGCGAAGATACTATCTCGAGCCTCCCTCTGAAGCCGGAACCTATAGCTTCTACATGGCAAGGAAGTCAGGATGAGGAGGCGTATCGACGTGCAGGGAAACAGTCCCACGGCCTGCAGGGACGCCAGGCCTAATTATCGGCCGCAAACAGGCGCGATTGCGAGGTGGACAAGGTGAGCAAATCCAAGAGGAAGAACCTCCCTCAGCCCGAAGAGGCGACCGTCCTGGATTGGGTCAAGTCCGTCGTCCGCCGGCGCCCGATCAGCGTGGCGGAGGTATCTTCGGCGCGGCGCGCCGGCCGACGTTCATCGGCTAAAGCTCCCGCAATTCCCCGGGTCGCCGAGCGGATAACGTTTAGAGTCACCGCGGCGCACCTGCGTCTGCCTGTGGCGCTCCTCTTGGCCATGCTCGGCCAGATCGGTTTTGACATGCACTCCCAAGCGGTCGGAACGAGCATTGTGCTTTTCGGCCTGGCCCTGGTCCTGGTGGGATGGGCGGTATGGGAAGGTGACTTCACGCTCGAGAGACCCGAGGCGAGCAAGGCCGTGAGCCGCGAATCCGGCGTGCGCGTGCCGTTCCTGGCCTCGGGCGTACTATTCTCCGTATTGGCCTTCTTTGCCGCGAAGGGAGACCGGTTCACGAGAGTCGGCGTCTTCTTCTGGGCGGTTGCCGTCCTCTCGGTGCTGGCCGCATTCTGGGACGGCGGCCCTGACGTGCGGGGAGTGCTCCGTCGCATCTGGGTGTGGTTGAAATCCCCTCACTTCAACCTGTCATTGGACACGTTTGGGATGGCGGTTGTATTCGCCTACGGGGTGGGTTTCTTCTTCAAGTTCGCTGAGCTCGATTTGATCCCTATCAACATGTGGAGCGACCACGCCGAGAAGCTAGTGGATATCATGGAAATTCTCGGTGGGGCGACCTCGGTGTTCTTCCCCAGAAACGCTGGACGGGAGCCGATGCAGTTCTACGCCGTGGCTGCAGCCGTGAAATACCTCGGGGCAAGCCTGGACTTCCTGGCGCTCAAGGAGGTCACCGCGCTCGCCGGCTTCCTCTGTCTCCCGTATATCTACCTCTTTGGCAAGGAGGTCGGCGGTCGGAACGTCGGATTGGCAGGCCTGATCTTGGTTGCCATCGGATACTGGCCGAATGCCATCAGTCGATCGGGGATGCGGCTGCCGTTCCATCCGCTATTCCTGGCCCCGGCAATGTACTACCTGGTGCGCGGTCTGCGCCTCCGCCGGAGGAATGATCTCTTGCTGTGCGGGGCGGCGGTCGGGTTAGGCATTTACGGCTATACCTCCGCCCGTCTCACCCCATTGGTGATTGTCGCTGGTGTGGCCCTGTTTGCACTCCACCGGCAAGCGCAGGGGGTCCGCTGGAGGTCTCTCGTTTGGTTGGTGGTGATCGGCGTCATCGCTGCCGTTGTCGCCGTCCCGATGCTTCGGGCAGCCCTGGACATGCCTGAGGCCTTCTTGTTCCGGACTGTGACGCGTGTCGGGTCGGCCGAGCGCCCATTGCCCGGACCGGCCCTGGTGATCCTGGCATCGAACATGTGGAACGCACTCCGCATGTTCAACTGGGACAATGGCGGGGTTTGGATCCTCTCGATCCCTGGCCGCCCGGCCCTCGATTGGATTACCGGTGCGCTCTTTGGATTGGGATTGGCGATTCTTGTCGTCCGCTATGTCCGCCGGCGCGAGTGGCTCGACTTGTTCCTCCTGATCTCGATTCCGTTGCTACTTCTGCCATCGGCGCTCTCGCTAGCTTTCCCTGACGAGAATCCGCATCCCAGCCGGGCCGGGGGCGCGATCGTGCCTGTGTTCATCATCGCTGCGATCGGGTTGGCGGCGATCCCCGATTGGGCCCGCTCAATTTGGAAAGGCCGACGGTCCTTGATCCTCGGCGTCGGCACTTCGGCCATCCTCCTGATCCTGGCCACGCTACTCAACTACCGGCTGTATTTCGTGGACTTCAAGAACGAACTCGATCACGGGACTTTGAACACCAATGACATCGGGCATGTGATCAAAGGCTTCGCCGAGTCGGTCGGCACCTACCAGACGGCCCACGTGATTCCATACCCGTATTGGGTCGACACCCGTCTTGTCGGCGTCAATGCCGGCCGGCCCGAGATGGATTATGCAATCCGGCCGGAAGACCTTGGTTCGCTCACCGAGGAGATGCAAGCGCAGCTCTTCATCCTCAAGCCCGAGGACTCCGAGAATGTGGAACGGCTGCGAGAGCTCTTTCCTTCCGGGACCCTCTCGCGATTCGTCTCTCCGATCCAGGACCGGGATTTCTTGATCTACACGATCCCCTCGCGGCTTGACCTCCAGCTCGAGCCGACACCGGTGCCCCAGTAATGCCGGCTGACTCGACCGACGCACCCTTCGAAGGAACCTGGTCCACACCACCGGCCACGCCGCGCCTCAGGCGCCCGTCTTTTCCGGAGGTCGCGCTTGTGACGATCCTCCTCGTTGCCGGCGCGTTGCGCTTTGTCGGGCTTAACTGGGACAGTCAGACCCACTTGCATCCGGACGAACGATTCTTGACCATGGTCGAGACGGGGATCCGGATCCCGAGTTCGATCGGGGAGTACTTCGACACCGACCGTTCCCCCCTGAACCCTCACAACGCCGGCTTCTCGTTCTTCGTGTACGGCACACTGCCGGTTTTCTTCGTCCGTTTCCTGGCCGAATCCCTGGGTATGACCGGCTACGACCAGATCCACGTCTTGGGCCGAGCCGCCTCGGCCGGCTTCGATCTACTTTCAGTATTCCTGGTGTATCTGGTCGGCAGTCGGCTCTATCGCAGGAGGGTCGGCCTGCTTGCGGCGGCGTTTGCGGCGACAAGTGTCCTGCTCATCCAGCATGCGCACTTCTTTATCGTTGATCCGTTCGCCAACACATTCATCCTGGGAGGGATCTATTTCGCCGTCAGGGCCCTCGATGAGAGTCGCACGCGGGATTACGTCTTGTTCGGACTGATGCTCGGGATGGCGGCGGCTTCCAAGCTCAACGCGGCCCCGCTGGCAGGCGTGATCGTGCTGGTAAGTGTGATCCGCCTCAGCCGGCACTACGAGGACAGGGCCGCCGCAGTTCGCTTCGAGCTCCAAGGGGTGCTGCTCGCTGCCGTCGTCTCCATGATCACGTTCCGCGTGTTCCAGCCGTATGCCTTTGCTGGCGCCTCCCTCTTGAGCCTCCGTCTCAATCCCAGGTGGCTGGCCAACCTGGCTGAACTTGCGAACCAGTTGAGAGGTGATGTCGACTTTCCTCCAGCGTTGCAGTGGGTTAATCGGGCGCCGGTCCTATTCTCTCTGAGCAACCTCGTGCGCTGGGGCCTGGGGGCGCCGCTGGGCGTACTCGCCTGGATTGGCTGGGGCTGGGCACTGTGGCAGGCCGGCACCGGCGTATGGAAGCGGCATCTCATCCCGGTCATTTGGACCGGCGGCTATTTCCTGTGGCAATCGCTCACCTTCACCAAGGCAATGCGCTACCAGCTTCCGATCTACCCGACGCTGGCCCTCCTGGCTGCCTGGGCAGCCTGGGAGGCCTGGGACTGGGCCCACGCGCTTTCCGAGGAGCGCACCCGGCGGATCGCTTCTTCAGCCGTCGGGGCCATTGGCGGTGGGGTCGTGGCTGCCACGCTGATCTGGGCTGTCGCGTTCACCGCCAACTACGTGCGCCCGGTCACACGCGTCGCCGCGACGCGCTGGATCTATTCCCACATCCCGGGCGCGGCGAACCTCGTGCTCGACTCGCCGGATGGGGCTACGCTCGAACCGATACCCGTGGATCGGACATTCATCCTGGTCCCCGGGGATCCGTACACCGCCACTTTCAGGAGCGGGCAGGAAGGCGAACTGCTCGGCATCCAATTGGAGGTTAGATCCGCGCTTGCCGGAGGCCAGCAGCCAGGCCTGCTGTACGCACAGGTCCTCGACGGAGGGGAATCCGAAGTCCCTCTGGCGTCTACCTCTTCGGTCTGGATGCCGACAGAGTCGGGATCCTTCCTGGATGTCCGGTTTGGCGAACCGACCCATGTCTCACCGGGGGAGCTTCTCCGATTGCGCCTGGACCTCGAAGGCGCGGTCGCCCTGGACCTCGGTGAACAGCTCCGCATCGTCTTTGGCCAAGGGGAAAACGAGTCGACGCAGGACCTGAGTCTGCCACGCACTCGGGTCGGCGTGCCTGCGTCCGGCCCGCTTCGGATGCCATTCACCAGCCACGCAACCGGCCGCGTGACGCACTTCCTTCTCCCGCATCTTGCTGCGCCCGATCAGACCCTGCTGGCAGTTTCGCTNCTGGACGGTTCTGACCCACCGATACTCCTTGCGACAGCAAATACGAGCAAATCGGANCCCGGTGAGGCGCGGCTCGAGTTGACACTCGACCACCCCGTCGACATCCAGGTGGGGAAGGCCTACACCCTGCAGATCGAAACCCGCGATGGGGCCTGGTTAAGTCTGCGTGGCTCGACGATCATCAGCGAGTCAAGCTGGGACGATGGACTGCCGCTTCCCATGGACGGGTGGGATGGCTATGGGGGGCTGTATAGCGGGGTGACGCAGGAACTCTACTGGCCGGACGAGCAAGATGACGACTCGGACGGGGTCTCTGACAAACTTGAGCGGCTGGTCGACTCGCTCGATAACGGCGATTACCTGGTGATTTCATCCAACCGTCAATACGGGACGATCCCTCGGGTCGAAACGCGCTATCCGCTCACCTCGCAGTATTACCGGGCCCTGTTCGATTGCCAGGCTCCCGCCAGCGTCGTCGCCTGCGGCGCAAGAGCGCAGGCGGGTGAAAGTGTGGATCAGCTTGGATACGCGCTGATCGCCGTCTTCGAGAACGACCCTCAGCTCGGACCGATCCGGATCCCCGATCAGGCGGCCGAGGAGACGTTCACCGTCTACGATCATCCCAAGGTCATGGTGTTTCAGAAAGCGCCAGGTTTCTCGGACGCGCACGTGTTGCAGATCCTGGGGAACGTCGACGTCAGCCGCGTTGTCCGGACCAACCCCAACGGCAGGAGCGCTTCAACCAAAACCCTTCTCTTGCCACCAGACCGGTTGCAGGCGGACAGAGCCGGAGGAACTTGGTCGGAGCTCTTCAATCCGGGAAGCCTGGTCAACCGGTCACAGGTGCTGGCTGTCGTAGTCTGGTGGGTGTCGATCGGGATCCTGGGCCTGCTGGCCTTCCCACTGACCCGGGCGGCTCTGCCCGGGCTTCAGGAGGANGCGTATCCGTTGGCCCGCCTTGTCGGGATTCTGGTCGTCGCCTGGGGAAGTTGGATGATCGGAAGCGCCAACTTCCCCGTCTCCCGGTCAGCGATATTGGGCGTCGTCTTCTTGCTGACGGCNTGGTCGGCATTGCTTGCCTGGAGGGACCGCCAGGTCCTNATCAGCTACGTGAAGGCGAATCGGCGAGAGATTGCCTGGATCGAGATCCTGGCACTGTCCTTCTTCCTGGTCGACTTGTTCATCCGCCTGGGGAATCCGGATCTCTGGCATCCGTCCAAGGGCGGCGAGAAACCGATGGACTTCTCGTACCTGAATGCAGTGATCAAGAGTACGACCTTCCCGCCTTTTGATCCCTGGTTTTCGGGCGGATACATCAATTATTACTACTTTGGCTTCGTGCTTGTCGGCATCCCGATCAAGCTCCTGGGCATCAATCCGACCGTCGCTTACAACCTCGTCATACCGACGCTTTTCGCCTTACTGGGCCTGGCAGGGTATGCCGTCGGTTCCGGCCTTGTCGAGCACGCCTCGAGCTACATTGACTTCCGCCGACCCAGCCGGCGTCTGGCCGGGACGGCGGCGGCCTTGGCCCTCGTCGTGCTCGGCAATCTCGGAACTGCGCGCATGATCTACGAGGGTTTCAAGCGACTGGGTGCCCCGGCCGGGGGAGAGCCGGCCGGTTCGATTGTCGGTTTCCTTGAAGCCACACGCGGGGTGGGGCGGTTTCTAACCCTCCAGGGTGGGATGCCTTATGCCTTGGACTCGTGGTATTGGGATCCGAGCCGGGCTATCCCACCCGCTACGGGAGAACCTGGCCCGATTACCGAGTTCCCCTTCTTCACCTTCCTCTACGCCGATTTGCATGCACATATGATCAACTTTCCCTTCACGGTGTTGACTCTGGCGTGGGGGTTGTCGTGGATCATTCATGCGAATCGAGGCCGGCCGTTGTGGCCGCCCGGTCTGGCCGCATGCCTCTTCATCGGGGGACTGGCGTTCGGGGTGATCAGGCCGACGAACACCTGGGATTTCCCGGTCTACTGGTTGCTGGGCTTGCTGGCCGTCGCCGGTGCGGCGTGGGTCCGGCATGCCGGGGCGAGGCGACCCTTCATCTTTGAAACCGTCCTGGCCTCCGCGCTCCTCTTCGGGGCGGCCCTGGCGCTCTTTCAGCCGTACACCCACTGGTACGCCCAGGGCTACAATGACGTAGAGTTCTGGGAGGGTTCGCATACGACGTTCACGGCCTATCTGACGGTCCACGGTTTATTCCTCTTTACGATCGTGAGCTGGATGGTCATGGAGACGGTACGCTGGATGGCCGAGACTCCCCTGAGCGCCCTCGCCGGTCTTCGTGCGCGGCTGGGGACGATCCTCACCGGCCTGATTCTGCTTGTCTCGATGATCCTTGTCCTGACCCTCGTCGGCTATGCCATTGCGCCGATCGTCTTCCTGCTGCTCGCCTGGGCCATGCTGCTGTTCTTCCGCCCCGGCATGCCGGTTTTGAAACGCGCCGTCCTGGTCATGACTGCTGCNGCCCTGGCGTTGACCTTCATGGTCGAGGTCATCGTCCTCGTCGGCGACATCGGCCGCATGAATACCGTCTTCAAGTTCTACCTACAGGTGTGGACGCTCTTCGGCCTCTCGGCCGCAGCCGCCTTCGCTTGGGTCGTCGCCGAGGTCCCCTTCTGGTCGTCCAGGTGGAGGAATGCCTGGGTCACGCTGGCTGCGCTGGCCGTCTTCTCAGCAGCCCTGTATCCGTTGCTGGCGACATCGGCGAAAATCCGGGATCGGATGGTGAGCGAGGCCCCGCATACCCTCGACGGAGCGGCCTTTATGCCGTATGCGGTTTACTATGATCAAGGCAGTTCGTTCCAGATGGATGAGGACTACCGCGCCATTCGCTGGATGCAGGACAATGTTCAAGGATCACCGGTAATCGTCGAGGCCAACCTCCCGCCCTATCGATGGGGTTCGAGATTTACGATCTTCACCGGATTGCCGGGGGTGCTGGGATGGGATTGGCACCAGCGGCAACAACGATTGGCGGCGGGCGACACGCCGATTACTCGGCGAGCGGAGGAGATCGCCGACTTCTATCTCACGCGCTCGCCTCAGGAAGCGCTCGCGTTCCTCCACAAGTACGACGTCCGCTATATCATCGTAGGCCGGCTGGAGGCGATGTACTATGCAACCGTGATGCCGTGCCTCCCGATTGACGGCGGGGCGCGCGTGACGTGTGATATGACCGGCCGGCCGGTAGGGATGCGGGTCCCCGAGATGCCGGCGGTCACTTGTGAACCGCTCGATCCGCAGAACCCTGACGCAGGCCTCGTTTGTCCGACGCATGGGTTGGACAAGTTTGCCGGAATGACCGATTCGGGGGCGTTGGCGAGGGTGTACGAGGACGGTCAAACCGCCGTCTATGAGGTCCTGAAGTGATTGGTCAAGTCATAGCCTGGTGGCTGTCGAGCACTTTGATCGGGGCGCTGGCGCTCCCACTGTGCTGGAGGTTCTTCGGCCGCTTGTCGGACCGAGGCTTCGGCTTCGCACGGGCGTTGGGTCTCCTGGCTTCGGGCTACATCCTGTGGCTTGGGGCCTCGACCGGCGTCCTCAAAAACGACCTGGGTGGGGCGCTGACCGCGTTGGGTGTGCTGGCAGGGCTTGGCCTTTGGGCGGGCGCTGGACAATGGCGAGACCTAAAGGCATGGCTCCGGGGCCATTGGCGCACCGTTGCGGCAATGGAGACCCTGTTCCTTGTCGGTTTCGCATTCTGGGCCTGGGTCCGAGCCTATAACCCCGAGATCGTGGCCACCGAAAAGCCGATGGAATTGGCCTTCCTGAACTCGGTCATGCACTCCGATACTTTCCCACCGCGTGATCCATGGCTCTCTGGCTACGGCATCTCCTACTACTACTTCGGCTACATCATTGTAGGGATGCTGACCCGCCTTACCGGCGTCCCAACCGGCGTTGCATTCAATCTGGCGAATGCGGCATGGTTCGGGCTGACTCTGTTGGGGGCGTATGCAGTTGTCTATAACCTCGTCGGCCACCGAGAAAGCAAACCGGGCCACTTGCTTTCAGCGCTACTCGGGCCATGGTTTGTCGTCATCAGCGGGAACCTGGAAGGGTTCCTGGAGGTACTGCACGCCAAGCACTTGTTCTGGCGGCCTGGAGCAGATGGGGTTCTGACCTCCGGGTTCTGGACCTGGATCGGGCTAAAGGACCTTCAGAACCCGCCGGCTCCGATCCCGACCTGGATCCCGGGCCGATACCTCTGGTGGTGGCGCGCTTCGCGCGTCGTGCACGACATCGACCTCTCCGGCGGGAGCGTTGAGGTAATCGACGAGTTTCCCTTCTTCTCATTTCTGCTCGCCGACAACCACCCTCACCTGTTGGCCCTTCCATTCGTGCTGCTGGCCATCGGCTTAATCTTGCAAGTCTTCGTCTCGCTCAAGCCCGGGGAGGTGAGGCTGGGAGGCACGAAGGCCGCACCTAACTCCATCGAGGCGATGGTGTTGGTATCTGTCATCGTGGTGATGACAGCGGCGCTGGGCCGCGCCATACCGCTCATTGCCGCGGGTGCCGCAACAGCCGAGATCCTGGCCTCGGTCTTGAAGGTGGTTGTTCTCTTCGGCGTTGTCGTCGCGCTCTTGGATAACCTGGTGATGATTCTGCTTGGACTCACGCCGGCCTTGCTCGAGTCGTCGGCGTTCTGGACGGCGGCCTGGTTGCTCGGAAGCCTGGCATTCCTCAACACCTGGGATTTCCCGATCTACATGAGCCTGCTCCTGGCCGTTTTGTGGTGGGTGAACCGGTCAACCCGCTTCTCGGATCTGTGGAGGCCTCTATTGGCGACGGCGGCCGCCTTGGGAACGGCCGGGGTGGCTTTCTATCTTCCGTGGTATCCGGGCTTCACTTCGCAAGCCGCGGGGATCCTACCGAACATCGCTTTCCCCACCCGCCTGGTGCAACTCGTGGTGATGTTCGGAACGATGCTAGCCCCGATCATTGCCTGGCTTGCTCTGCGGGCCCACCAGGATCGAGATTCGATGCGATGGAGGCTCATCCCCGCGTTGGGCCTTGGCCTTCCGATCGTGCTCTTCCTTCTCTCCGCCGGGGTTGGACTGCTGATCCTGATCGGACGTCCGGTGCTGTCGGAGGATTCACTGAATCAGATGGGGGCGGCCAGCCTCAACGCGGCCATCCCCGAGGTCATGCGGCGCTGGGCGGCTTCTGGATCTGCGATCGTCCTTTCGCTCTTGTTGTCCGCGGCCGTGATGGTTATGCTCAGCCGCCGGCCCGCGCAGGCTGCGCGCAGCGAGGCCCGCGAGGCTTGGCCGCTGGCTGTGATGATGGCCGGGATGGGGTTACTCCTGGTTCTTGCTCCCGAATTCTTCTACCTGAGGGATTTCTTCGGCACCCGGATGAACACAGTATTCAAGTTCTACTTCGCGGCCTGGATCCTGTGGGGCCTTGCCTCAGCCTACTTCGTGCATGAGTTGTGGTCTGGCCCGCTCGGTCGAAGGACCGTCCTGGCGATCGTGGCGATCCTTCCACTCTTATTGGGGTTGGTTTATCCTGTGTTCGGGATCCTCACCAAGACCAACGAGTTCAAGGCTGCGAATGGCCCGACACTCGATGGGACGGCCCATCTTACCCGTGAAGAGTCGGCAGACCATGCGGCCATACAATGGATCGGACAAAACCTGGCGCCGGGTGTCATAGCCGAGGCCGTCGGGGGGAGTTACACTCTCTACGGGCGGATCTCTGCTAACACCGGATTCCCGACGGTCCTGGGATGGGATTTCCATGAGATCCAATGGCGGGGCTCAGCGGAGGCGCAAGGGAGCCGGAGAGCCGACATCGAACATCTCTATGAGACGCGAGAACCGGAGGAAGCCCTGCAGATCCTCGAGAGGTACAACATCGACTATGTTTACATAGGCCCGCTCGAGCGGTCGACCTATCGGCCGGTGCTCGAAGCGAAATTCGCCGCACTGATGAATCTAGTCTACCAGGATGCCGATGTGTTGATCTACGCCTTGCCAGGAAAGGGACCGCTTCCTTGAGAGACACTTCCCGCGGCGTCCGGCTCGAGGCCGTCGTCTACTTGATTATCATTCTGGTCGCTGCGCTGCTGCGCCTGGCCCGACTGGATTGGCCGCCGCTGACCGACCCGGAGGCTGGGCGGGCTCTTGCGGCGAACTCGCTTCAAGGAAACCCGGTTGCACTCGATAGCGGCCCTTCCCGCCTGGCACCGGGCGCCGCGTATGAGGTGCCAACAGCAGTTCTATTCCTCTTGACGGGGGCCACGGAGGCGAAGGCCCGCCTTGTTCCGGCAATCGCCGGAGTGGCATTGTGTCTGACCCCACTCCTGGCACGCCGACGGCTCGGCCCGGCGAATTCGCTCGCGCTCGGGCTGCTCCTGGCCCTCTCCCCCATTATGGTGACCCTCTCGCGCACGGCTGGCGGAACCAGTCTGGCCGGCCTGGGGTTGTTGTCGGCGTTGCTTCTCCTGGTCGGCGCTGACGGATCGATCGAATCGTCCAGACGGAGCTCCTGGGCTGCGGCATTCATTGCACTGGCACTCACCGCCGGACCTGGCTATGTTCACGGGCTCGCCAGTCTCGGTCTGGCGGCAGCGCTCACAGCCATTTGGCGGGCCCGCCAGGAGTCCCCACCCTCGCCCCTGATTAGACTGTCCTTCTCAAGACGTGATCTGTGGATCGCATTGATCGTGCTCATCGCGCTCGCCTCGGGGTTCGGAATGTCTCGCGGGGGGATAGGCGATCCCTTCCAAAGCCTGGGGAACTGGCTTCAGGGCTGGTCTTCTCGCGGCGGGTTGCCCGTGCTCGCAAGTGTGCTGCTCATCCCGGTGTATGAGCCGATTCTGCTCGTGTTCGGATTGGTTGGAGCGCTGATCTCATTCCGTCGGAGGGATCAAGCCGGCGTCGCGGCGAGCTTCTGGGCGCTGGGCGCCACACTCGCCCTTGCCGCGTACCCCTCCCGCAGCGCGGTCGATCTGCTCTGGATTGCATTTCCGGCCTCTTTCCTGGCGGCGCGAGTCCTGGTTGTCTTGGCAGAGAGTGTCCTGGCGGAGGGCAACTGGTTGCGTTTCGGCGGCATGACAGTTGCCTTTGGCGTTCTTGTAGCGTTCATCTACTTGCAGGTTGTTGCTTATGCAATTGGGCTCGGCCCCGAGTTGGCGATCCTCGATCCGAGGCTCCGCCTCGGGATCATCGTGGTTGCCGGGTTGATCGGCGTGGTCCTGTTGGTGCTCTTCGGGACTGGATGGTCGTGGGCGGCAGCGGGTCAGACCGTAGGGGTGGTAGCATTTGGGGCGCTGCTGGCTTTGTCCTCGAGTTCCGTATTTCGAATGAACTACACAACAAAGGCGGCCGAAGGTGCCCAGTTGTGGCAGCCAAGAGTNACGACGGTGGGGCTGCGCGAACTGACTTCGACTCTGGATTTCCTGTCCAAGTCGTATCGGGATGATCCAGGGGGCCTGACGCTCGAGATCGCAGGTAGTGCGCCGCCGTCCTTGATCTGGGCTCTTCGCGATTTCGGCCGGGCGCCCGTGGTGCCCTCCTCCCCTGCGCCACCGGTGGTCTTGGCGCCCGATGGTTCGGAGCCCAATCTGCGCGCCGACTACTATGGACAGAAGCTCGAGATCGCCGAAACCAACGACTGGGAAGGCGCGTTGCCCCCCGACGTGCTGTCCTGGTGGATCTTCCACCGTGCCCCGGTTAAGTCGGACAACTGGCTCTTGCTGGTCCGGGCAGATGTTGCCACCCAAGGAGGCACAACCTCCCTGGGGAGTGATACCAACCCATAATCGAGGGGTAGTGCTCTCAAGAAAAGTAAGCACGATCGCGATTGACGGGCCTGCGGCCTCCGGGAAGACCACGCTGGCTCGTCGGCTGGCGGCGCGCCTTGGGTACTTCTACTTTGACACCGGGGTGATGTATCGCGCCGTCACGCTGTTCGCGCTGCGCCGGGCTGTACCGGTTGAAGACGAACGGAGCGTGACGGCTGTTGCCGAAGAGCTGATCATCGATGTTCGTCCGCCGTCGGTCGAGGATGGCCGGCTGTACGATGTGCTTGTCAACGGAGAAGATGTCACCTGGGACATTCGCTCGCACAAGGTCGATACGCATGTCTCCCTCGTCTCGAGTTATGCCGGCGTCCGTCAGGCACTGACGCTCCGCCAACGCCAAATCGGCGCGCGGGGGGATGTCGTCATGGTCGGGCGCGACATCGGCACCGTTGTGATGCCCGAGGCGGATCTGAAGATCTATCTCGATGCCAGTGCCGAGGAACGTGCCCGCCGGCGATTCCAAGAGGCCGTTGGGAGGGGCAACAGTCCGGAATTCGAAGATGTTCTCGGTTCGATGAAAGAGCGTGATCACTTCGACTCAACTCGCAGCCTGGCGCCTCTGAAACCGGCGGATGATGCCGTCCTGATCGAGACGACAGGTTTGACGCTCGACGAGGTGCTCGCCCGGGCAGTGGCACTTGCCCAGGAGAGCCAGCCGTGATCGGGACCCCCTCCAAGAAGCCCGGTCAAGCAGAAACAGAGCGGGGCCTGGCGGGTGACATACGGACCACATGGCCAATCCCCTGGAAGGTGCGTCTTTTCCGAGCTTGCGCCAGGCCGGTCTTTCGCATCCTTTTCCATTTCCTGAGCCGGATCGAGATCGACGGCCTGGAGAACGTCCCCGAGCACGGAAGCTACCTCGTGGCCTGCAATCACATCTCGATCTACGAACCGCCTCTGGTCCTGGCCTTCTGGCCGCGGATACTCGAAGTCGCCGCCGGAGTGGATGTGTTCGACCGGCCGCAACAGGGCAGGCTCGTCCGCCTGTACGGATCGCTCCCTGTCCACCGCGGTGAGTTCGATCGGGAACTGCTTGAGTCGATGGTCACGATGTTGAAGGCCGGATTGCCGATCCTTATCTTCCCCGAGGGCGGCCGGACTCACTCACCCGGGCTGCGGCAGGCCTGGCATGGCACTTCTTATGTGGCGGCCCGGGCATCCGTCGATGTCGTGCCGGTGGCGGTCTCGGGGACGGAGTCGCTGGGGGATGCCATCCGTGGTCGGCGACGCGCTCCTTTGCGCCTTGCCATTGGGCCTGCGCTGTGCGCACCCTCAATTGACCTGCGTTCGCCGCGACGCAAGAGCGCGCTGGTCGCCCACACCGAGACGATTATGCGCAGCATCGGCGCGCTCCTGCCTGAAGCCTACCGTGGAGTCTACGGATAGATTCCCGTTTGGGGCCCAGATCTGACGGCCTTCACGCCGATGTGGACGATCCCGTACGCCGGCGAAGGCTCAGGCACCAGGTCAGGCGAAGGGTAGATCCCCGCAGGGTCCTGCTTTGGGAAACCGGCGGATGGCTTGAGGACCAAATCGTGGAGATCAGCCAAGTCAGGCGGTTGGGGTTGCCCGTCTACGACCACCAGGAACATGAGGTGCGCCGGGGGATCCTCAAGTGGCTCATCCGGAATTTCGCCATGCGGCTCCTGGTGAAACTCGATCGAGTGGTGGGTCTGGAGAACGTCCCCACCGACGGCCCGGCGCTCCTGATGATCAATCACATTGCCTTCGTGGATCCGATTGTCGTGATGGGTTGTATGCCGCGTAACGTCGTCCCGATGGCGAAGATCGAGGCATACCACTACCCGATTATCGGAATCTTCCCGGGGTTGTGGGGCTGCATCCCGGTCCGGCGACAAGAGGCCGACCGTAGGGCGTTGCGAATGGCGATGGACGTCCTGGAAGCGGGCGAGATCGTCCTGGTGGCGCCCGAGGGGACGCGCAGCCCGGCCCTTCAATCCGGGAAGGAAGGCGTTGCCTTCCTCGCCTATCATGCCCAGACGCCGATCATTCCGGTGGCCGTCGAGGGGACCGTCGGATTCCCTTCGGTCTTCCCATTTGGCTGGGATAGACCGGGCGCGATCATCCGAGTGGGACCTGCCTTTCGCTTCAAACGCCATCCGCGCCGGCCTGATCGGGCGATGCTCCGCAAGATGACCGATCAAGCGATGTATATCCTGGCTTCGATGCTCCTCCCCGAAAGGCGAGGTGTGTACGCTGACTCGGCTTTAGCCCAGACCGACTTGATCGAATTCTACTAGAACCCCACGAACAATCGACATCGCCGCCCGGTGGCGCGTGCCCTCCACCTGGAGAAGGACAAGGAGCCGGAGGCGGATCCCCGTGCCTCCGACAGGAAAGCAGGGTATAATCCCGCACAACCGCGCGCGAGGTGCAAGGGATCGAAGAGCTGGACTAAGGAAAGGCAGCGCATGGCCCCGGCCAACGCCGGGGTGACGAGGATGAGGGTTCTCCGTCGCAAGACGGAGCTAACCGGAACATGCCGGCGGATCCCCCACCGTCGGACCGGGAAAATCGAATGATCAGCGGATGCCCTCCGGGTTTGCCACCGCCCGACTCCTTTCCCCCATTTGCCTCGGCCTACAAGGCTGTCCCGGCAACAGGGCAGACAAACCGGCCGAATGTGGCTCACTCCTTTCACTGCTAAGCGCATGGAGGCAACCCATGTGTGGAATCGTCGGTTACGTCGGCGGTCGTGACGCCACGCCAATCATCCTCGGAGGGCTGAAGAGGCTGGAATATCGTGGCTACGACTCGGCCGGCCTGGCCGTCCTTGAAGATGGGAGAATCGAGCTCCGCCGCAATGCCGGCAAGCTGGAGCGTCTGGTCAGCCTCGTCGAGGCGGAACCGCTTCACGGCAATATCGGGATCGGACACACCCGCTGGGCGACCCACGGAGAGCCGAACGCGACGAACGCGCATCCCCATCTCGGGGCGACGGGCGAGGTGGTTCTGGTCCACAACGGCATCGTTGAAAACTATGCCAGTTTGAAAGATGAACTGGCCGCCGAAGGGGTGTCGTTCAGGTCCGAAACGGACACCGAGGTGATCGTCCACCTGGTCGAGCGGTACCTGGCGCTGGGGTTGACGCTGCCGGAAGCCAGCCGCAAGGCGATCGCTCATCTAAAGGGGGCTCACGGGATCGTGCTGCTCTCATCCAATGAGCCGGACAAGATCATCGCCGCTCGAGTGGGGAATGCCGGAGGGGTTGTCATCGGTCAGGGTGAGGGAGAGATGTTTGTCGCCTCCGACATCCCCGCCATTCTTGAACACACACGACAGATGGCTTTCCTGGACGCGGGTCAGATGGCGATCATCCGTCGCGATGGTTTTCGCGTGGAGACGCTCCAGGGCCAGGGCGTGAAGTGCGATCTCCAGCAAGTTTCCTGGGATCCGGTGTCGGCTGAGAAGGGGGCGTATGACCACTTCATGCTCAAGGAGATCCACGAGCAGGTCCGCTCACTCACGGACACGATCGGTGGGAGGGTCGATTTCGAGTCGGGCCGNATTCTGCTTCCCGGCCTCAATCTGACTCCCGAACTGGCGGCGAGCATCCGGAAGATCGTCATTGTCGCCTGTGGAACGGCCGCCTACGCGGGCATGGTAGGCAAGATCTTGATCGAGAGCATCGCTCGCATACCGGTAGAGGTCGACATCGCTTCGGAGTTTCGCTACAGGGATCCGCTGGTCGACGAAAACACGGTCGTCCTGGCGATCAGCCAATCGGGCGAGACCGCCGACACCCTGGCAGCGATCGAAGAGGGACATCGCCGAGGGGCGACGATCTGGAGCATCGTCAACGTAATCGGCTCACAGGCCATGCGAGCCTCGGATGGGACGATCACCATGCAGGCCGGGCCCGAGATCGGGGTCGCGTCCACTAAGGCCTTCACCGCACCCCTGGTGGACCTGTATATGCTGGCGGTTCTCTTGGGGGACGTCCGCGGGACGCTCGAAGCCGGCGAGCGCCGCAGGCTGGTCGAGGATCTGCGACTGGTTCCCGATCTCGCCGGACGTTGCCTCGACAGAGGGCCGGCGGTCGGCGAGGTTGCCCGCGTGCTCAAGGATACCGTCCATTGCCTTTACATCGGGCGCGGGGTGAACATGCCGATCGCCTACGAGGGGGCGCTCAAGCTCAAAGAGATCTCGTACATCCACGCCGAGGCCTACCCAGCCGGTGAAATGAAGCACGGCCCAATCGCCTTGATCGACGATACCATGCCCGTCGTCGCCCTGGCCCCACGTGATCCCTGGTACGAGAAGATGCGCAGCCAGATCGAACAGGCCAAGGCTCGCAGCGCGGTCGTGATCGCCCTGGCCACGGACGGCGACGAGTCGCTGCCGTCTCTGGCCGATCACATCTTGTGGGTGCCGGAGACTCCCTGGCGACTAAGCCCGGTGACCAGCATCATTCCCCTGCAGCTCCTGGCTTATCACATCGCTGTCCTGCGTGGGACCGATGTAGACCAGCCCCGGAATCTCGCCAAGAGCGTGACCGTGGAGTAGCGACACGCGTTGGCGTAGACAACTGGACAATCGAAAAAGGACGACGGCCCCGCGGGCAGCGGGGCCGTCGTCGCTTGTGCCGACCGTGGACATTTCCGGATGAGACGCTGGAGGGATAGCGGCCGCACGCGGCTATTCTTCCCCCCACGGTAACCGTTCTGCAGGGCGTGGGCCTTGGTTTGGGCGAGCGAAACGGGTTCCGCTACCTGGTCACGATGCCCCACACCTCATAACAGGCGTTTCTGGCGAAGGCAGCATAGGACGGATCCTCGTAAACATCCGTAGGATCGAAGGCCACCGGATTGAATGTTGCGACATGCGTATAGTTTCTCCGAAAGAAAGCCGTTTCATCTTCCTGATCCTTGAACCAACGGAGAACATCGTCGCAGTGAATCAAGTAGTAGTCGGGAGTGAGGGCTTCAATGTACGCAGGAGCAGCCAGCTGTTTGCGTTTCAGGGCAACGATCTGTGGAGTGACTAATCCCACTTCGTCAAACATGTGTCGATCACTGTAGTAGCCAATATAGCCAAGCGGCTCGAGAAGCACCGTCGCCTGCTCGGGGGTATTCTCACGCAGCCACAGGCCGATTGCCTTGAGCGCCAACTCGTGCCGGAAGACCTGAGTGTCCTGTGTCCGAAAGGCGGCCATGACGCCTTGCACCAGTCCCACTACCAGCACGAACAAGAGCGCCAGGGGGTAGGCCCGCCTGGCTACCGGCGCAAGGCCCTTCCGCCCGCTCCATAAAGTCGCAAGTCCTGCTCCGAACAGCACCAGGAAACCCCAGAGCGTCGGAACCGAATAGTGCGCGAACGAGGTCGCCCGGGTGAGGATCAAGCGGACGGCTTCGACAACCGCGAATACGAGGAGCACGAGATACGTCGGGGTCGTCCTGAGCCGTAAGCCTTGCCAGATCGCAATCGCGACCGTTGCCAGCGACAGGAGAATGCCTGCTCCCGGGATTGGCAGATCGATGAAGAATGGTCTCAACGCGCGCAGGATAATCAGGGCGTGGGTTGTGAGCGGTGTGTGATCAAATGCGACGTAGGCCACATACTTGGCGATCGCCGTGTACGGGATCGGTGACCCGAAATAGATCCCAGCAAAGACAAGCCAAGGGAGGTAGACCAGGGTTGTCCAGAGGCCGATCTGAAGAGCTTCTCTCTTTCTGCCCGAAGACAGCGCAACGACGACCATGCACGCAGGCCAGAGAGCGACATCGATCCGGGTCCAGAGCACCGCCCCGGCCAGGGCTCCAGCCCATCCTGCTTTGTTCTGGCTGAACATCCACCAGGAAGCGGACAGGAACAGTATGACGAGCGGCATCTCCATCCCCTGGGTGTCAAACACCCACAGTCTGGTGGAGACCGCCAGGATGACAAGGACAAAGACCGGCTGCCAGGGAGGGGCTCCGATCCGTCTCAACGTCAGCCAGACGAAGACCATTGCCCCGACAGCCGCAATCAGGTCGACGGTCCGCGCACCTGAGATGATGTCACCCTGGGAGAGTTGCAACCAGCCGGCCAGCAGGAGGGTGAAAAGTGGTGTCGTCGTCCCGTACACCCTCTCCCCGATGTTATAGACGAAGCCGTTACCTCGCACGATCTGTTGTGCGAAACGGAACGTGATGAATGCGTCTTCCTGTGTGAAATTGGTGAACATGAGCCAGAGCAGTCGGAATCCAGCTCCAAGCCCGATGACGAACAGCGGTGCCAGCAGCCCCTCAATCCATCCGCCGTTGGAGCCCGTGGTCTCCGTACGGATACTCCCGGCGCTCGGAACGTCGGATATCCTGCTCTCGCTCATTCGGCCATGACACTACACCACATCCCCGATTACCGCAGGCGTCACCCATAGTTCAAGGGAGGCTATCTTCTCTGGGCTGACGAGGTACGCCATGAGGGACGGACTCAATCGGAGGAGCGGAGAATGCATGGGACGATCAAGGGGCTTCAGGCCTGTCGGCTGGCCTGACCACCAACACCGAACACGGGGCGTGGGACATGAGCTGCTCGGCGACGTCATCGAGCATGACCTCCAGCCAGCGGGTCAACCCGGGGCGCCGGTGTGCTCCGATCGCCAGCAAGTCGTAATCGCCCTCATCGAGTTCAGACAGGATCTCATCCACAACCAGCCCATGGCGCAAACGCGGGGTGATCTTCGCCGTCACGCCCATATCTCGCAGGATCCGGATGGCTTCCTTGAAATGCAGTCCTTCCCTGGTCCCGCTCTCCATCGCCCCTTCGGCCGAAGCAAAGAGCTCGTCCGCGGTGCTCTCCGGCTGCAATGCGATCTGGGACATGACGTGAAGNAGCGTGAGCTCCGCTGAACCGTGAGAGGCGAGCTGGCCCCCGACCCTGAGGGTCTCCATCGAGGGCAGCTCGGCGCCGGTACAGATCAATATGCGGCGCACCTGATCCGGGACGTGACGCGCCACCAGCAGAGGTAGATGCAGCTCTCGCGCCAGCCTGCCGGTGGTCGTGCCGGTCTTGAATCGAGTCAGACCGCGGCGCCCGTGCGCGCTGACGACCACCAGGTCACATGGATGCTCTTCGACTTCGAGCAGGATCATCTCTGCCGGATTCCCGACGACGATCCTTGTCTGCAGCCCGGGGCGAGGACCGCCGAGATCGGCCTGCATGCGCTGCAGCGCCGCGGTCAACTGTCCTTGCTCTTCGCGGTGTTCACGAACGGCCAGGATCGTCACCTCGCCCGTTGTCGCCAGACTCAAGCGCCCGATCAACGCGGCCGCCTGCTCGGATGAGGGTGATCCGTCGGTACAAATCAAAACGCGCATTCTGGCTTCCTCACAACATCAAGATCAATCCCAACGGGATCCCGAAGGTCAGCAGCAGATAAAGGATGAGGTANCGGCGACGACTGTCGATCACTCCGGCCAGCCGAGACACCGCCCGTTCATAGGGATGGAAGGCGAAGAGCAGGATCAGGATCGAAATTGAGGCCACGCTGAGCATCAGGACGAGAACCACGGTCACCGCCGCCGGGTTGGCTAGAAGAGCCGCCGCCACGAGTGTATCGTCGAAAGTCGTGATGTTGGCGCCCATGATGTAGGGGATGGCGTTTTCCTGGCGGATGTAGCCTCGGACGCTGAGCGGTACCAAAAGGCTCAACGATAAGGAGACCGACATTGTCACGGTTGTGACGGCGGCGCCCAGCATGAATGTCACGAACGGACGAAAGAGCAGGCGGTTGATGCGCCCGAGGCTCGTTTGCTCGAGATGCAAGTCAGGCAGGGCCCGGTCGATCAGGGCGAAACTGGCGAGGATCAACACGAAGCCGATCGGGAATAGAGTCCATGTCGGCAAGATCCGCTGGAGGCCATGGATCAATGGATCAGAGAGTCTGGCGACGGGAGAGGTGATAGGTGACCTGGATCGGATGATCCAGCGGTCAAGCCAGCCCTCGTTGAGGACGAATAGCCCGAGTGTGACCGCCGGGAGGTAGATTGTCTGTGTGACCAACAACGAGACCAGACCTGCGCCAAGGCTGTGTCCGCGGCCGCGCCCGCGAGCGAGATAGATGAAGCCGATCAACAGGACGATAAATGCCGCTCCCAGCCGCGAACCGGCGATCATCGCATAGCTCTCTTTGGGTGTGAGAGCGCCTGCGTCGAGAAACGTGAGAGACGTCGCTGCCACCGGCGAGCCGGAGAGGGCGACTATTGCCAGAAGCCATCCAAAGCCTAGAGCGCTGGCCGGGCTGTCGACTGAGAACTCCCGGCGGAGAAGAGGGGTGAGTGGCCGGGCACCTTCGCGCAGAAGGGCCAGGGAGAATATGAAGAATGCCAGCGAGCCGACGATCCAAATCAGGCGAAGGCCCCGTCTCATTGGGGTGTGGGACACTGGGCGCGTAGGGGAGGCTGGGCCGGCCCTCGAGGTCATAGGGCCTTGTTGAGTTGATCTTCCAGGATCTTCGGAGAGGTCGTCGGCAAGCGGCAGGAAAAGCCCTGGCACAAGTAGGCTGTAGACTGGCCATCCACCGTGGCGCGATCGACGAGCAGGGCTGGGTTGCCCGGCTGGCCGGAGGGACCGCCGGCCACGACCAGGCGCGGGAGGTAACGTCGGCGGGCGACACGGATGAGGTCCTGGAATTCGGGCGAGCCCGGCTCGCCGATCACTCCAAGCTGGAGTTGCGGTCCCAGGCCGAATTCAATGGCGCACAGCCATCCGGCGAAGGCGGTGGGGTGTTGGGCGGAAGTCGCCTGCATGGCGCGCGCGGCCGACAGTGCAGGTTCGATGAAGGCGGCCTCGCCGGTCAGGGCGCCCAGCTTGAGGAGAAGATCTACGGCCAGCGTGTTCCCACTCGCCACGGGGCTGTCCTGGATCGATTTCGGCCGAGTGATGAGCTTCTCGTGGTCGTCGCCGGTATCGAAGAAGCCGCCGCGCGGATCTGCGAAGTGGCTCAGAATCTCTTCGGCCTGGGTGCGCGCGGCCTGGAACCAGCGGGGATCGAAGTCGGTCTGATAGAGCGAAAGCAGTCCCAGGCCCAGTGCGGCGTGGTCGGCGAGTTGGGCCGCGAATCGGGCCCGGCCTCGGCGCCACGATCTGAGCAGCCTACCCGTGGGCGTGAGTTTTTCGAGCATGAATGCGCCGAGCTCTTGGGCGGCCCTCAGGACTTGGGTGTTGCCCGTGGCGCGGGCCGACTCGGCCAGCGTCGTCAGAACGAGCCCATTCCAGGAGGAGATCACCTTGTCATCCGTAGTCGGCCGGGTTCTCTCGGCGCGCGCCGACCGAAGGATGTCGCGAGCGAGCTGCCATTGAGCGGTGAAATCCTGGAGTGTGAGTCCAAGCTGCGCCGCGACAGTGGCGTCGTCAGGGGTGCGCTGCAACACGTTTGCGCCGTCGAAGTTGCCGGAGCGGCTCGCGCCGGTGGCGGCTTCGAACGCCCGGAGCAGCTCGGCCGGCAGGCGCGCTTCGATCTCTTCCAGCTGCCACACGTAGAATTTCCCCTCTTCACCCTCTGAGTCTGCATCGATCGAAGAGAAGAAACCGCCCTCCGGATCGCGCATCTCGCTCAGCAGAAACGCGACCGTCTCGTCGTGCACGCGGCGAAGGCTCTCGTCTGAGGTGATCTGCCACGCGTGAAGGTAGACCTGAGCCAATTGGGCATTGTCGTAGAGCATTTTCTCGAAGTGAGGGACCTGCCAGTTAGAGTCGACGCAATAACGGTGGAATCCCCCGCCGAGGAGGTCGTACAACCCGCCGCGGGCCATGGCCGCAAGAGCGTGGCGGGCCATATCCAGGGCCAGTTGATCTCGGCGGCGGGCGTGAAGCCTGAGCAGGAACTCGATTGCCAGAGGCTGAGGGAACTTGGGGGCCTGGCCCCAGCCTCCATGCGTCCAATCGTACTGGCGCAAGAGTTGGGCGGCGGCCGAGTCGAGCGCCGACTCTCCCATTTCCGTTCCCGTCGGGGTTAGATCGGGCGAGGCGGACAGGTGCTCGGTCAGCTTTGTGCCGACTTGCAGCAGGCTCTGGCGCTCCTCTCGCCAACGCCGGGCAATCGTCAGAAGCAACTCCCGAAAGGACGGCAGGCCATGCTGCGGCGTCGGCGGGAAGTAGGTTCCGCCATAGAACGGCTCACCGATGGGCGTCAAGAAGACCGACATCGGCCAACCGCCTTGCCCTGTCATGGCGACGACGGCGTCCATGTAAAGAGAGTCCAGATCAGGCCTCTCCTCCCGATCGACCTTGATATTCACGAAATAGCGGTTCATGACCGCCGCCGTCTGTGGGTCCTCGAAGGACTCGTGGGCCATCACGTGGCACCAGTGGCAGGCGGCATAGCCGATGCTCAAGAATATCGGCCGGTCCTGTTCCATGGCTTGCTTCAATGCCTCTTCGCCCCAGGGATGCCATTCGACCGGGTTCTCGGCGTGCTGGTGCAAGTAGGGTGAAGTCTCGCCCGATAAGCGATTGCTCACCTGGGAGTTCTCCGCCGCCTCGCCTCGCGCTGCAATGGTAGAATGACCGTCATGGAACCCTCTTTGTCTCCCATGCGTTGGATCCCTTCATTGATCATGATGGGGCTGATCTTCATACTGTCTTCATTGCCCGCCAGCCGTGTACCTGACTTCGGAGCCGTAGACTTCCTCGTCAAGAAGGGCGGGCATGCCACAGGCTATGCCCTGCTCGCCTTGGCGTATTACTTCGCTCTCCCACCTCGACTGACTCCTGGTTACCGCGTGATGATGGCGCTGTTGATGGCGATCTTATTCGCCCTGAGCGACGAGTACCATCAATCATTCGTCGAAGGGCGCACATCGTCCCTGCGTGATGTCGTCATCGATGGCGGAGGGGCGGTTTTCGCTCTGATGATCGCCGCGGTCTACTCGTCGAATTCAAGCTCTAGATCCGACTCGTCCTGACCTCCTCCACGCCAGTTCTCCCCCGGCAGAAGCTCGATGTCCCCGAACAGCTCATCCTGCCGGGCCGTGATCCGGCGAAGCTTGATCAGCTCAAGGACCGCCAGAAAAGAGACGACGATCTCCAATCTCGATCTGGACTTCTTGAGCAGTCGTTGGAAACTCGCCTTGCCGGCCTTACGCATGATTTCGAAGATCAAGCGGATCTGGTCCCGGATTCTCACTTTCGGTGCGGCGACGACCGAGTCCAGGCTGGGCCCGCTCGGCTTCGAAGCCAGCACTTCGGCCATCGCCCGATACAGGTCGTCGGCCGTCAACCCACTCAGGTCGAGTTGGGGTTCGATCTTCGGGGGTGGGGCAAGCCGCAGATACGAGCGCAGACCGGCCGCTTCTCGCTCTCCGAGATGTCCGGCCACTTCCTTGTACATCTTGTAGGCAATGAGCTGCCGCGCCAGCGCCTCCCCAAGATCCTCCTCATCCGGCTCGCGCGCCGGAGCCTGGGGGAGCAGGGCCTCGGATTTGATTTGGAGGAGCTTGGCGGCGATGACCAGGAACGAAGCCAGGTCGGAGAGTTCCAGCTCGGGCGCCTGATGCAAGTATGCGATGTACTGGTCGGTGACGGAAGCCAGAGCCACTTTGGTGATGTCGAGTTCTGCTCGCTCGATGAGCTCGAGAAGCAGATCGAGAGGGCCCTCGTAGACTGGAAGCTGGATCGTGTAGGTTATCACCGGCTTGGCTAACGGAGCAGGGCGGCCAGCAAGCCGATGAGGATGACGATCACCAGAATGCCGAGTGCACTCGCCGAGGCGATCAGGAGTTGCCTGTCGCGTACCTGTTGGCGAGCGTAGGCTTTGGCCTCATCGGTCAGACGCAACCGGTCCATCTCCCGAAAGCGGTCCATCCTTTCTCGTGACGCTCGCACATCGTCCGCCTGAAGTCCCGCTGCCTGACCTCGGGCGCGCTCGAGGAAGGCCGGGTTGCGAGCGGCATTCCCATGCCGAAGGACGACTCGGGCTATCACCGTGAGCGGTTCTCCGCACTCGAGGCATTGTTCGGCATACTGCGGGTTGAGGTGACCGCACGCGGAACACACCTGGGCCTCGCCGATAATGCTCGTCCCGCAGTACGGACATGTGAGAATCCCCTCGGTGTTGAATTCAAGGCTGGGAGCGGTGCAGGCCGGGCAAGTCAGCCGAGTCACCACGATCTCCAAGGCAGGGGCAGGCGAATTGGGCGATTATACCATCCGGCATTTCCCCGAATGGTATACTCGGCGGTCGTTCTTGTCTTATCGGGCTGGTGCGAGGATTCCATCGGGGATTGAAGGGTTAGCGCGTTCTCAATCCTACGCATCGGCTCTCGACTCGCAAGAGGTCTTGGGACGCGTCGGGTGGAGTCTGCATGAAGATCCCGCCCCGGTCCGCTTGGAACGGCCGGTCGGACGTTGGATCGAGAAGGATAAGGCGGCGTTGCCATCGATCGGGGGGAGGGTGATAGCATGGGTCAGGCTCAAGTGATCTGGGTCGAGCAGGAGCAGTTCGTCGGTATCGACGAGTCGAACCACTCGGTTGTGCTGTCGACACAGGGAGAGGGGAACGCGGTCGGGATGAGGCCCTCCGACCTGCTGCTGGTAGCTCTGGCCGGCTGCACCGCGGTTGACGTCGTGCGAATATTGGAGAAGAGCCGCCAGAAGCTGGCGAGTCTCAAGATCGAAGTCACCGGCGAACAGGAGCCCGAGCCCCCCTGGGCATTCAAGACGATTCACCTGAAGTACCGGCTGCGAGGCTCCTTGAGCTCCGAGGTGGTCGAGCGGGCGATTGAACTCTCCGAGAAGAAGTATTGCTCGGTCTCGGCCAGCCTGCGGCCGCAGGTTGAAATCACGACCTCCTACGATATTCTGCAGGGCGAGGAATAGGACGGATGGACCTCGGCTGGGGCAGGCCCGGCGTGGTAAGATGACCCAAGCCTGAGGTTTCGTGACGGAGATACTGATGACGAACGAACCGATCCACGTATCTGACGCGACATTCGAGAAAGCAGTCCTGCAGTCTGCGGTTCCGGTCATTGTCGACTTCTGGGCCCCCTGGTGTGGCCCGTGCCGCATGGTGGCGCCGATATTGGAGAAGCTCGCCGGCGAATATGCCGGAAAGCTGATCGTTGCCAAGGTCAATACGGATGACAACCCTGAATGGGCAATGAAGTACGGCGTTCAAGGGATCCCGACGATGCTTTTCGTGGCCGGCGGGAAGATCGTACACCAGCAGGTTGGAGCAGTCCCCGAACCTTACCTGCGTGATGCGGTCGAGGAGTTCCTGGGGGTCGTTAGAGAGGCTTCAACCAACTGAGGCGGGCCTGCCGCCCTGGAATAACGGAAAACAGGCAGACGGGGCCGATACGTCGGCCCCGTCTGCCTGTTGTGTACCGGATCAATCTCCGTCGGGCGACGAGGCGCCCCAGATCAGCCCTTCGATCACCCGAACAACACGCCGCAAGAAGGAGCGCACGCGAGCGACGAACGCCGTGATCGCCCGGCGCCTTCTGCGAGCGGGCGGGACCTTCGCCTCCGGCGCCACCCATTGAAGCGCCAATGCCCCCCAGGTGAGCCCTCCGCCGAATGCCACCAACACCAAGTGGTCGCCGGCGCGTACCCGGCCGCGCTCGATCGCCTCGCATACGGCGATNGGGATCGAGGCCGACGATGTATTGCCGTAACGGTCGATGTTGAGCATGAAGCGATCCATGGGCAGGCCCAGACCACGCGCGGCCGCCTCGATGATCCGCTCGTTGGCCTGGTGCGGGACCACGAGCTCGATATCGTCCAATTCAAGTCCGGCACGTTCGACGACGTCGCGTGTCGCTCCGGCCATGACCCGCGTGGCGAATCGAAACACCTCGCGACCGTTCATGCGGATCGTGTGCATCTTCTTAGTGACGGTCTCGTGGCTGGCCGGGTGACGGCTGCCCCCGGCCGGGACGGAGAGCAGGTTTCCGCCCGATCCATCTGATCGCATGATGGCCGATAGTACCCCTCCCGGCCGCTCACTCGCTTGCAGCACGAAGGCACCCGCGCCGTCACCGAAAAGCACGCAGGTCCCGCGGTCTTCCCAATCGACGAGGCGCGATAGCGTCTCCGCTCCGATCACCAGCGCGTTATTGATCGAGCCGGTCATGATCGCCTGAGCGGCCATGTTCATGGCCAGGATGAATCCGGTGCACGCAGCCGACAAGTCGAATGCACCGGCATTGGTGGCTCCCAGGCTGTCTTGAACGATGCATGCGGTGGCCGGAAAGAGGTGTTCGGGAGAGGCGGTCGCCACGATCACAAGATCGAGGTCGCCAGCGGACAGGTCGGTGCGGACCAGCGCCCTGGCACCAGCCTCGGCCGCCAGGGTGGCCGTCGTCTCACCCTTCCCGGCGATCCGGCGCTCGTGGATCCCGGTGCGCGAGACGATCCAGTCATCGGTGGTCTCGACCATCACCGCGAGTTCCGCGTTGGTCAGGATCCTCTCGGGAACGGCCATCCCCCACCCGGTGACGTGCGCGAAACGGGTCATGATCCAAGACCGTCACCGGCGGGTTGTCCTAGGACGAGGCAGGCGTTGTGTCCGCCAAAACCGAAGGAATTCGACATCACGTAATTCAGGGTGGCTTCACGCTTCTGATTGGGGATGTAGTCCAGGTCACACGCGGGATCGGCGACCTCATAGTTGATCGTNGGGGGCATCACCCCGTCCTGCANCGCCTTGACACACACCAGCGCTTCAAGAGCGCCGGCCGCGCCGAGCAGGTGGCCGGTCATCGACTTGGTCGAAGAGATAGGGGTATCGTAGGCGTCCTCGCCGAACACGCTCTTGATCGCCGCCGTCTCACTGGCGTCGTTGAGTTGAGTGCTGGTTCCGTGAGCGTTGATGTAATCGATCTGCGACGGCTTCAAGCCGGCGTTTTCGAGCGCCAGGCGCATGCACTCCGCCGCCGGTACCCCGTTTTCGGCGGGGGCGGTGATGTGGAAGGCGTCGTTCGTCGCCGCATACCCCACGACTTCCGCCAGAATCTGGGCNCCGCGCTGGCTGGCATGCTCGTACGACTCAAGAACCAGCAACGCCGCGCCCTCGCCGATGACGAATCCATCGCGGTTGAGGTCGAACGGGCGTGACGCCCGCTGTGGATCATCGTTGCGCGAGGAGATGGCGTCCATGACATTGAAGCCGGCAACCGCAACGGCGACGATGCTTCCTTCGGAACCGCCGGCCAGCATGGCATCCGCCGCCCCCCGCCGGATCATCTCCGCCGCCTCGCCGATCGCATTCGAGCCCGAAGCGCAGGCAGTCACGACCGCCAGGTTCGGCCCGCGCAGCCCGAACTGGATCGCCACCTGCCCGGCGGCGGTGTCGGGTAACATCATCGGTACCATGAAGGGCGAGACCCAGCGCGGCCCGCGCTCGACGTACTTCTGGGCTTCCACCAGCAAGGTCCCGATGCCGCCGATCCCAGTCCCGATGATCGCTCCGACGCGGTAGCTGTTGCCCTGGTCAACCTTCAGGCCGGAGTGCGCCAGCGCCTCCCGCGTTGCCCCGACGGCCAATTGTGTGAAACGATCCATCCGACGAGCATCTCGCCGACCGAGGAGCGCGTCGGGGTCGAATCCCTTGACCTCGGCGGCAAAGTGTGTCTTGAATTCACTGGGATCGAATTGAGTTATCGGTCCGACACCGGATTGCCCAGCAAGGAGCCCTTCCCATGTGGAATGTACATCGTTCCCGAGAGGGCTGATGCAGCCCAACCCGGTGACCACAACTCGCTTCCGCTCCACGCCTGCCTCCTTGGATCCGTACCCTGGGACCTGCGCAGTATAACACGCCCGGGTTCAATAAGTCACGCCGCGGGAGAATCGGGGGGTGCATCTCACGATTGGCGCGGCGCGCTCCTTCCACATCCATGCGATTGACGGTGCGCCGCAGGCCGAGGGAAGGGGACACAGGGAGTGGGGGCAAGTTGCCCGGCCCGTTTCTTGGCCATTCGGTGTTCGACAAGCGGAGCGTGCGGCCTGGGAGGCGAATTCACACGGTCTGAAGACAGCGGCTCGGCCGCCATTGGCGTCCCTTGAGAAGGCGGTGTTACTGGCGCCTATGCTACAATCGGCGCCACTCGCGGTTGGCGGATGCGTTCACGGCCGCGATCCTTCCAACGATCTTGCCTCGGAACACCCGGAGCGTCAGTCGGCATGCTCCTGATCACGGGCGCGACAGGTTTCGTCGGCGGGCATGTGCTCGATCGNCTGGCCGAATCCGGGTACGAAGTGCGCGCGCTCCTTCGGCCATCGGCTAACAACCCCCGGATCCCGCGTGGCGTCCCGCTGAAAGCGACGGTCGCTTCCCTGAACGATCTACGTGGTCTCAGGTCGGCTCTGGTGGGGATCGACCGTGTCGTTCATCTGGCGTCGGCGTCACAGCGCAGCGGGGTAGCTCGCCTGGCGACCGTCGACGTCGAAGGGACGCGCAATCTCTGCCAGGCGGCCGCCGACGCCGGGGTCGAGCACCTGGTCTTCGTAAGCCACCTCGGGGCAGATCGGGCATCCGCCTACCCGGTCTTGCGGGCAAAGGCTGAGGCTGAGGAATCCGTCAGAAGCTGTGGCGTGCCGTACACGATCCTGCGCACGGGATTGGCCTTCGGAGCCGAGGACCATCTCACTACCCCAGTGGCGATGCTCCTGGCCGTCTCTCCCCTGGTGTTCTTCCTTCCCGGGGCGGGATCGACACTCCTTCAACCCATCTGGGTGGGAGATCTGGCGACATGCATCGTTTGGGCGTTGGACGATCCCGCGATGCGCAACAAGATCTTCGAAATCGGGGGTCCCGAATTCATGACTTACCGACAGCTCGTCGAGCGGGTGAGTCAATTCGCCGGCTACGTTCGCTTTCTCGTCCCAACCCGCCAACCCTACTTGCGGTTGGCGACCAGGCTCCTGGAATTCGCATTGCCATTCCCGCCGTTGACGGCGTTCACGTTGGATTATCTGGCGGGGAACAGGACGGCTCAGCTGAACGCCCTCCCGGCGATCTTCGGCCTGAAACCCACCCGTCTGGAGGACAAGCTGGACTACCTGAAGGGTGGAAACTGGGGGTGGGAACTCGCCGCGCGTCAGGTGCGGCGTGACTACAGGGGCAGGCGATGAGCGGCCCACTCACGATTCGAAAGCTGGAGACGATCCAGGAGATGGAGCAGGCTGAGAATCTCCAGCGGGTCGTCTGGCCAGGGAGTGAGACAGATGTGCTGCCGGCCCACCTCCTCATCACGCTGGCGCACAACGGCGGGATTGTCCTCGGCGCATTCGACGGGGAACAGATTGTGGGACTTGTGGTTGGGTTTCTTGGGACGGACTCGGGGAGTCCCGATCGCGTGGCAATGGCCAGGCTTAAACACTGCTCGCACATCCTCGGGGTGTTGCCGGAATTTGCCAGCCGGGGTATCGGCTATCGACTGAAAGCGGCACAGCTCGAAGCGGTGGTTGAGCAAGGCGTCAGGCTGGTCACTTGGACGTATGACCCTCTCCTGAGCCGCAATGCACACCTCAACATCCGCCGCCTGGGCGCCGTCTGCCAGGTGTATTTGCATGAGGTCTATGGCGCCATGCGAGACGCGTTGAACGTCGGTGACACCTCCGATCGATTCCAGGTCGATTGGTGGGTGACTTCGCCGCGTGTGACTTCACGCATGAAGGGGACTCGTCCCCCGCTCGATCTGGCCCACTTTCTGGCCGCCGGCGCGCAGAATATCAACCCGGCTACCCTCGGGAAAGATGGCCTGCCACGGCCGGCGGAATCTCCTTCCAGGCCTCAGGGCACCTTGGCTCTGGTGGAGATTCCACCGGATTATCTCCGGCTTCGAACGCTCGATCCTGGCCTGGCGCGGGCCTGGAGGGAGCAGACGTGGGCGATCTTCACTGAAGCCTTCGGCGCGGGATACATGGTCACCGACTTTGTTTACCTGAAAGGTGAGCGCCACCCGCGATCGTACTATGCACTCTCGTTCGGAGAGGGAACCCTGGGATGAACTTTCGCATTGATTCGGTCGTGCTCCACCACGTTCGAATGCGGCTCAAGGCACCTTTCGAGACCTCGTTCGGCGTTGAACTCGATCGCGATTGCGTTATCCTGGAAGTCAGGAGCGAGGGCCTGACGGGGTGGGGGGAGTGTGTCGCCGGGAGCTTCCCGGGGTATTCGTACGAAACGACCGATACTGCCTGGCACATCCTGAAGGATTTCCTGATCCCGGCGGTTTTCGAAGCTCCCCTAGCCTCGCCGGCCGATCTGACCACGAGATACGGCGCTTACAAAGGCCATCCCCTGGCGCGTGCCGGTCTGGAATTGGCCCTCTGGGACCTGCAAGGCTTGGCCTCTCGGCGTTCACTGGCCGACATTCTGGGCGTCGATCGGCAGAGTGTGCCGGTCGGAGTTTCCGTCGGGATTCAGCCTACAGCGGCAGTCCTTCTCGATACGGTGCAGGCCTACGTGGATCAGGGGTACCCCAGAGTGAAGCTGAAGATCAAACCGGGACGCGACATCGAGGAAGTCACCCTGGTGCAGGGCGCTTTCCCTTGGCTTCCACTCCAGGTGGACGCCAACTCCGCCTACTCTTTAGACCAGGCTCCGGTCTTCGAGGAGATGGACGAGCTTGGGCTTCTGTTGATCGAGCAGCCCCTTGGCGAGGACGACCTGCTCGATCACAGTCTGCTCCAAGCGCGCCTGCGGACACCGCTCTGTCTGGACGAGAGCATCCAATCGCTGCGCCATGCGCGGCAGGCTTTGGAGATCGATGCCTGCCGGGTGATCAACATCAAACAGGCTCGGGTTGGGGGATTGACCGAGGCGATCGCCGTCCACGACCTGTGTCTGGCTCACGGAGTCCCGGTCTGGTGCGGCGGGATGCTCGAGACGGGGGTAGGACGGGCGGCGAACCTGGCACTGGCGGGCTTGCCCGGCTTTCAACTCCCCGGCGACATTTCTGCCTCGGATCGCTACTACGCGCAGGACATCGCCGAGCCGGCATTCCACCTTGCCCAGGACGGCACGATAGAAATCCCGACCGGCCCGGGCTTGGGTATCAACGTCCTGAAGGACGAGCTGGCAGCCGTGACTCTTCGCAAGGAAGTGCTTCGGATGTGACGTTCGTCCCGAGGGTCAGCCTCTCCGCCACCGGGAAGAAGTTCGCCCGGCCCCGCAACTCGTCCACCCGGATGCGCGACGGCGGTGAGGGGGCTTGGTGCCCGAGTGAGTAAGGCGGGCAGGTCGATCGTTGCGGCCCTTGCCATGTGGTATCAGGGGCTCGATCCCATCAGGTCAANAAGCCACTGGACTGAATGGGCGCCGGCCAACGCGAAGACGAGCATCTTGAGAGTCTTCCCGACCCAGGCCCAGATCAGGAACTTCAAGATAGGCATCTTGAGGGTCCCGGCAGCCGCTCCGGCAAGGTCGAAGAACGGATTGGGTACGAAGGCCATCACCAGGACCGTCCAGCCCCCGTAGCGGGCCATCCAGCGCGTGAGACGCTCGTAGAAGGCGAAGTTGTCGGCGATACCCTGTCCGCTGAAACCGGCCAGGTAACCGGTCATTTCTCCCAGGGCCGCGCCCGATCCGGCAGCCAGTGCCACGGCGAAGGGATNGAAGACCGCACCCATAGCGAAAGTGAGGGCAACCCCGGGAATCGGCAAGACCAGGGCGGCATTCGCCAGCAGAGAGAGCAGGAAGATCCCCGGGTACCCGTAGGCGGCAATCTCATCTGCCCGGTCCCGCATCGAGTAGGCCAAGGCGATGACCGCCGCAACCGTAAGCAGGGAAGCGACGCGGGCGAGCGTCAAACGCCAGCTGCTTAGTCTGATCCGCGAGCTCACGACACGGTGATTTCGATCGATTGGAGGGCAACCGCCGGAGCGTTGCGTCTGTTCGGATCCCGAGGAGGAATGGCGAGGAGGACATCCAACCCCTGGGTAACCTCGCCGAAGACGGAGTGTCGATCATCCAGCCACGGGGTCGGGACATGCGTCAGGAAGAACTGAGATCCGTTCGTGTTCGGGCCGGCGTTCGCCATGGAGAGGATCCCGCCTCGGTCGTGGCGGAGGTCGGGATGGAACTCATCGCCAAATGTGTACCCGGGCCCGCCCGTGCCCGTTCCAGTCGGGTCTCCGCATTGGGCCATGAAGTCGGCGATGACTCGGTGGAAGATGATGCCGTCGTAATAGCCTTCTTTGGCCAGGAAGACAAAGTTGTTGACCGTATTCGGTGCCCTGTCCGCAAAGAGCTTGATCACGATGTCCCCTTTGTCGGTCTTCATCCTCGCCTGATACTTCTTCGCAGGGTCGATCGCCATCGCCGGTGGGCCTGGATAACGTTTTGAGGTCATCATCACTCCAATCTCGTCAGCGCCGCGCCAGTAGAGTCTCGATTCGGGCCACGACCATATCCATGGCGACCGTGTTCAGGCCGCCTTCCGGGATGATCACGTCGGCGTAGCGCTTGGATGGCTCAACGAACTCAAGGTGCATCGGACGCACACTGGTTTCGTACTGCTGGATCACACTGTCGACCGTCCGCCCTCGTTCGACCATGTCCCTCTTCAATCGACGAATAAACCGCACGTCTGGATCCGTGTCGACGTAGATCTTGACGTCGAAAAGCCGCCGCAGGGCGGGCTCGGCAAACACCAGTATCCCTTCGACCAAGACAACTTGCTGTGGGTCGAGGTGGCGGGTCTGGCTCGTGCGGGAGTGGATGGTGAAATCGTAGACGGGAACATCGACCGCCTTCCAGAGGCGCAACTGCTCCAACTGGCCGACCAGTAGGTCAGTCTCGAGCGAATCGGGATGGTCGAAGTTGACCAGATCCCGCTGCGGCCGCGGCAGGTCCTTCAAGTCCCGATAGTAGGAATCGTGCGCCAGGAAGGCGATGTTCTGCGCGCCAACGCGTTCAAGGATGCCATTGGCGACCGTCGTCTTGCCGGAGCCGGTGCCGCCGGCGATTCCGATCACTATGGGGGGCGATGGGGGGGACATCGAGGAGATTATACGTCCGGGCAAGTTTTGCCGCTATCGGCTGGCAGGGGGCCTATCGGCTCTCCGCGCCAATCCGACCTCCTCCTGCAGACCGCCATATCTGCCCACCATACGGAGCCGACCGGCACAGAAGCCGGTCATGTGGCAGGACCAGATTCCTATGCATCAACCGGGTCGGGTACAGATGGAGTGGGGTATCCTGTAACTGCCGCGGCAGGGCAGTTTGCCCTCATGCCGTCGCGCTCGAGTGGAATGATCCAGAAGGCGGTCAGGTACTGATGCCGGCACCGAACGACCGAATGAACCCGTCCTCGAATGGGAACGGGTCGATGCACTCGGTCCTCATCGTCGATGATGAGCATACGTTCTGTGCAGTGATGGGGGAAGTCCTGGAATCCTTCGGATTCCGCGTCCATCAGGCCTACAGCGCTGGTCAAGCCCTCCTAGTCCTGGCGGAAGTCACACCGGACCTCATCTTGACCGATCTCAGGATGCCTGACTCAGATGGGATCAAGCTGTTGGAGCAATTGAGGCTGGAACCCATTTGGGGCCGGATCCCGAAAATCGTCATCACGGCGAAAGCCAGCTCGACGGATCTGACGGCTGCCCGCCAGGCGGGCGCCGACGGCTTCCTGCGCAAGCCGTTCTCGGTCCGTGAGTTGCGCGCAGCGATCACCCCCTTCCTACCCATCGCTTAGGCGTGATCGAGTTCTTTCGATCTCCTGTTCACATCTCCAGTAGACAAGTCGGCTATGCTCGTCCTCCAACGGCGCTCCCTGGAGTGACGTCCATGTGCGATCCCTGTCGAGCTGTTCCGTGGCTCAGGGTTTACAGCAAGGCGCTTGAGCATGTCAGGAGGTAGGTGAGATTAGACTCGATCAGGGACCGCCTGCGGATCTTGCAGGTGGACGAGGCAACCTGGCTTACTCTGCTCGCGGGCTTGCGAATGCGGTGTCGTGAGGCTTGTGATCGAAACGGGGGATGGAGCCAGCGACGGGACTCGAACCCGTGACCTGACGTTTACGAAACGCCTGCTCTACCGACTGAGCTACGCTGGCCTGACATGACCCTTCAAGTGTGCCATCTCGGAGACCGGTTCCAAGCCTCGGGTCGGATCCCAGTGCCTGTCCATTCTGAGATCGCCTGAAGTCACACCGGGCGTCACGCTGTGCCCTCCTCGGGAGGGAATTGGTCGGCCGATCTTTGTGACTCAGTCGGCCGACCAACGCCGCGATTATACAGCCCTGCCTGATCCTTGGCAAGAAAACGCGGCGGGGGCATAATCCTTTCGTGCAAATCGCCATGATCTCGTATCACACCTGTCCCCTGGCGACGTTGGGTGGCAAGGATACAGGTGGGATGAATGTGTACATCCGGGATTTGACTCGCGAACTCGGCCGGCGGGGCGTTGGGGTCGATGTCTTTACTCGCTCCCAGGACGAACATGTCCCACACGTCCTACACGACCTCGGATACGGCAACCGTATCGTCCACATCCCAGCCGGGCCCGAATCTCCCGTGGCCAAGACCGAGCTGCTGGGTCACCTCGACCGATTCGTCGAAGGTGTCCTAGACTTCGCCTCGGCCAAGCAGTCCGCGTACGACTTGATCCACAGTCACTATTGGCTCTCCGGACTGGCAGCCCTGACGCTCCGCCGGGCCTGGGGCACCCCGATCATTCAGATGTTCCACACTCTGGGCGAGATGAAGAACCGAGTGGCCCGCAGCCCGGAGGAGACCGCCTCGCCTCTGCGACTTGAGTCGGAAGGCCGCCTCCTCAGGGATGTTGACCGGGTTGTGGCGGCAACCCAGGCCGAGCTGGCGCAGATTCAATGGCTTTACCGGGCCGACACCAGCCGGGTGACGGTGATACCGCCGGGGGTTGACATAGCCCGTTTCTATCCGATAGACAAAGACGAAGCCAAGGAATTCGTCGGTATCGCCCGGTCGGACCGGATGATCTTGTACGTGGGTCGGGTCGAGCCGCTAAAGGGGCTGGACACGCTGCTTCAGGCGATCGCCCAACTCAAAGCCGAGGGCCTGCAGGATGTGTGCGGGGTGATATCCGTCATCGGTGGAGAACCTGATGCCAGCCCCGAGCAAATGACGACTGAGATGGGTCACATCAAGTCCCTGCGCGAGTCGCTCGACCTCGACGACATGATCACCTTCCTTGGGAAGCGCGATCAAGACACACTCCAGTATTACTACTCCGCGGCCGAAGTCGTCGTCGTCCCTTCGCACTACGAATCCTTTGGACTGGTCGCCTTGGAGGCCATGGCCTGCGGTACTCCGGTGGTCGCTTCCGAGACCGGCGGCCTAGTTTTCCTCGTCCGGGATGGGGAGACCGGATTCCACGTGCCCGCCGGGGATGCACCGGCGCTCGCCGATCGACTGCGCAGATTGCTCTTGGACGAGGAGCTTCGCCAGCGGCTCGGGCATCGAGCGGCCGATTACGCTCAGAGCTATGCTTGGCCGCTGGTGGCAGATCAGGTCATCGCTCTCTACGAGTCGATGCTTAACCGCCACGCTTGAAATCGAGCTCTCCCGGTCGAATCGTACAATGAGGGCCGACAGCCATCCGATCGAGTTGCGCTTGCCAGACCGTGATCGACGACGGACGGCCACGGCGCCCTGACCACCAGGGGCGATGATGGCCCTCATCTAACAAGCGGGGGTCACCCGAGGTCCCATAGTCTCAGGTCAGACCGGGCCGGATTCGCAGCCGGCGCTTGTCCTTCGCGAGGGAGTGTTGGGTGGAACCTGTAGTCGAGTTCATCAAGGCCTATCTCATCCCGGGTTCATTCCCGTTCTTGATGATGGCCGCGACTGCCGCAGTCTTCGGCCTGTTCCTGAGAAACCGTTGGGCGGACTGGAGCCGCCGCGGCCTGGCCGGTCTGTTGATGGGTTACTGGGTCCTTAGCTTGCCGGCCTGCGCCTCGCGGCTCGAGGCGAGCCTCGCTCGGCCTATGCCCCCCTCGAGGCGTCGCAAGCCAGGGACGCAGGAATCAGCACTATCGTGATTCTAGGAGGTGGGATCGAAACCTACCGGGATGGCCAGCAGGCCCTGTTCGCGCTAAGCGACTCCACAGCCTTGCGCGTCCTGGAGGGGGCCCGACTTTACGGCTTGATCGGAGATCCATGGGTGATTGCTTCGGGCGGAGAGGAAGGGGACAGCCTGGCCGAGAACGGCGGCATTCCCGAGAGTCAGGCCATGCGTCAGGCGCTCGTCTCCCTCGGCGTCCCAGCGGGCCGCATCAAGCTCGAATCATCGTCGACCAACACACGCGATGAAGCTGTCAATGTCAAGGCCATGCTCGGCGAGAACCCGAGTGAACCGTTTGTGTTGGTGACCTCGCCGACTCACATGCGACGGGCGCTGGCGAGCTTCCGGGCGGTTGGGCTCGAACCCATCCCGTCCGTCTCTGCGCAACAAACAAACGCCTCGGGGGGCGGCTTACGGGCGCTTCTTCCAACACCCGACGCGCTTACCCACAGCACGATCGTCCTTCGCGAATACATGGCGTTGGCCTATTACGGGATCCGAAGTTGGATATCCAGCCCTTAAGAGCAGGTCGGCTTCACAACCGCACAGCGCCGATGGGCCTGATGCCGATCCCTGCGAGGTGACCTTGGCGCCTCGACGCACAGCCACTCGCCACCCCGCACCCACCGTATCTTTCGCATAGCCACACAAAGAACGTCGCCCCAGACGGGCTAAGCTGCCATCCTGGCCTGGCGTTGATTCGCTCAAGTTCGACCGGGGCCGAGGAAATCTACCTTGGGATTCTGCCGTAAAGGTCCCCCGCCTTGAAAGGACCTGGCTCAGCGATTAAGGCCCGCGCCGCAGGAACCTGGTCCCATACGTTCCACAGCAGGACGCCGCGCACGCGCCCGTCATCGAGGTAGTAGATGACGCCCTTCCGGTAGGGCTCGGTCCAGTCGGCCTGGGTCTCGAGGCTGGAGTCCAACACCCCCACGGCCTCATACCCGAGATCGAACAAATCGGAATAGAAGTAGGGAAGGTGATCATATCGAATCGATTCACCTGCCATGGAGCGGCCGGCCATTTCCCCCATGGTGTTGGCGTTATCCTCGTGCTCGACCCGAATCCGGGTGTCGAGGGAGGGGTTGTAGAAGTTGGCCACGTCGCCGGCGGCGTAGATGTCAGGATCGCTCGTTCGAAGGCTGTCGTCGACGACGACACCTTCATCGACCTCAAGCCGTGCGCCGACTGCCAGTTGAGTGTTCGGCGTGACCCCTAGACCTGCGATCACCGCCTCCGCCCTGGTTTCATCCCCCCCGTCGAGACGCAAGACCGTCTGGCCCTCTTCGGCCGAGATCCCACCCACAAGCACACCGCTTCGGACGTCAACCCCTTTTTCGCGATAGTAATCCCGCAAGCTCTCAGCCAGGTCTGCTGGGAAAAGTCTGGCGCCTATCCCCCGTTCGGGGAAGACTAACGACACCTGCACGCCGTTCATCGCCAGGGCGGCGGCGATCTCGGATCCGATATAGCCTCCTCCGATCACCGCGAAGCGCTTTCCCTGGTCGGCAAGCGATCGGACAGTCCGGTAGTCCGCGGCCGTGCGGTAATAGATGATTCTTCCCCCGTCGTTCTCCAGTCGGCGAGGTTTGGCGCCGGTGGCAAGGAGCAACTTCTCGTATTTGTAGACACCGCCCTGGTTGTCTTCGGCTTGCTTGAGCCGGGGATCGATGCCCGTGGCCCGCCTTCCGAGATGGAGTGTGGCGCCGCTTTCTGCGGTCCCCCTCCAGATCGTCTCAAAGGGCTTACCCTTCCAAAGGCCCTTCGACAGGGGAGGTCGATTGTAGGGAGGATCATCCTCCTGGCTGATGAGGCCGATCGAGCCTTCAGGGTCAATCTTGCGGATCCCCTTTACGGCCGAATCGGCGGTCATCCCACCGCCAATGATCAAGTACCTGTACGAGTCCATTCCCACCTCTCAGCCTGCAACGAGCGCCCGTCGCGCGCTGGACCGCCTTCTCGAGGCACGAGCCCCCAACAGCTGGAGCCTCTTCATCAGGAGTCTCGGGAGAGACCCGGGGCGTAGGTCGTTCCCCTAGCGAAACGCGCTGCCTTCCCCAGGCTGCCCTTCAAGGACCCGTACTCCCACGACTTCGGCTTCGGCTGTCACCTCGCCTTGGACATAGACCCGACAAGACAAGCGTGTCTTACGTCCGCTCACCTCAATCACCTTGGCCCGAAGCGTGACAGGGCGGTCATTGGGTGTCGGCTTCAAGTACCGCACGGAAATGCTGGCTGTGGCATAGCGGTAGATCGGCTCTGACGCCATCGGCCTCCCCTCGGCCCTGTAGGCGGCCGCCAGGGCCGTGCCCATCGTGTGGCAGTCGATCAGTGTGGCGACCACACCGCCATTGGTCACGTTCTCCCAACCCCGGTACTTCGGCTCCGGGTACCAAACGCACACACCCTCATCGCCTTCCCAGAAGCCCTTGATTTGCAGCCCTTCCGGGTTCAATGTGCCGCAACCGAAGCAAATGTTGCCTGGCATGTGATCCTGAAAGTAGTCCGGCATGCATCCTCCGAATCGAGTATTGGGGACCGGCAGGGAACGTGGGCGGGCGCGAGGACACTCTCTGGCGGCAACCGGTTTCGTTGGTCTCACGAATTGCAGGGGCCGCTTTCCGGGCCGGGAAGGGCACCGCTCTTGACGTCAATCACCTTGCGCCGCCACGTGCTCCAGGACTGAACGCGCCAGCAGAGCGTCTTCGTATGCGCGATGTCGTTGCCCGGCGTAGATCCCACACTGCCGGGCCGCCTGGTCGAGACTTTGCCAACGATACGAATGGCGGGCAGGGTTCCACTCCCCATAGAAGCGGGCGTAGAGCTTCATCAGGCAGGTAAACTGGTCTGATGGAGCTCGCCATATGAGCCCGCGCTTGCGGTTACTCTGGCGCATCACCATCAGATCGTATTCGGCGTTGTACACGGCCACCATTCGGCCAGAGATGGCTTGCTCTACAGCCGGCCAGACCTCGTCCCACGTCGGCTCGGTGGCGACCATGACCTCGGTTATACCGTGGATCCGGCTTGCATCGGACGGGATCGGGATCGAGGGTCGAACCAACTGATTCATGAGGGAACGACCATCATGGTCGAGGACACAGATCTCGACGACTTCCGAGCTGGCATCGAGCCCGGTAGTCTCGGTATCCAGATAGACTGGTCGGGCTTCGAGGAGTTCCTTGGCGGCTCGGATCGCCTCGCGGCGGTCCAGGTGGTCCATAGTCCGTTTGGCGTTGTATCGGATGGCGCGACATGGAGGGTGATTGCCACACGTCGAGCCGTTTCATTCTACCCTGGATGGAAAGTTGCTGTGAATGATTTAAACGTCCGCCCCGCTTCTAACGGCTCCCCGAGGATTGGCTCGACCCCTAACCGATACAAGCTCTGACCTCACCCCGGATGCTCTTTCCGGGGGTGGGGGATGGGTGCCCGGTCCGGTCCTTGGCCACCTGCTGTTGGGCAAACGGCTCGGTGGGCTGGGGAGCCTCACTCATTGGCTCTTGGCCCCCCCAGGGGCCGAAGCAATCCGAGGATGGCGGTGCCGATCTTGCAACTGCGCCCACCAGGCGGGTTCCGGTCGGGCGGTCTCCGGAGAACGGAGTCGACCCATTCACTTCCTCTCCTGACGGGTGCTGGACCAGGCGAGCAGGCCGGTGCCACGCCAGGTCTTGCAGCGTCTCCGGTCTGTCGGGACCCTGGCATTGGGGGGATACTGCCTGGGCAACGGCTCGAATCCGGCAATNGCCTGGGATTTGGCCCTATGGGATGACCGGGGGGAAATGTATAATCGGGAGTTGCCGCCGTCCGGGAACCGGAAAGTGCCCCGTTTCGGGCTCCGATCGGTGTGCTCGAGCGGCGCGATGCGGACCTCGCTGCATTGAGAGGCAGGATGGGCGCTTCACCTCCGACGGGTCCAGGTCCAAGGCGGGACGGGCTCTATCGGCTCTTAGTATCCCTGCTGGTGATCGGCTTCGTCGCCACCACCCTGATCGCAGGCGCGGCGGCTTACGTGACCGCGCGTGATCTGTCGACGAACTGGACCGGGATCGGGCTCAACCCATTCCGGCCAAACGTAGTGCCCACTCAAATCGGCGCGACGGCGGTCGCCGGTTCGACCGCGCTCCCGCCCCCGCCGGAGGCGACCCCTATTCCGTGGAACGGCAGCGATCGGGTGACCATCCTCGTCCTCGGGCTGGATTACCGCGACTGGATAGTCGGATCGGGTGCGCCACGCAGCGACTCGATGATGCTGATCACCCTCGATCCCATCACGAACAGGGCGGGCATGCTCTCGATCCCGCGCGACCTGTGGGTTGAGATCCCAGGTTTCAGCCACAATCGTATCAACACGGCCTACTCCTTCGGAGAAGGTTACCGCGTCCCGGGCGGCGGTCCGACCCTCGCCATTAAGACGGTGGAAGGTGTGGTCGGTGTCCCGATCAACTACTTCATGGTCGTCGATTTTTCCACCTTCGAGCGCATGATCGATGAGATCGGCGGGATCGACGTCTTGGTCACACAGCGGGTGAAGATCTCTCCGATTGGCCGCTTGTCACGCTGGCTTGAGGCAAAGGCTTACCACCTCGATGGCCCTGAGGCGTTGGCTTACGCCCGGGTTCGAAAGGCGGCGGGGGACGATTTCGGACGAGCGGAGCGCCAGCAGCAGGTGGCGCTGGCCATTCTGGACCGGGTGGTCGACTTCAATATGCTACCCACTCTTGTCTCCAAGGCCCCGGCGCTCTATCAGGAGTTGTCGAGCGGAGTCAGGACGAACCTCTCCCTGGACGACATGATCGCCCTGGCCTGGCTGGCGATCCGGCTCGACAATGACAAGGTCGTGTCGGGGGTGATCGCCCCTCCGAAGATGGTCGGGTTCTACACTCGACCCGACGGAGCAAGTGTCTTGCGCCCGATTCCGGACCAGATTCGCCTCCTGAGAGACATGATCTTCACGGACACGAGTGCCTTGGGGCCGTCCATTGATTCGGTTATTCCGGCGACGCCCGCGCCATGAACGACTGGGAAACGCGTCGATCAGCGGCGTCATCCAAACGCCCGGGGCCCGATACCACCGCTGTCTCCCGGCGCGCCACGCCGCCCCAGAAGCGGGGGGCCCGTGGAGCCCTGGAAGAAGTGTGGCGGCTTGTCCGTCGCAATTGGGGATGGTTGGTGGTCGCGTTCGTTTTCGCCGTCGGCGTGATCGGCGTCGGAGCCGAGGCCGGGTACATGGCCGGACGAGAACAGAGCCAGTTGAACGAGGCGGCCGAAGTGGTTCAAGCCGCTCAGGAGCAATTCGACCTTGGTGTGGAGGACCTCCTCGCCCAGAGGTACGCGCTGGCGCGGCAGCGCTTCGAGTATGTTCTCGGTGTTGACCCCGAGTTCCCCGGCGCCTCGGAACTACTCGGGAAAGCTCTCGAAGCGCTAAACGTTCCGACGCCGACTGACAGCCCGATCGTCGCCGTGGATACTCCGACGCCGCTGCCCACACTCGACCGGAGTTCGTTTGAATCGTTGTTCGGTCAGGCGCAAAACGCTTTCATCGCCGGCGAATGGAGCGGGGCCATCGACGGTTTGCTGGCTTTGCGCCATCTCGACCCGACTTATCGGCTGGATGAAGTCAATGCGATGCTGGGGGCCTCCCTTCGAAACCGAGGTCTGAACAAAATCTTCGCCAGCGAGCTGGAGCAGGGGATGTACGACCTGGCGCTGGCCGAGCGATTCGGCCCTCTGGATTCACAGGCACAAGCCTGGCGGAATACCGCCGCCTTCTACAAGTTGGCCGACAGCTACTACGGCCTCGATTGGGCGGAGGCGGCGCGGTTTTTCTCTCAAATCTGTCAGGGCGGCACCTGGGATTCGTGTTTCAAATACGCCGAATCCGCCCGGGCGTACGGCGACCTGCTCATAGCCACACATGACCCTTGCGGCGCTGCGGCCCAGTACGAGGCGGCACTGGCTGCTTGGAACCTGCCCAATCTCGATCCGACGCAGGTCAGCGCCTACCGAGCCTGCCAGACTGCGACAACTTTGCCCGCAACCGTCACTGCAAGCGCGACCGCCGACACCGCCACGCCGACGGCTACATTGCCGATTGCCCCGACAGAGACTCCCTCTCCGACCTCGGGTATTCCCGCCAACACATCGACCCCGACGCCCTCCCCGACTGTGAGCCCGACTCTCGGCGATACCCCCACGCCGACAGTCAGTCCTACCCCCAGCGAAACCTCCACCCCAACTCTCGCATCTTGAAGGCTCTGAACATCCGACTCGCCGAACCCCCTCCGACGGCCTTGCCTCTGGACCTTCACGGATGTGCGCAAGACGCAGATTCTGTATACACTTCGCCGGTGGGCGTCAGTGAAGTCACACCGCAGATGGACATGTCCGCATTAGAGCTCGTTTCGCGGCCGAATCCGGGGGAGGCCTTGCGCTGACGTAGAACGCTTCGGGGGGGTCGGGCTCGCAAACCTGAGCGGACAAACGAACGGGACTCAGCGTTGCCGGAGGGAACGAAATGTCGGACTACGAGAACCCTGCGCCGGATGGCGAGACCCAACATCATGAGCCATGGAATGATCCTGCCAAAATAGGCCGGGCAGCCCTGGGGAGCCTGGCCGTCCTGGTGGTCCTTGCCGGCCAACTTGCCTTTTCCGTATACCCCGATAATTGGTCCTGGGGACTGGCCTTGTCGATCCTTGGGCTCGCATTCTTCATGTGGGCGCGCTTTGGCAGGCAGTTCGCCTGGGGTAGCCGGTTGGTCGGTAAAACGCCGCTGTCGCTTTCCGGTCTCCTGGTGGTGATCGCCGCGGTGTTCTCGATCATGGCCATCTGGGTCGACCTGGCTCTCGAGGAAACCCCTCGCTCCAACTTCGCGCCAGTCGTCGTGCTTTGGGCGGCGGCCGGGATGGCGCTCCTGGCATCCTTCTCACAAGGGCGCGATTGGTTCGGCGGTGGACGCGAGTGGCTCCGCCACAACCGGCGCGAGGTCGTCCTCGTCGCCCTGATCACGTTTCTCGGGGCGGTAGTGCGGTTTTACCAGCTTGGGGAAATCCCCCGGGTGATCAACGGGGATGAGGGAATCATCGGCCAGGCTGCCCTCAGCAGTTCCCAGAAGCCTCTGGCGAACCCCCTTTCGATGTGGGAGAGTATTGGGGGGATGTTCCTGCAAGGGATTGCCTTCTCCATGCGCATCTTCGGACGCAATCCGTTCGGGCTGAGGCTTCTCCCCGCCATCGGGGGGACATTGGCGATCCCTTCCATCTATATCCTGGGCCGGCGACTATTCGGGCCGCGGGTTGCATTCTTGGCAGCGGTCTTCTTGGCTTTCTCGCACAGTCATATCCACTTCAGCCGCACCGTGGCCGTGAGCTACACCCAGGGGACGTTGATCGAGCCGCTGATGCTCTACTTCCTNTTCAGCGGGCTCGAGGAGAGAAGCTCGCTGCGCATGGGTCTTGCGGCCATCCTTCTCTCGATTCACTTCAGTATCTACGTTGACTCGGTAATCTTTCTGGTCTTGGCGTTCATCTTCATGCTCGTCGCGTGGTTTGTCTCTCCCCCGCTGATGAAAGGCAGATCGAGGCAGGTCATCGCATTCACCGTCGCGGCGGCCATCATGCTTCTTCCCCAGGCATTCTACGCGCTCACCCATATGCAGGAGTTCATGGGCCGCTTCAACGCCGATGGGGTTATCCAGTCGGGATGGCTNGCCGACACNATGGCAACAACCGGGCAGAGCGCGGTGGTGATCCTGGCGCAACGAATCGTGCACGCGTTCCTCTCGATGTCTTACTATGCGGCTGGGGATTTCTACGGAGCTACCATTCCACTGCTCTCGGTCGTCACCGGGGCGTTCTTCCTGATTGGTCTGGTGTACTCGCTGTGGCGCACGCGAGAANCGCGGTACCTGCTCCTCAATGGGTACATGTGGGCACCGGCGGTGGCGATCGGGCTCACGGCCATCCCGCCCGAAGCCGATTCTTACAGGATGCTGATCGCCCTGCCAGCGGCGATTCTGCTGGCTGCCGTCGGCCTGGAGGANTTGCTGGGGGTTCTCTCGCTCTCAAACTCGGTCGGCTGGAAGGCGCGGGCCGCCATCGCCGGCCTGATCTTGGTCAGCGCGGCAATCCTCAACCTCAAGTCCTATTTCGTGGACTTCGCGCTGAGATGTCGATATGGAGGCGATAGTGTCACTCGCTTCGCCTCATACCTTGGCAACTACCTGGGCCAGCTCGATCCTTCCGCCGAAGTGTTCCTGTTGAACGATAATGACTACAGATACGGGACGCATGGCTCGGTCGATTTCCTCAGCGGCGGGCTGCAAGTGAATAACATGTCCGACCAGGCCGAGGAGCTGGTCGCCGGCCCGGGTATGGTGGTTGTCGCCGTCCCGACCCGCATCCAAGAACTAAGAGAGTGGGCGAAGATGAATCCCGGGGGGGAACTCGAACTGCAATATGACTGCTCCCAGCTCATGCTAATGGGTTACCGTCTCCCCTGAGCGGTCTGACGCCGCAGAACTCGCTTTGCCGGCGTGTACAATGCTGTCGAAAGCACCGCCGATCACCGCCACGTTTGCCGAGCAGCGCGGCCGCCCGAACTCGCGAGGCATATCTTATGCGAACACCCGTCATTGCCGGAAATTGGAAGATGTACCTGGGTCAAACCGAGGAGGCGCTAGGTTTTGTGCGAGGGATCCGGCAACCGCTGAATGAGGTCGACGGGGTGGAGCGAGTTCTCTGCCCGCCTTTCACCGTCTTGGCGACGGTAGCCGAGGTGCTTCAGGCCACGCGCATCGAGGTCGGCGCGCAGACGATGCACTGGGAGGACCAGGGAGCCCACACCGGCGAAGTCTCGCCCCGCATGCTCCAGGACTTATGCAAGTACGTCATCATCGGACACTCCGAGCGCCGGGCCGCGGAGGCCAATGCGGAGACGGACGCCGCCGTCAACAAGAAAGTGCGCGCGGCCTTGGCGCATGGCCTCATCCCGATCCTGTGCGTCGGGGAGAACCTGGCCCAGAATGAGGCCGGGCAGACCGAGGATTTCGTCGGAGGTCAGGTCAGGGCCGCGCTCGAAGGCCTCGGCGCGGATGAAGTCCGCACTTGTGTAATCGCTTATGAACCCATCTGGGCCATTGGAACCGGCAAGGCGGCGACACCCGCCGACGCCAATCGCGTCATGGGCGTTGTCGTCCGGGGGGCGGTCTCGCAACAGTTTGGCGAAGAGGCCGCCCAGGCGGCGCGGATTCTCTACGGGGGAAGCGTCAATGTGGANAACATCGCCGGCTTCATGAGCATGCCCGAGATCGACGGGGCACTTGTCGGNGGCGCCAGCCTCAAGCCGGACTTCGTAGAGCTCGTGCGGCGCGCGGCGGCAACGCGAGGCTAGCCGCCTTGGCCGGCTAGTTATGCCCTGAGAATGGGGCAGGGCGCGGGGAAGCACATGCTCTCCGCCGTCCTCGGCGGCCCTGGTGGTCCTCGCCAGATAACGGCGCTGGGAGAGATCCCCCCTCCAACTATGGATGGGCACCTGGGCGATCAGGACCCGCCCACCCTCGCTTCCTCAACCGTCCAGGGCCACCTCATCCACCACGCCTACAATCACCGCCCGCACGGCGCCTGGATCGATGCCGAGTATTTGGCGGGCGCCGTTGCCCTCGTCGATTACCATCACCGTATCGCCCGGCCCCGATTGGGCGACGTCCACGGCGATATCGTAATAGCCGGTGACCTCGCCCCTGAGGTTGACCTGCTCGACCAGGAGCAGCTTCCGCGCCTCGAGGTGCGGGATCTTGATCGTCGCCACGACGGTTCCGATCACCTTGCCGATGTACACCCCTATCAACCTCTCCGCGGTCCGAGTACCCACTTGGCCGTCGGTTGATCCAGCCTCGGTCCGCTCTCGACCTCGACTTCGTCAATGATCCCGGTGATCGCCAAGTCCACCGGGACGAATACGTCCGGCAATGCCTGCGCCCCTTCACGGCTGGCGACGACGAAGACCAGTTCCCCCGGCCCGGCCTGAGCCGTAGCATCGGCGGCGATCTCTGCCTTTCCGGTCGGCCGGCGATCCTTATCCAAGCCCTGCACAACCAGGAACTTGACCGCGTCCAGGCCCTCGGCCTTACGCGAGGCGACCACCGTTCCGATGACTCTACCGAATTTCATAGCTGACCCATCACGCGCGCCCGGAAGCGAGTGGCATTCGAGACGTTGTCCCACATCTCGGGGTGAAGCTGCGGGATCACGACCTGGCGCACCAGAAGCGACGGCTGCTCGAGCACGCCCACCCCGATGGCAACTGCGGCTTCGACGTCGGCCACCAGCCCAGAGAAGAGCACGATGCCCTTCCCCCCCAGCCCGTCGGCCAACCGGACTTCGACCAGGTGGACCATGGCCCCTTTGACACCGGCGTCGGCGGCATGAATCGCCGCCGCAACGGTCGTCGTTTCGACCACTCCCAGGGAATCGATAGTCTCCGGGATTCGGACCCCCCCGATGGCTCCGACCACCTCGGCGTGGACCTGGGGCAGGTAGACGTGGTCGACGACGCACGTACCGCCGACAAGCCGCCCGGCCGCCAGCGACTCCTCGACATCGGCGACGGTCCCACCGATCAAGACCAGGTACTTCCCAGTCTGGACCGTTCCGGTCTTGATCACGTCGATCGGTGCGCGCTTGACCATGGCGTCGGCAGCCTGGATCCCGACGGCAATGCTACTGAATTCGACGAGCGCCAACGCCGGTTCAATCATGGTGTCTCAATGCTTTCTGGCGGCCCTGATCAGGTTAGACAATCCGAAACGAGTCTTTCAATGTGCAGCGGCGGATGCGGCTGAAGCTGAGCGGATTGGTGATCCCCTCGCCCGTCGGGCTGGCGATGGTGTAGGCACAGAATCCTTCGCCGCCGAAACCGAGTCCTGCCAGTGAAGGTCCGTTCTTGACAAAGATGCTGCAGTCCATCACTCGCGCCATCCGGCTCAGGTGGTCGAGGTTCTTAGAGTGCATCACTGCCGTGTGGCGGAAACCATGCTCGGCCTTCTTGGCCAGATCGATACCCTCGTCGGCGTCATCCACCCGTGCCAGGGGCATGATCGGCATCATCTGCTCGGAGAAGATGAGCGGATGGTCCCGCGGGACGTCCACCAGGATCATGCGGATTTCATCCCCGACCAGGACCCCGATTTCCTTGAGCAGCACGGAGGCGTTCTTTCCGATAAAGGATTTGTTCATCGTCCCGTGGCGACCCGGCGGGGGGATCTCTTCGAAGATCGAGTGCATGAGCTGATCGAGCTGGCCCCTGTCGATCTCATACGCTCCGTGTCGGCAGATGGCCCGCTTCAGCTCGTCGGCGATGCTATCGACAGCGAAGACTTCCTTCTCGTCGGTGCACACGATGTTGTTGTCGAACGAGCCCCCGATAACGATGTCGCGGCCGGCCTGCTCAAGGTCGGCCGTCTCGTCGACNACCACCGGCGGGTTGCCCGGCCCGGCGCAGATGGCCCGCTTCCCGCTCTTCATTGCCTCCCGGACCACGCCGATGCCACCGGTGACGGTCAACAAACGGATGTCCGGGTGGCGCATCACTTCCTGGGCGGTCTCGATCGTCGGATCGCTCAGACCGACGACGAGGTTGGCCGGCCCGCCGGCCTCGACAACCGCCTCATGCACGAGTTGGATGGCGAGGTTCGAGCACTTNCGGGCCCCGGGATGGGCGTTGAACACGACGGCGTTGCCCGCGGCNACCATGGAGATGCTGTTGCAGATGACGGTCGACGTCGGGTTTGTGCTCGGGATCATCGCCCCGATCAAGCCGTAGGGCGCGTGCTCGACGATCGTCAATCCGCCGTCCCCGCTCCAGGCCGAGGGGGTNAGCATCTCGGTTCCCGGTGCCTTGTTGGCGTTCAGCAGGTTCTTCTGGATCTTGTCCTCGTAGCGGCCCATTCCCGTCTCTTGCCAGGCCTCGTGGGCCAGGAGCTGGGCGTTCTCACGTAACACCCGGCGGATGTGCGTGATCATGTCCTCCCGGATCGCCAGGGGGAGATCGTGCAGGATCCCCAGAGCATGGCGGGCTGCCTCGATCGCGCTGTCCACATCCGGGAACAGGTTGTCGGCATGATGCAGGGCAGGGGAAGGCGGCGGGGCGCCGACCGTCGCCACTCTCTCGGGCAAAGGACCCTGGCGCACACGTTCGCCCTGGCGCAACTCCGACATCACCTGCTGGATGATCGCCTCGATCCTGGTTTCTTCAATCATCAGCCGGCCTCAGCTTTGTCATACTTAATCGTTCCGTCAACCTCGAGCAGGTCGACGATGGCCATGATCACACCGTCGCACGGCCGCCTATCAGTGACCTTCGTCTGGCGCGCCGCGCTACCGGTGGCATAGAGCACGATTTCGCCCAACCCGGCACCGACGGCGTCGGCCGCCACTCGATAACCGCCNGTTTCCTGGCAATCGATGTCAAGCTGCTTGAGGACCAGGAACTTCAAGCCATCCAGCGACGGCTCTTTGCGTGTCGACACCAGGGTACCGACCACTCTTCCAAGTAGCATCGTCGACTCCGTCGAGGGGCGCGCCGTGGCCGGTGGCTCCGCATCGCCGAGCCAGGCCGTTGCAGCTGGCGCGCCGCCTCATATGCCCCACCGCCGAACCCATCGGAGGTGGACCGGTTGCCTACCNACCTTGCGCGCTCAGGCGGGTTGGCCGGCTTCGCTCGGNTGGCGACCCAGCGGCAGGGTGCGATCGACATTTGCATGCGGGCGCGGGATGACGTGGATTGCCACGACTTCGCCGACTTTCTCGGCCCCGCGCGCACCCGCTTCGACTGCAGCCTTCACCGCTGCCACGTCGCCGCGAACGATCGCCGTCACGTAGCCACCGCCGGTCTTTTCGTAGCTGACCAGCTCGACTCGGGCCGCCTTGACCATCGCATCCGAGGCTTCGACCATCGCCGCGTAGCTCCGGGTCTCGATCATACCCAGGGCTTCAACCATACCGTATTCTTCAGCCACATCATCCTCCTAAGGACAAGCGTATGGATTGTGTCTCTTGATCCGAGACGCTACCTCGTCCGCCGCTGGCGACGGATCGATGGGAACACGCCATCTCATGCACACCTCGCCGCGACTCCTGCCCTCACTCAGTCACGCCGTCCGGTTTCGGCTTCTACCCCGGTAACCCCCTCGATCGCCGCCACTGCGGCGCCGTAGCCGGCCATGATGTCGCGCTCTTCGCCGCCGAGATAGACGCGGCCNAAACTGCCGAACGCCCGCACTTCGAGGATATTGATGTTGGCCGCCTTCTCGGCTTCATTGGCGGCCAGCGCTGCGTAGCCGGCCGGCTCCACCTCGAGCACGTACAATGTCTGTCCGGCGAGCAGCATGTGGCCGTGGCGCATGCGGTTGATGAGTTGAACNTGGTGAGGATCGATGAAACGAATGATCTGGCTCGAAACCACCTTGGGCTTGATCCGGTCCGTCTCTTCCAGANCGAGGGCAGCCAGGATCGCTGCCCCGGCGGCCCGAACCTCAGCCTGATCTTCGTGGTGGACCTCGAGCAGGCCGAACAAGCGCTCGACGATCTGTAATCCCGGTCGAACTCTCGTCGACTTCAAGGCGATGTCGGTAATGCGGTTGATCTCGATCCCGGGAGAGATTTCGACCCACAGCGAGGTGTCGTTGGGCAGCGGCAGGAACCCCTGGGCGATCGTGCCCAGGAATCCGGAATGCTGGAGTTGAAGACTATCCAGGAACACATACGTCCGCAGCACAAAAGCCATTCGTTCCGCTCCTTTGGTCTCAGGCGCCAGCTTCTTGGAGTATCTTGACGCTGGCACTGGCTCCGATCCGGCTTGCGCCGGCGGCGATCATCTTCTGCGCGTCGGCGTACGTACGAATGCCGCCGGCCGCCTTGACGCCCAGTGAAGGGCCAACGACCCGCCTCATCAAGGCCACGTCTTCTGCGGTGGCGCCACCTGGTCCGAAACCGGTCGAGNTCTTCACGAAATCGGCGCCGGCAACCTTAGCCAACTGGCAGGCAACCACTTTCTCTTCGTCGGTCAATAGGGCCGCCTCGACGATGACCTTGAGGATGGCGTTCCCGGCGTGGCAGGTGCGGGCCACAGAGGCGATGTCGCGCTCGACGCATTCGTAATCGCGCGACTTCAGGGCGCCGATGTTGATGACCATGTCGACCTCGGAGGCGCCTTCGCGCACTGCTTGCTGGGTCTCGAAGACCTTGACGTCGGTGGGCGTTGCGCCCAGGGGGAACCCGACGACGGTGCAAACGGGGACGCCGCTGCCCTTGAGCAATTCTGCGCACAGCTTGACATTGGTCGGGTTGACGCAGACCGAGGCGAACTTGTGCTTGCGCGCCTCGTAGCACAGCTGGGCGATCTCGTCGTGGGAAGCGTCGGCCTTGAGCAAAGTGTGATCGATCATGTGGGCCATCCGACCATCTGTCGGGGCGATCCCCAGAGTACTTGCAACCCGATCGGCGCCGGCGCGGACCACAGGGCCGACGCGTTCGACGTAGTTATGAGCCGAGAGGGTTTCCAGCTCGCTCGCGGGCCCCCCGGCTTCGGATCGCTCCTGCTCCTGGCGCAACAGGCTCAGCACGTTGGACGTGATCTGTTCGACAATTCGCTCGAGCGTGCGCTCATCCAGATTCTTCATCACTCTTCCCGTGCCGGGGGCCGGGCTGGTTCTGCCCGCCGACCCCGACGGATGATCCCTGACAATTTGCAGCGCCATCGCGGCTCAGGCCACTCTGCGGTAGCGGCGATCGATGTCGAGGATCTTGTTCACCCGCCTCGAATGCCGACCGCCTCCGAACCCGGTCTCCAGCCACGCGCGCACGATCTGCCGGGCAAGCCCGGAGCCGATCAACCCTGCACCCAGGGTCAATACGTTGGCGTCGTTGTGTTCCCGGCTGTTCACTGCCGTCGCCTGGTCGTAGCACATGGCGGCGCGTACGCCGGGGATCTTGTTGGCGACCATGCATGAGCCGATTCCGGCCCCGTCGATCATGATCCCCCGCCAGGCCCTTCCCCCTGCCACGAGTTGGGCGACGGCAACGGCGAAGTCGGGGTAGTCGACCGACTCGGTACTGCCCGTCCCGCAATCCTGGATCCGGTATCCCATATCGCCGAGATACCCCGACAGCTCCTGCTTCAAGGCGTACCCGCCGTGATCGGCGCCGACAGCTATCAGCTGACCACTGCCTTGGGGTGTACCCGAGCCCCACACAGTCACCTTGGCCGGCGATTGTTGAGAAGCGGTGGAGGTTAGCGTGATCCTCCGGTCCATGGCCACCTGGCGGGCCAGCGGTGTGACAAGGGCGCCCTGAGGCACAGGCAGCTCGCCACCCGGAGGGATCGCCTGAACGTCTGCTTCGGTCACAATCGACCGGGACGCCGACGGCGAAGGCTCCTGAGAAAGCCCGAGGGTGCGGTATACCACTCGCCGAACCATTTGACGGACGCGCTTGTCGTTCAGCATCGACGCGACCTATCTCCCAGTGCGAGCTGCGGGCGCTTCGAGTTCATGACGCGGATCACGAAAAGGCCTCGAGTGAACATGATTGAGTCCTATCCCTTTGAGCCAGGCTCGCCGACCAGCCCACTTCCCTTGGGGAGATCGTGCTTCGACACGCCGGCCCGGCCGGCTGATCGCACCAGTTCAACTTCGAAGCGNGATCGGTCGCCTCGATGAAGGGCCTTGTAGTGCTCGATGGGCGTATCGTCGGCCAGGTAGCTGACGCTGTCGAGGAGGATCAGCGGAGCTCCGGTCGGCACCCTCAACAGCCCAGCCTGGTACTCGTCGGCGGCGACAGCCTCGATCGTCCGCCGGCCTCGGGCCAAGACCAGGCCACATTCCGTCTCGAGGAATTCGTACAGGGACCGGTGAGAGAAGTCAGCCTCGACCAACTGTGGGCATAACCGGTAGGGCAGGTAGGTCGAGGTCAGGACCAGCGGCACATCCTCGACGAAGCGCAGACGATCGATCTGAACGACCGGGGATCCGGCCGGAAGGNCGAGACGGTCTGCAACCACAGCGCTGGCAGGGATGATCTCCTGACGCAGGACCTGGCTATACGGGGTGTGCCCAAGATCGATCATGTCCTGGTAGAAGCCGGACAACTCCTGAATGTGGCTTTCGGTGAACTTTGGGCTTGCGATAAAGGTCCCCTTGCCTTTGCGACGCACGATCAGACCTTCGTAAGTCAGGTCCTTGAGTGCCTGCCGGACGACGGTCCGACTGACGTCGAGCTCACGACAGAGCTCGGGCTCACCCGAGAGGAGGTCCCCTGGGCGCAAGCGGCCAGACTCGATCTGAGCCCGCAATCCATCCTTCAACTGAACGTAGTAGGGGATCGGGCTGTCTCGGTCAACCTTCACATTNAGCTTTGCCGGCACTGTGAGCTCCGCTCGCGCAAGGCAAGGTATACCGTTACCTTGTCATACAGTAATCCTGTTATCTTGTCATTACAAGTAGTATCTTAGTCCAAACCCACACGGATGTCAATCGCGTCCTTCTGTGGACTTTTTGCCCACCCCGACCAGGGTGGACAGGTGCCGGCCCTAACCTGAAGCCCGGGTTTTGAGGAGTGAAGGCAGCGGCAGCTAGCGCCGCGGTTTATCACCCGGCCATACCTTCACGGGAACGTCAGGCCTTCGCGACCTTTGCCCAGGGATCACGTATAGGAGTAGGGAATTACTTACCAAGAGGAGNATGCACGATGCCGACAGATATCAAGCGGGTTTATCGATCGCGCCTGGACCGGATGGTCGGGGGCGTGTGCAGCGGCCTGGGAGAGTACTTCGAGGTCGACCCTACGTTGATCCGGCTGCTCTTCGTTCTTGGCACGCTCGCTGGTGGACCGGGGGTCATCGCCTACCTTATCCTACTGGTCGTCGTTCCGCTCGAGCCTGTGGTAGTGGCCCCGACTGCCAGCTAACTGCCAAGTCCAAGACACCGGTGTGGGCGCAGTACGGGGTTCACTCCTGCGCCCGCTCGCGCCCTGACGTAGACGGGAGTCGGGCTCCCCGGTCGGCCCAAGGCGCCTTGTCCAACGAGAATCAGATGCCTGTGGAGGGGCCTGCAGCCTCCGGGGGG
>C687J29039_10000022_pt1 | contig 46083 bp, 43 predicted proteins | sample RifCSP16_2_FD_29039 | JGI IMG/M metagenome (IMG submission 29039)
CGACGCAGCGTGGCCGGCTGCCTGAAGAAGTACGAGCTCACCACAACAGCCGTTGCCAGCCACCCGATCCCGTCAGCCATGGTCGTCCCCCGTCAGTGACCCCGCATATATACAACCTCGCCGTCCGCCCTCGCGCGACGGGGTGGAGGTCCAGGACCCTGGCGGAAGTCAGAATGGGAAGCCAGGTTCGAGGGCGAAGGAATCCTCGGTGATCTTCTCGTCCTCCCTGTGGGTGCTTGGCGCCGCCGCGTCACTGCTCCAGGCCGGGACTGCCACGGCAGCCGGCGACCGGCCGGATTCCGCGCTGTTCATTCGTGTTAACCAAATCGGTTATCTCCCAGCCGCACCCAAAGTGGCCGTGGCCTGCGCCCTGAAGCACCGTGCCGTGGAGCGCTTCACGGTGACGGATACGACGGGACGTCCGGTCCTGCGGGCCCAGGCGGCACAACCGGCCGGAGCGTTCGGCCCGTGCGTGGAGACCTATCGGTTGGATTTTTCGTCGCTGCAGATCCCGGGCTCTTACCGTGTCGTCGCCGCTGATGTCAGGTCACCCACGATCCGGATCACGCCCGACGCCTACCTGGGCGCGGCCGACACCCTGCTCGCCTACCTGCGGGAGCAACGGTCGGGATTCAACCCGGTCTTCCGGGACTCGGTGCACCAGCAGAGCGACGCCATCCTGGTGGACCATCCCACGCGCAGCGGCGCGTTTATCCCGGTGAGCGGCGGCTGGGCGGACGCTTCGGATTACCTGCAATACGGTACCACGTCGGCCCACGCCACCATCATGTTGCTCACGGCCTTCCGTGATCACCCACGGGTGTTTGGCGACCACTTCGACGCGAGCGGCCTGCCCGGCTCGAACGGTATGCCCGACGTGCTGGACGAGGCCCGCTGGGGTCTCGAGTGGCTGCTCCGCATGTACCCCGAGGACGACCTGCTCCTGAACCAGCTGGGCGACGACCGCGACCATGCCTTCTGGGACCTGCCGACCACCGACTCGTCGGACTACGGCTGGGGACGGGGGGGCTTCCGGCCGGTCTACCCCTGTACCGGGAAGCCTCAAGGCCTGTTCGATGACAAGAACCGCTCCACCGGTCTCGCCTCCACCGCCGGCAAGTACGCCGCGGCCTTCGCACTCGGCGCGATCGTCCTCGGTGAGCGGGAGCTGGCGTTTGCCCAGAGCCTCCGCGGCCGGGCCGTTGCCGCCTACGCCTTAGCTGAACGATATCCGGGTGTGTGCCAGACCGCGCCGGCCCGCTCGCCCTATTTCTACGAAGAAGAGAATTGGACCGACGACATGGAGCTTGCCGCGGCCACCCTTTTTGGGCTCACAGGGGAGCGCCATTACCTCGACGCCGCCCTGGCGTACGCCGCCCAGGAACCCGTGACGCCGTGGATGGGGCAGGACACCGCGCGGCACTATCAGTGGTACCCGTGGCACAACCAGGGACACTACGAGCTGTGGCGTGTGGGCGACGAGGCGACCAAGAGCCTGATGGCCGATTACTACCGGCGTGGGCTCGAGGCCGTGGCGGAGCGGGCACGGAACGGGTTCCGGGTTGGGATCCCCTTCATCTGGTGCTCGAACAACTTGCTGGCATCGTTCGCGACCCAGGCCTATCTCTACCGCAACATGTCCGGCGACACGACCTACCTGTCATATGAACGCGGGGCCCTGGACTGGCTGTTTGGTGCCAACCCCTGGGGCGTCTCCATGGTCATCGGCCTCCCGTCCTGGGGAGCTTTCCCCCGAGATCCGCACTCGGTGGTTGCGAAGGACCTCGGCCTCCAACTGACCGGCGGACTGGTGGACGGTCCGGTGTACCGCTCCATCTTCGAGAGTCTCCGAGGCATCCATCTGGCTCAGCCGGACGAATACGCGCCGTTCAACGCCGGGAGCCCGGTGTACCACGACGACGTGGGCGACTACTCGACCAACGAGCCGATTATGGACGGGACGGCCAACCTCACCTACCTGCTCGCCGGCATGGCGGCGAGCGGGCGGTTTTGACACGCCCCGCCGCCGGCGACGGCTAACCACCTGTCGAAGAGGTGTGGGTCCATTGGCCTCGACTCCACAGGTCAGTTGCGCTACTCCGTCTCGTACGTCGCCAGCAGCTCAGCTCTCGGTCCTCTGGCTGCCGGTGCGCGTCGCCCACCCGCTCAACTGCCTCCCAACGGGGAGCACCCGCACGCGCACCCCGGTCGCCGCGAAGATCGCGTTCGCCACGGCCGCCACGGCCGGAGGCACTCCCGGCTCCCCGACCCCTCCAGGCTGTCCTTCGCTCTCCACGACGTGCACATCCACGGACCGCGGCGCGGCCCGCATCCGCGTCACGCCGTAGTCCCCGTAGTTGCTCTGCACCACGCGCCCGTTGGCGAAGGCGATCTCGCTGTAGAGCGTGTTGCTCATCGCCATGACCAGCGCCCCTTCCATCTGCGCCTTCACCCGGTCGGGGTTGGCCACGAAGCCGGCGTCGATCGCCACGGTCGCCCGCGGCACCAGCACGGTGCCGTCGGGGAGGACCTCCACCTCCACCACCGTCGCCACGTACGACAGGAAGCTCCGATGCATGGCAATGCCGCGCCCCTTGCCCCGCGGGAGGCTGCTGCCCCAGCCGCTCNGTTCGGCCGCCAATTGCACCACGCGACGCGCGCGGCCGGAGTCCAGCGGGTGATCGGTCCACGTCGCGCCGTAATTGCTGGCCGGGGCCACTAGTCCGGCCTTCGACAAGTCCACCTGCCGGTCGCCGCCGATCAGCGCCAACAGGAACGCCACGGGATCCTTGCCCGCGGCATACGCCAGCTCGTCGACGAACGATCCGATGGCGAAGCCATGATGGATCGCGTTGACGCTCCGGTACCAGCCGATGCGCGTGTGCGCCACGGCGGGGCACACTTCGANGCTCATGTTNGGGATGTCGAACGGGACGTCGCTGGCCCCGTTCGTGAGCTCGTCCGGTTCNGGGCCGGTGATGCCTGGCGCGAACGTGGCGCTGATGGACGGATACGCTGACCGATGGAGCCACGCCGTCACACGGCCCGTCGCGTCCAGGCCACCCTCGAGACGGTGCGCCGCGACGGCGTGGTAGTAGGAGTGCCGCAGGTCGTCCTCGCGGGTCCACTGCACCCGCACCGGGGCGCCCACCTCGCGCGCGAGGTACGCCGCCTCGCAGACGAAATCGGGCTTTGATTTCCGGCCGAACGCGCCACCCAGCAGGGTCACGTGCACGGTGACGTTGGCGAGGTCCACCTTGAGGTACTCGGCGATGGACTTCCGCGCATCCTGTGGCGACTGCGTGGGCGCCCACGCCTCCACCCTTCCGTCGCGCACGCGCGCGATCGCGGCCACCGGCTCCATTTGGGCGTGCGACAGGTGCGGCATGTAGTACTCGGCGCTCACCCTGCGGCTGGCGGCGGCCAGTGCCTGGGCGGCGTTGCCGTGGGTGCGCCCCGCCTTGCCCGGCTGTCGCACCGCGGTCAGCAGCGTCGCCTTGTACGCCGCGCTGTCGTAGCTCCCATTCGGGCCATCGTTCCAGGTGATCTTCAGGGCCTCGCGCCCCCGGATGGCGGCCCACGTGTTCCTCGCCACCACCGCCACGCCGCCCAGCGGCAGGAAGCCGCTCGGCGGCGGCGTCCCGGGGATCCGCACCACCTTCTCCACGCCCGCCACCTTGAGCGCCGCGCTGTCGTCCACGCTCGCCACGGTCCCTCCCCACACCGGCGGGCGGGCGATCACGGCAACATGCATTCCCGGGAGCATGACGTCGGCGCCGTAGTTGGCCTTCCCCGTCGTCATGGGGACGAGGTCGATGGACGTCATCGCCTTCCCCTGCCAGCGGCGCTCGCTAAGCCGCTTCACGCGAATGCGCTCCGGGGCGGGCATAGGGATGGTGCGCGCGGTCGCGACCAGCGCGCCGAAGGACTTGGTTCGACCGGTCGGCTCGTGCACCACCTGGTGCTGGCGTGCCTTCACCTCGCTGTTGCTCACCCCCCACTCCTTCGCCGCCGCGTCCTCCAGCAGGGCCCGCACGGTGGCCCCCGCCTCACGGTACTTGAACAAGAAATCCCGGATGCTGGTCGAGCCGTCGGTGTTCTGCGAGCCGTACTTCTCCTCGTCACCATCGGCCTGCTCCACGCGGCACTGCGCCCAGTCCGCTTCCATCTCGTCGGCGATGACCATGGGCATCGTGGTGCGGATGCCCTGCCCCATCTCCGAGCGATGGCAGACGATCGTCACGATGCCGTCCTCACCCACGCGCACGTACACGTGTGGCAGCCACGGCTCGGCCCACGCGGCCAGCGCGTGCCCGGCATCGTCCAGCCGGCGAAGGCCGAAAGGACCGGCGGCGACCATCAAGCCACCCATGCCCAACCACTTGACGAAGGTGCGACGCTGCGGCTCCAGGGGGGCATCGCTCTCCAGACGGAAGTCGCGCGCGCTCATGACCGCCTCCCAGCCGCCACCTTGATGGCCGCGCGGATGCGGCTATAGGTGCCGCACCGGCAGAGGTGCCCGTTCATCGCCGTGTCGATGTCCTGGTCGGTGGGCTTCGGGGTGGTCTGCAGGAGTGCCGCCGCCTGCATGATCTGCCCGCTCTGGCAGAAGCCGCACTGCGGAACGTCGATCTCGCGCCAGGCCACCTGCAGCGGGTGTTCCCCCGATGGGTGCAACCCCTCGATGGTCGTCACCGAGAGGCCTTCCAGCGTTTGCATCGCCCGCAGGCAGGCTCGCGCTGGACGCCCGTCCACGAACACGGTGCAGGCGCCGCACTGCGCGATGCCACAGCCGTACTTGGTCCCGGTGAGGGCAAGCTCGTCGCGCAGGAACCACAAAAGCGGCATGGCGGGATCGCCGTCAAAGGTGTGGCGAGTCCCGTTGACGGTGAGGCTGATCATGATGCCCGTCCGATGTTGGGCCAGCTCTAAATGTGGCGGTTCCGTGGCCGCTGGTAAGGGGCAGTGCGGGCCATGACCCCCTTCGAGCCGGATCGTCGGGAGCGCCATGGATGGCAGCCCGGCGGCCGACTATCATTGGCAACCTGCGGCGAGAGGGGTCGGTGAAGCGGCTGGTCAGGCTGTTTGTCACACTGCGCGACGAACGCAGGGCGCACGGCTGGAAAGGCCTGCTCCGAAAACGCGGCCCCATGCTCCTGCTGGCCTTCGTGGTCGCCTACCTCATCCGCGACCTCGTGTTGTACGTGGCCATCCCGCTCGGGCTGGCCGCGTGGCTACTGGACTGAACCGGACCGATCCGCCCCGGGGCGTCGTCGTTCCGGCGGTTGGTGTCACTCGGAGCCGGTGGCGCCGCCTCCCGCTCGCCTCGCCCGAATCGCAAAGGCGAGCATCACCAGCCCGAACGCCAGGAGCACGAGTCCCCACCACAAGTTCACGTTGATCCCCAGCGACCGCTGGTACCCCGCGTCGCGGGTCGCGAGCCCGTACAGGACGAGCATCACGCCGAAGAGCGCGAACATCATTCCGATCGGCAGGCGGACATCGAGTTTCATCGAGCCATCACCAGAAGATCACGTTGAGCACCACGGTGAGCCCAAGCACGACCACGCCAAGGGTGGCGGGTTGCTTGTACCACGGCAGCTCGCGGTCTTTGAGGCGCGGCGTCAAGGCGTACACGAGCCCCCTCAGGTCGTCGTCCGACTTGTTGCGCCGCGTGAGGAGCGAGATCACGATCGTCGCCACGAAGCACGTGGTCCAGGCGTAGATCGCGGTCCAGAAGTTCTGCGCCATCTCGCTGGGATAGGTGTGCAGTACGGCGCCGAGGAAGCCGCCCTTGAGGCCGGGCACGGCGCCCTGCGGCAACGCGAGTCCGTGGTGGATGGCCGCGGCGGCCGTGCCGAGCAGGAGCCCGGAGAACGCGCCGTGGCCCGTCGCCCGGCGCCAGAACATCCCCAGCAGGAACGTGGCGAAGAGCGGCGCGTTCACGAACGCGAACACCAGTTGGAGCATGTCCATGATATTGTTGAACCGGGTCGCGGCGTAGGCGGCCGCCACGCTCGCGAGGATGCCGAACACCGTGGCCAGGTGGCCCATCCGGAGATAGTGCCGGTCCGACTGCCCCGGGCGAACGTAGCTCTGGTAAATGTCGTAGGTCCACACGGTGTTGAACGCCGTGACGTTGCCCGCCATGCCCGACATGAACGACGCCATGAGCGCGGTGAGCCCCAGGCCCAGAATCCCCGACGGGAAGTAATGCGCCAGCATCACGGGCACCGCGAGGTTGTAGTTGGGCGTGCCGTCGCTTCCGATGGGGAGCAGCCCGCCGCCCGTGCCGTGGAGCGCGATGGCGATCATCCCGGGGAGAATGACCAGGGCGGGGAACAGCATCTTGGGAAGCGCCGCGATGAGGGGCGTGCGGCGCGCGGCGGCCATCGAATTCGCTGCCATGGCTCGCTGCACCACCAGGAAATCCGTACACCAATAGCCGAACGACAACACGAATCCCAGTCCCATGACCATGCCGAACCACTCGACGCCCATCGGATTGGCCGTCGGCGAGCCCATGTGTTGCCACGAGTCGGTCCAGGCGCCGGGGGCGAAGCCGGCGTCGGTTGCGACGGGTTGGAGCTTGTCCACGAGCCCGTTCCAGCCGCCCACGTCCTTGAGACCGAGCAGCACCAGGGGGAGAAAGCCCAAGACGATGAGAAAGAACTGCAACACCTCATTGTAGATCGCGGAGGTCAGACCCCCCAAGAGGATGTAGATCAGGACGATGACGGCGGAGAGGACGACGCTGGTGTGAAAGCTCCACCCGAGCACCAGCTCGAGCAGCTTGGCCAGCGCGTACATCGAGATGCCCGAGGAGAACACCGTCATCACGGCGAAGGTGATCGCGTTGAAGCCCCGGGTCTTCTCGTCGAACCGGAGCTTGAGGTATTCCGGCACGGAGCGCGCGCGCGAGCCGTAGTAGAACGGCATCATGAAGATCCCGACGAACACCATCGCAGGGATCGCTCCGACCCAGTAGAAGTGGCTGGTCATGATGCCGTACTTGGCGCCGGACGCCGCCATCCCGATGACTTCCTGCGCGCCGAGGTTGGCCGAGATGAAGGCGAGCCCCGCGATCCACGCCGGGATGGACCGGCCCGAGAGGAAGAAGTCGTCGCTGCTCCTGACGAAGCGCCGCAGCACCCAGCCGATGCCGAGCACGAAGGCGAAATAGACGATCAGGATCGCGTAGTCGATCGCGCCGAGGTCGATGTGTTGCACGGGCGGTGCCCTCGGAAGACGGTGTGAGCCCAAGACATGTACAGGGCGTNGCGCAGAGACGCAAGCCGGGCGGCGGCCGCGAGGGCCTTGTGCCGGGTGACATGGCCGACGTACTTGAAAGAAGCTTCACGATCGCATGAACCGAAATTTGACGGTTGGCCGTCTAGCCTTCCGGTGATTGCCTCGCTGCCTCTCGCCGCCTTCACCATTCGCAAGGAGCGTCATGCGCCCGGAAGGCTTCCCCGGCGAGTGGAACTACTGGCTGGGGGCGGCGGCCGGGCGGGGCGGCAGCGGAGACCGTCCCCGGCTCGCGGCGGTAGAGCGGCTGCAGCTCTCGCTGCGACCCGAGGACGGCATCACGATCACACGGGGCAACGACGGCGTCGAGGTGGAGTCGGTCACGCTGGGCTTCGCGCGGCCGCCCGGCAGGGACCCGGCGGGACGGTAGGCGGCGGTGGGCGCGTGGCGTAGCCGGCTTGGGACAGGACGGAGTTGGATCCCACCCTGGTACAAAGTCCGGGAAATACGCTGTCCGGACCAGAAAGAGGGCGGATCAGCTCGCCCCCCTCCTGTCGAAATACGTCAGCGGGCTTAGACCCGAGCCGCGATCTTGTGGAACGTCGAGTTAGAAACCTCGTAGGACTCAACCTGAGGCGTCCCCTCAACCACTTTCGCCAGCCGCGTCAGCACCGCGGGATAGGTCTCGCGGCCGTAGACTTCCGCGTTCTCTTTCCCGTCCCACAAGCTGATGGCGAGCGCCTGCTTGCCATCCGGGGCGAGAAACGTGATCTCGTCCTTGAAGCCGTTCTGCTTCCGAAGCATGGGAAGGACGTCGTTCTCCAGCGTCCGGGTAAACTCGGCGCCCGTGCTGGTCCTGAGCTGCAGCGTAACGTTTCGTGCGTACATGGTCCGACTCCTTATGGTGTGTCCTGCTCAACTCTCTTAGTTAACTCATCAGTGCACAAGGATATCTTACTGTACTAGACTTGTCAAGTGAGACCGGGTGGGGATAGATTGTTGAGTCAGCCGCCTGGCTCACGACGGTTGCCAAGGAGACTTCCCGGTGGACCTCGCATTTGTGATCAACCATCGGCTGGAACAACTAGGCCTGGAGCAGCGGGATCTCGCCCGCGCGGCGCGCGTGACCGAGTCCTACATCTCGCAGCTCCTGACGCGGAAGAAGGCCCCGCCCGCGCCGAATCGCACCGACATCTACGGCAAGATGGACCGGTTCTTGAAGCTCCCCCGCGGGGAGCTGGCCAAGGTGGCGCACCTGCAGCGCCAGGACCAGTTGAAGAAGCAACTGGGGGATGAGCCCATACCGTTATTTCACGAGGTCCGCGAGCTCATCCTCCGGAAATGCACTCCCAACAAGAGGAAACTGGTCCGTGCGATCTTCGAGAAGCAGCCCTTTGGCGAGCTCGAACGGCTGGTCACCCAAAAGCTGCTGGACGTGGTCAAACAGATCGCTCGAGGCGAATTGGAGAATGCCCCTTGGCTCCGCACCGTAGCCCACCTCAGCGGCCGAAGCTATGAAGAGATGCGCGTGGTCGTGCTCGAGTTCCTGGATACGGATGTCTTTCAGGTATCGGTCGAAAGCAGCGTCTCGTTTCTGGATCCGCTGATCGAATCCTGGGACATCGACCTCGAGACGTTCGACCTGGAGATCGTCCTCAACCGGAAGGTGGTCGCCGGCCACGTGAAGAGATTCGAATTCAGAGAGACTGAACCCGCACCACCCTTCGCCGAGGAGCCAGGGCTCAGGGCATTCCTGAAGGACCCCTCCCTCAGCGGCACAGCGACCGAGGAGGAAACCCAATTCCTTAAGCGGCTGACATTCAAGAGCAAGCGACCCACTCCCCTCTATTACTACCGGGAGTTGCAGAACCTCAGAGACCCGCTCCATTTTCGGACCGCGCAATAGACGCACCGCCGCTGCGCCGCCTCGCGCTGCTTCCCAACCAAGTCCCGCCGTCGGTATACGCCCCGGGTGCGTTTAGCCCTGGGCCAGGATCGCCCGCAGCTGGTCGGCGTAGGCCCGGCTCTCGGCGTCGCGGGTGACGATCTCGATGGCGTCGGGACCGGGCGCGCCGAGCCCCAGCTCGACCGCGCGCGCGATCTGCTCCTGCTGGAAGATGCCGCGGCTCATGATCGCCTGGTTGGAGCCCAGCAGCTTGAGCACCGCGAGTCCCACGGCGTCCACGGCCACTCGGTCGTCGCCGGCGATCATCACGTTACCCTGCTTCAGCTCACCGCGCGCCGGCCCGCCGTCGGTGAAGGCGGTCACGCCGTCCAGCACGATCAGCTTGGGTTGGTAGCCGGTGTTCAGCTCGGCGATCATCCGCCGCATGTCGGGCGAGCGATGCATCGAACGTCGGATCGGCTTGGGCGTGAGCCCCACGGACAGCTTGAGCGACAACGTGAAGACGCCGCCCGCGCCATGGGTCTTGAGGCAGCAGGTAGACACGGCGTACTCGGAGTCGACCACGAGGCGCGGCAGGTGGAAACCCTCCGGCCAGTGAGTACCGGCGGCCGGGAAGGAGACCCAGTCATTGTCGCCGATCTGCTCGAAATCCACGATCTCGAAGCGCAGGTCCCGGGCGAGGTCGAAGATCCCCTTTTGCTCCATGACGCCGCGGGTCTGAGGTGGCCCGCTCGATTCACCCAGCGTGACGCTGCGGGCGTCGCGCTCCCGGAGTTCGGTGATCAGTTGGGCGAGGGTGTCGTTGTGCGTGGAACCGGGGGTCTCGTCGGCGGAGTTGAAGTTCGGCTTCAGCACCACCCGTTTCCCGGCCACCTCCCGCAGGTCCAGCAGCTTGAGGACCTCGGCCACCCCCCGTTTCCGGTCGGTGGTGCGCACTAGGGCGACTCGGCTGGTGCGCGGCGCGGGGATGCGTCCCAAGCGGTCCGTGCCCAGGACCGGAAACAGCGCCAGCCCCGCGGCGGTGGCGCGAACGAACTCACGTCGGTCGAGCATGACGGGCTCCGTTGGTCCAGGGTCGCACGTGAGGGTCCGCGGACCTGGCCCCACCTCTAATAGTGCATCGGGCCCGGCGGCGGCACAAATCCTTCACGGTTGCGCACACCCGCCACGTTTGAGGCGATTGCCTCAGGCGCGACCTCCGCTGCGACGACGATCAGCGCGTCGCGGGGCCGCCGAGGATGGTCACGCGAGCCATGACGTCCCCCTCGAGGATCCCGTCCACCGCTTCCATCCCCTCCGTGACCTCTGCGAACACGGTATAGTCGCGTCCCAGCCGGAGGTTGTCCTTGAGGTTCACGAACCACTGCGCGTCGCCGGTGTCGTGGCCTCGGGTGCTCATCCCCACGGTGCCGCGCACGTGGGGCACCGTGCCCAGCTCGTCACGCAGGAAATGGCGGTACCCCACGTACTCGTTCGCGCCGGGACCGCCCCCCTGGATCACGAAGTCGGGCTCCACGCGGTGCCACGTAAGGCCGTCGTAGTACCCCTGCCGCACCAGCGCGAGCACCCGTGCGGCCATGACGGGAGCAACGTCGCCGCGCAGCTTCACGACGAAGGAGCCCCCGCCGGCCAGGGTGACGCGCAGGCGGATGTCGGCGCCAAGGGCCAGCCGGACGGCGTCGGCAGGCAATGCAAAGTCAGACGGCGGCGGGCGATCGTCGCTCGCCGGTCGCCCGGCGGCCTCGAGCAGCGCCACGCGGGCATCGCGCGCCGTCTCGCTCCCACTCTGCAGGATGCGCCGGTACGCGTCGAGGGCGCGGGCGGCAACCTCGGGTCGCGGCGATCCTTTCAGCGCCAGGGCCGCGGCGCGCACCGCCTGCACCCCCGTGGCGTCGAGTGCGGCGAGATACGCGTCGTCGCCCGCGTGACCGACGAGCCTGGAGAGTTCCTCGATGGCGAGCTCCTTCACGTTGTCGTCGGGATCGGCGGCGAGCTGGCGCAGGAGTGCCGTGTCGTTCAACACCGCGGCTGCGCGGGCGGCATACGCTCGCAGCCACGGATTCCCGCTGGTCCGGGTACCCGCGACGCGACGGCGCGCCTCGTCGGGAGCCAGCCGAGCCAGCGCCACCAGCGCGTGCGCCGCCGGATGCCAGGTGGCGCCGGGGCCGGCACGGGCACCTGACGGGTCCTCGGCCCACGCGCGCAACGTGCCCACGAGCCCATCGTCCGCCGCACAGCCGGCGCCGACCAGGTCGGCGGCGCGCCGCCGCACGTGCCAGACGCTGTCGGCCAGGCCCAAGCGCATCGCCGCGCAGTCGTCGCGGCGCCCCGCGAGGGCGCGATAGCGCAGCCGCCACGCGGGCTCGCTCCATACCGTGGGCGCGGGAAGGGGCGGAAAGGAGTCGCGCGCGGTGAAGCGGGGGTCACGCGCGCGGGCCAGCCCGCGCCGTGCGATGAGCCGCACGCGCGCATCCGCGTGCGCGCGTCCTTCGGCCCAGGCGGCGGCGGTGGTGTCGCGGCGGTCTTCGGCCTGCAGCAGGCGGGCAACGAGCGCCGAATCCGCGGGGCTGAGCGGAGGCTCCTGCGCGGCCGGGCGGAGCGCTGCGACGGCGAGAAGAAGGAAGGATCGCATCGGATCACGCCGCTCCTGGCGATTCGGCGCACAATAATGCGGCCCGGGAAAGCGGGTGGCCAGATGCCCGTTTCGCTAACTAGGGCTGGGCAAGCCGATGCTCGGACCCTGTAGGAAGAACCGGCAAGTCGTCCTTCCGGCTCCTGTCTCAGTGCGACCGCCTAGCGAACTGCTGACCTCACCTGCGCACTCCGGCCGCCGCCCCCGTCCACCGGTCATCCGCCACGCCGACATACTCCCCGGTCGCCGCATTCCACTCAGTCGCGGGCACCGCGCACTCGCTGGCACAGGGGCGCTCATTGAGGCCGCTGCCGGGCAACCTCCACTCTGGGTAGTCCGACCTCAGTAGCTCAACCTCGGCAGATCATCCTCAGCACCTCAAACGCTCTGTAGCCATTTCAGCCCCTCAACGTCCCGGGTACCTCAGGCTCTGGCCGGCGGTCACTTCGACCCTCACGCCAGCCTGTTCCACGGCCGAGACCGCCGGCGGCGATGTCACCGGACTCACCGTCACGTTTCCGGGCGCGAGAATGTGAGAGTCCAGGGGCGGGGCTCCAAAGAGGACCGCACCCTGGGAGACATCGTTGAGGGTCAGCCGGAGGATGATCTTGTCTCCCGCCGCACCACCGGATATCGACGTCACATCGGCCGTGTATTCCAGGAAGTAGCTGTCGTAGGGCACCGTGAAGGTGTGTGTTGCCAGAGCAGTCTGAACGCTGCTCTGCTCGACCAGGAGCGTCGCCGTCCAGGTGCCGGTCTGGCCCGGGGCGGTCCCGGCGCCGAGCCAGAACGAGAATCCATAGCCTGTCCCCATGATGGTGTTCCCGAGGATCGCCTGGAATTCGGTGGACTGGCCCGACCCATAGTTGAAGAGCGTGATCCTTGTGAAACCCGAGGTCGCTGGTTGGGTGGACAGGAAGCTGTTGGGGCTAGCATAGCGCAGGTACAGCGGGGTGTGGGACCGCACGCTGATGATCACATTAGTCGCCCCGTTGGTGCCGCCACTGTCCTTCGCGTTCAGCGTGATTCTGTGGGTGCCCTCCGAGAGATCGCTCCTGGTGAATGAGGTGCCGGTGCCGATCTGGCCGTCGAGGCTCGAGGTCCAGACCAACGATGCTCCCGTCAGGGGGCCATCCTCGTGATCCGTCGCGCTCCCGGTGAAGGTAATCGTCTCCCCCGTGGAGAAAGTCGCGTAGTTCGCAGGGGAGGTGATGGTCGCCGTCGGCCACTGGTTGGCCACCACCGTGACCACCACGCTCGCCGCCGGCGAAGTGGCGCCATCGTCATCCGTCACGCGATAGGTCACCCCGTAGATGCCCACGCTAGCATACGTGTGCGCCCCGGGGTCTTCCACAGTGGCCCCGCTGCCATCGCCGAAGTCCCAACGGTGACTGGCGATCGTCCCGTCCACGTCACTCGCCGTCCCCTGGAAATTCACGGCTTCGCCCAGGGTGAGGAGCGTGTCCCGCCTCGGCATGTCGATCACCGCGACCGGTGGCGCCTGGGTCGGGGCCACCGTGACCGTGGCGGTGGTGGCGGCTCCCCCGAATGCCGTCGCCGTGATGGTCGCCGTCCCGTCCGTCAGGCCGGTAACGAGCCCATCCGCATCGACCACCGCCACGGCCTCGTCACTGCTGGTCCACAGGTAGGTCACACCAGCGACCGCACTGCCGCCGGCCGCTGCCGAGGGCACCACCTGCAGCTGGTTGGTATTCCCGGTGATGGTTGCGCTGGATGGCGTGACGGCAACCGTCCCGCCGCGGTACCCGCGCACGATCGTCCCCTTATCGCCCGTCGCGAACACTTCACCCGTCGGCGCACCCCAGATGCCGCCAAGCGCGTAGGGGATCGGGCTCCGCATGAGTCGCCACGTGGTCCCGTCGTAGTGGAGCACGGTCGCGTGGTCTAGCGAATCCGCCCCGGCGAAGTAGATGTCGGTGGCGGAACTCCCCCATATCTCATTGACGTGTATGGGAACATCGAAGGCAACGCGCGTCCAGCTGGTTCCATCGTAGTGGAATACGTTGCCGTCCACGCCGGCCGCGTAGATGTCCGCTCCCGAGACACCCCACACGGCTTCGATGCTCCTGGTCACGCCCGTCGAGATTTCGCTCCAGGAGGTGCCGTCGTAGTGGAAGGCGGCGGCAGCGTAGGGGAGGCCGCCGACGGCGTACACGTCGCTCGCGGAGGTACCCCACACGCCATAGAGACTAGCGCTGGGGGCTGGGCTGCCCATGGACCTCCAACTTACTCCGTCGAAATGCACGATCGTGCCGTCCCAACTCACGGCGAAGATGTCGCGAGGTGAAGCTCCCCACACGTCGGGGAGCATGTTGCTCAACCCGCTCGTCATGAGACTCCAGGTCGTGCCGTCGTAGTGGAGCACCTTCGCCGCATTGCCGACGACATACACGTCGCTCGCGGAGCTGCCCCAGACGTCCATATTGAGAAAGCCAATGTCCCCAAAGACTGAGTTCCACACCGTCCCGTCGTAGTGCAGCACCCGCCCGCCGGCCGTGGCGAACACGTCGGTCGCGGACGTGCCCCAAAGACCATTGATCCCTTCACTGATCCCGGAGTTGAGCTGGGCCCAGAGATTCACCCGGGGCAGGCCCGGTGTCGTGACCGTGAGCACCGCGTACGCGACGACCGTATCCACCTCGACCCGGATCGTCACCTGGCCGGCCCCGACCGCCGCCGCCACGCCGGTCGCGGTATTGATCGTCGCGACGTTGGGGTTGAGGCTCGTCCAGGTCGCGTGTACCCCCGAAACAGGAATCGGGCTGTCGCCGGCATCTCGCGCCGCCACCGTGAACTGCTGCGTCGCGCCCACGCCCGAGATCGAGGCCCCGGGCGGGCTCAGCACGACCACCGCCGCCTTCTGCGCGACCGTGAGGGCGGCGGTCCCATCGACGCCCTCGGCCGTCGCCGTGATGCTGGCCGCGCCGTTCGCCACCGCGGTCACCAACCCCGACGGGCTGACGGTTGCGATGCCCTGGTCGGACGACGCCCAGGTGAACGTCTTGCCGGTGATCGCGTGCCCGTTGGCGTCGAGGGCGCTCGCGGCGAGCTGCNCCGTCGCGCCCAGCGCGGAGATGCTCGGGGCGGCGGGCGTCACGGCGACCGAGGCGAGCACCTGCGCGACGGTGATCTCGGCAGTGTCCGCCGCGCCATCGGCCGTCGCCGTGATCGTGGCCGCCCCGTTCGCCACCGCGGTCACCAGTCCGGAAGCGCCGACGGTCGCGACACCCGCGTTGGACGACGCCCAGGCGAACGTCTTGCCGGCGATCGGGTGCCCGTTGGCGTCGTGGGCGGCGGCGGCGAGCTGCACGGTCGCGCCCAGCGCGGTGAGGCTGGCGGTGACAGGCGTCACGGTGACCGACGCGGCCACCTGAGCTACGGTCACGACGGCGTTGCCACCCGTGCCGTTGGCCGTGGCGGTGACCGTGGCCGAGCCGCTCGCCACGGCGGTCACCAACCCTGACGCGTCGACGGTCGCGATACTCGTAGCGGACGACGCCCAGGTGAACGTCACGCCGGCAATCGCGTGCCCGTTGGCGTCGCGCGCACCGGCGGTGAGCCGTATCGTGTCCCCCCGTGCGGTGAGGCTCGCAGTGGGAGGCGTCACGGCGACCGTCGCGACCTCCTGAGCGACCGTCACGTCGGCGTTGCCTGCCACGCCGTCGCTGGTCGCCGTGACCGTCGCCACTCCGTTCGCTACCGCGGTCACCGACCCTGACGTGTCGACGGTCGCGATGCTCTCCGCGGATGACGACCACGTGAACGAGACGCCCGCCATCGCATTCCCGCTCGCGTCGTACGCACGGGCGGTGAGCCGCATGGTGTCGCCCAGTGCGGTGAGGCTCACCGTGGCAGGCGCCACCACGACGGATGCCACGGTCGGTGGGGGCTCCTGCGTCGTCTCGCAGGCAACCAACCCAAGTCCCGCAGCGACGGCAAGAGCGACGCCCGAGAAGGAGCGCCCGTGGTTCGCGGTCGGTGCTCCAAGCGAATGCAATGGCTCGGTGCCGGAACGGGAGTCTGACTCTAGGGCGCGAGGAACACGCGTCCACAGCAAATGCGCGACGGAGCGCATGGCAATCTCCTTGGCGCTCGTTACACAACGTCGGTAGTCCGAGCGGTCGCGTCATCGGTGGGCGTGCAGATGGAGGGGGTCGCTCTGGTGGCGCGGCCGGGAGAACAACCGGCCGAGAATACGACTCTCTGTGGTTCACTACAGTGCGGTGTGCCGAACAGGATCGCAAGAGCCGCACCGCGCCACATTGCGAGTCATGCTGTCAGGTTTGGGTCGAGACCTCGCTGCCTGAGGCCGCGATCGCCCCGTGATCACCTCTCGGGAGGAGGTCGTCCCCGGGTTCGCTTGCCTGCGGAGTCTACTGCTGTAGCCGTGGCCCCAGTCTCAACATCAGGATGTTGCCTGGCTTGCGAGAATCGCCGACAGGGGACCCGAGAGCACGTAGCCCGCATCGTCTTTGAACCTGAAGCCGACGGGACCGGTGCTCCCGTTCCCGCCGCTCTGCGTCACTCCAGCCTTCACGTACTCGTAGGCATCGACGGCGAAACTGTTCTCGGCGACCCGGTGCCAGCCGTCTGCCAGCAATACCGATCGCACTTTGGCTACGTCAATGGCCAGGCTCATTCAGGACTCCCTCCCGTTGGCGCGGGCGTGGTCTCGGTTTCCTCTACAAAACGGAGGACCGCCCCGCTCCTGCGATAGTGCAGGGTCTTCGTCACGCCGGGACTCTGCCCGCCAATGTGTACCTTCAGCGTCGGGGAGCCTTGCTCCACCCAGACCACCTGGCCCTGGAGCTCCCCGCCCACGAGCCTCAGTCGCTCGACGCTCATCTCGGTATCCTCGCTGGCATTCGTCTCCCGTTACCGGCGCCCGGCGGTCCAGAGGTAGGCGTTCCGTCCATCATTCAGGAGGTAGAGGCCGTCTGCCGGCGGATGGGCCGGGCCCGGGTGCACCGCGTCGTCCGGCCGGGCCCGCTCGCCGTACTCGATGACAAACCCGTCCCAGGGTCCACCGCGGAAGGGATACATGGACATCCCGCTCACGTGGCTCGCGCGTCAGCGGCGCGGACGAACTCCCGCCAGTCGTGGTCCGATACCACGCCGATCTTCGCAAGCCGCCCGACCAGTGACAGGAGATGGGATTGGGCCAGCACCGGTCCACCGTCCGGACGGCGTGCCCGCCTCGGCCCGTCTCCATTCGACGGCGTGGTCCGGTAGTACTTGAAGGCGATCCCCGTGACCGCGCCGTCGGGATCTTCGGCGGTCAGAAACACGAACGGCGCGTAAGCCGCGTCTGCCGTCTTCGTGTCGATGGGGACCACCCCCTTGATCCAGGGCGCGCTCCCGGCGCCGGCTCCGGGACGACGCTGCGCGTGGAGGAAGGTGTCCGTCCCGCCGCAGCGGGCACAACAGAACCGGCCCTTTTCGTTGGTGTGGCGGCCGATCAGGTCGGCGATGTCCCGCGCGGCCGAGTCGGCCTTGCAGCTCCGGCAATGAATGGTCTGGGCCATGGTCTCCTCCTGCCTGGCACGGGTCCGCGGCCCCCGGTCACTGGACCGGGATCACCCAATCGTACGAGAGATCGACGTGCTGCTTCTGCTCCATGTGATTGGGAGCGTAGAGCCGCACGATGCGACCGGTCATCGAAAGCAGCTTGCCTTCATAGACCGTGTGACGGTTCAACCACGTGACCTGGCCGCCGCTCCGGTTGACCTTGAGCTTGAAGCGACGCATCGGCGTGTTCATGGTGGCTCCCCCTTGGACCGCGGCGAAAAGAAAAAGGCGGGATCAGCGCTGAGGCTCGATCCCGCCTGCCATTCGCTTTTTGTCGAGGGCGCGTCCCACCTGGCGCCCAATGCAACTTAGTCGGTGGGACGGCCGCGGTCAACGCTGGCCGCGGCGCTAATCCCTGCGCGGCGGCTGCGGGCCGGCAACGATCCCGATCAGATCGGGATCCTGTCCTTCGACGTCCTGACGGGGCCGCTGCGCCTTCTGCGCCTTGCGCTCGGCACGAAGTTCCCGTTTGGCGTCGCGTTTCGCCTTCTTGTCCATCTCGCGCTTCCGCTTGTTGAAGCTCGCCGGTCCCGATCGTGCCATGTCGAAGGCTCCCTTCCCTTACACGGTGGACGCGAACACGTACCGCTCGAGCCAGGCGGCGAACAGGCCGTCGCGTTCCCCCTGTTCCTGGCTGGGCTGGTGCGGCATGACTTCCCACCGCTTGCCCGCGTTCATCAGAAACCAGGCAGGGTCGGTCGCCGCCCGGTTCTTCTTCCGGTCTTCGGCGCGCCCCTCATACGACACGAAGTGAAACACGCGGCCCCGGTGCCTGAGATGGACCTGCTCGACGGTGTGCTTGCTCACGAGAGACCTCTGACCTGAGAGAACCAATGGGCTTCGAGGAGTATAACCGGGCGGCGCCTTTGATGTGGGCCCGGTGGGGGATGGCCCGGCCACGGAAGACCCGGCGAAGCTATCTTTAGTGGCACACCCCCCCATGGTCTCCATCACCGGCTGGTACGATCCCACGCCCAAGGGCGGCGCCCTGCGCCTGGCCGCGCACGGCTATCTCCCGGGTCCGCGCGATCCGCTTGTGCGCCTGCCCGGGCTCCGCCGCGGAGACCTCGTCATGCTCGAGGACGGGCGCGTGCGCTCGGTCAACGGCCTCCCGCCCGAGCAGGCCGCGGCTCGCCCCGAGTTCGCCCGGCTCGGCGCGGTGCATCCGTCGCGGCGGCTCCGGCTCGAGGCGCCGGGGGCATCGAGTGCCCGCACCGCCGAGATCCATCGCGTCCTGGACCTGGTGTGCCCGCTGGGGTTCGGGCAGCGTGCCCTCATCGTGTCGCCGCCCAAGGCCGGGAAGACGATCATGCTGCAAGCGGTGGCCGAAGGCGTGGCGCTCTCTCATCCCGACGCCGTGCTGCTCCTGCTGCTGGTGGACGAACGGCCCGAGGAAGTGAGCGAGATGGTGGACTGGGGCCGGGGCGAGGTCATCGCCTCGAGCTTCGACCTGCCGCACGAGCGGCACGTGGCCGTGGCCGAGATGGTGTTCGAGCACGCCCGGCGGCAGGTGGAAGTGGGGCGTGACGTGGTGATCGTCCTGGACTCGATCACCCGGCTGGCCCGCTCGCACAACGCCGCGGGACGCTCGAGCGGCCGCACCATGTCGGGGGGCCTGGACTCCCAGGCGCTCGCGAAGCCGAAGGCGCTGTTCGGAGCGGCGCGCGCCGTGCCCGACGGCGGCTCGCTCACCGTCATCGCCACCGCGCTGGTGGAGACGGGGAGCAAGATGGACGACATCATCTTCGAGGAGTTCAAGGGGACCGGCAACTCGGAGCTGCGGCTCACCCGCGAGCTGGCGGACCGGCGGATCTATCCGGCAGTTGACGTCACGGCGAGCAGCACCCGGCGGGAGGAACTGCTCGGTGATCCGGCCGAGGTGGCCGGGCGCCAGGCGCTTCGGCGGCGGCTCGCGGGACTGCCGACCAACCAGGCCGCCGAGACCCTGCTGGGCCTGGTGCGGCGGTTCAAGACCAATGCGGAGCTGCTGGCCGGCGTCAGCTAGAGGAGACTCACGCCGCGACCTACTTCCAGCTGTTGAGGAGGACCTCTCCCATGACAACGTCTCGTGCTGTTCCTTCGACCCTGGCATTGGTCATCGGCCTGGCATCCGCCAGCCCCGCCTTTGCCCAGCAACGCACGCTGACCCCGGAAGAGCGGGCTCGCCAGCTGGCCGACGAGCGCCGGCTCCAAGAGGAGTTGCAGGCGCCTCGGCCCATCGATGCGGTCCATTCCGTGTGGCTCGAAGAGCTGACCTGGATGGAAATCCGGGACGCGATGGCGGCCGGCAAGACCACGGTGATCGTCGCGACCGGAGGGATCGAGCAGAACGGTCCCTATGTGGCCCTGGGGAAGCACAACTACGTGCTTCAGGGAGCCTGCGAAGGGATGGCGCGGGCGCTTGGCAACGCGCTCTGCGCGCCCATCGTCAAGTTCGTGCCGGAGGGCAACATCGAGCAGCCGTCCGGCCACATGCGCTACCCGGGGACCATTAGCCTCAGGCAAGAGACCTACGAGGCGATGCTGGACGACATCGGCAGCAGCCTCAAGGCGCACGGCTTCAAGCACATCATCTATATCGGCGACAGCGGCGGGAACCAAACCGGGATGAAGGCGGTCGCCGAGCGGCAGAACCAGCGCTGGGGCCGACCGATCGCGCACTTCATTCCGGAGTTCTACGACTACCCTGGCGTCCGGGCCCACATGGAGCGCGAGTTTGGCATCATGCAAGGGAACGACGGCATCCACGACGACTATCAGATCACGGCCTTGATGATGACGGTTGATCCCACCGTGGTCCGGTACGACCAGCGCGTGAAGGCGGGCAAGGCGACCATCAATGGCGTGAGCATCGCCCCCAAAGAGCAGAGCATCGAGGTGGGGAAGAAGCTGATGCAGTTCCGGGTGGATGTGACCGTGAAGGCCATCCACGCGGCGCTGGCCGGCGGAACGTCGAGCCGGCCTTAGGGAGCCGAGTCCGCCGCGCCTGCCACGGCGGGCGAGGGGACAGGGTTCAAAGCTACGGCGGCTCCCGGGTGCGGCCTAGACGGTCATCCGGAACACTCGATACCGCTTGTAGACGTTTCCCCCCATCCGCTCCATCTCCGCGCGCATCCGGGTGTTGCACTCCAGCTCATGGTGGCTGTCGAAGTATTCGAATCCGGCCGCTTGCGCCGAGCGGATCATGGCGCGACCCATCAGGACGTCCACCCCTTTGCCGCGGTACTCCTCCTTGATGCCACCGAGCAGCAGGTCGAGGCGGCGCGCGCGCCTGCTGGAACGGAGGATCCAGTACCAGCCGAGAGGCAACAGCCGCCCGCGGGCCCGCCGAATGCCGGGGACCACGTTGGGGATCCCGATGATGAAGCCGACCGGCTCGTCCCCCACGCTCACGACCTTGACGAACCGCGGTGAAATCACCGGGAGGTAGCGGCGGGCGAGATCCTCCATCTCCTCCCGGTCGAGCGGCGCATACCCGGCGATGTTGACGTACGTCTCGTTCATCAGCTCCAGGACCGGTCGAATCAGGGGCTTCAGCTCGCGGCGGTGCGTGAACTCGAGGACCCGGAATGTGTTCCGGCGCGCGAGATGCTGGTACACCCGCTCGTAAAACTGGGGGATTTCCGTCGGCACCGGCACCTTGTAGACCACGTAGTCCACGTCTTTGCCCCACCCGAGTCGCTCCAGCAGGCGCACGATGTACTCGCGATTGTGATACGTCGCGATGGACGGCTCCTCATCGAAGCCTTCGATGACGAAGCCCTCAGGATCCTGGTCCGTAAACCCCATGGGACCAATGACGACCTCCATGCCCGCCTCATGCGCCCACTGCTTCACTTGACCGAGCAGCGCGTCCATGACCTCGACGTCGTCCACGCAGTCGAGATGGGTGAAGCGCGCTTGATGCTCGCCCTTGATCTCGTTGTAGCGCCGGTTGATGATGCCGGCGATCCGGCCGACCACTTCACCACCGGCGTCACGTGCCAGCCAGAGGGCGCAGTCACAATAGCGGAATGCGCCATTGCGCCGCGGATCGAACATGTACCGCTCGTCGGCCAGTAGCGGCGGCACCCAGCCTTGGTGGTCGCGGTGCAGGCGGAACGGCAGGTGGAGGAACCGCCGCAGGTCGCGACGGCGCGAGACCGGTTGAATCACCACAGACACAAACCCCCTCCGCGTGGGCGCCGATGGAGTGCGGTTCCCGCGTAGGGGTGGCGTGAGCCGCAACGCTGTGCCGATTGTAGGCGGAGTCCATGACCCCGGCCAGGGGGCCGGTGCCGCGAAGTCGAGGAAACCGCTCCCGTTTGAGCCGCTTCGTCTACCGCGCCCGCGGCACGACCAGATCCCACACCCGTGACTCGCTCAGGTGCATCGCGGTGACGCGGCCGGCGCGATCCCGCGTGAACCACACCGCGGAGCCGCGCACGGTGAAGCCGTCCGGGTAGGTCGGGCGCAGCGTGAGCACGGAGCCGACCCGTGGCGAGAGCGTGAGCGAGTCGCCCACGAGCTTCACCTGGTACGTCACGCCAATCTCGTCGCTGGGGTAGGCGCCCTCGAAGGGCCGCAGTTGCTCCGGCGTGGGGGTCCAGAACTTCTCCGCCGCGTAGGTATAGGTAACAGTATCGCCGTCCGGCTGCGCGATACGAAGCCCTGCCGGCTTGGCCGTAGGCCCCACATCGAAAAGCCACCGGGCGCCGTTGGGGAGCCAGAACCACCCGTTGGGCAGGGCGCGGATGCGCGCCGNCGCGCNGGGGGCCACTTCCAACGACGCATGGGTGCGCGTGTTGCGGTAGATGCCCAGGTACGTCGCGAACATCGCCGAATCCGCTNGGGTGGTGTCCGGTGCGGGTGAGGGTNGGAAGTCACGGATCAGCCGGTCGGCGAGCTGATGGGTGTAACTGCCCGCCGCCCCGCTGCTGGAGTTGCACAGCACCGCGATGGAGAGATTGCCGCGATCGGGATAGCGGGCGAGGTAGGTGGAATACCCCGCCGTGGAGCCGCTGTGAGCGATCTCCGGAACGCCGCGATAGCTCAGCACCATGAGCCCGCGCGCATACTGGATCTCCCGGCCGCCGGTGAGCCGCATGCGGCGGGTGAGCGAGTCCACCACCGCGGCGCCCAGCTTGCGGGTCGCGAGCGCCTCGTTCCAGGTGAGCCAGTCGCCCACCGTGGTGAGGAGTCCGCCCGGCCCCACCACGCTCTCGAAGGGCATGTTGAGATGCCAGCCGTCGTCCTCGCGGGTGTACGCCTGCGCCCGCCCGGGCACCAGCCGCGTGAAGTCGTCACGCCAGCGGGTGTGCGCCATGCCGAGCGGCCCGAAGATCCGCTCCTGGGTGAATGCCTGGAGCGACTTGCCGCTCACCCGCTCGACGATGGTCATGGCGAGGGCGTAGCCGGAGTTGGTGTACGAGTAGTAGTCGCCCACCGGGTAGTTCAACGCCTTCTGCCGGAACACCACGTCCAGCAGCTCGGCCTGGGTATGCGCCCGCGTGCCCCGGGGCCACCCCTGGGCCGCCACCAGCGAGCTCCACTCGCGGAGACCGCTGGTGTGGGTCAGCAGGTGCCGGATGGTGATGGGGCGGTCGTATTCCGGAAGCTCGGGGAGGTATTTCCGGGCCGGATCGTCCAGGGTGAGCTTGCCGTCCAGTGCGAGCAGCATGATGGCCGTCGCGGTGAACTGCTTGGCTACGGACCCGGACTCGAAAATCGTCTGGGCGGTGATCGGCGTGCCGGTCTCGAGATCCGCCATCCCGTAGCCGCGGGTGAGCAGCACCTTGCCCTCGCGCGCCACGCCCACGGCGCACCCCGGGGTGTGGGTCGAGTTCCAGCGGGCGAACACGGTGTCCGCGATGGCGGAAAGATTGGGCTGCTGGGCAGCCAGCGCCGCCGGCAGGGCGAGGAATAGCAGAGCGAAGCGCTTCATGGTGGTCGCCACGTCTTAGGGTGACAGAACGAGCCTGCTTGTCTCTGGACAAGTGACGGTGCCGCTTCGGCTGCGTCAAGTTCAAAGGCTGCGTCACGTTCATCGTGGTTTCAGCGCCCCTTCATTGCCGCAACACGGTGTTGTGGCGAGCGCCAAGCGGGGGCCACATGGGCGAGACTATCCGATTCAGGCTGAACGGCAAGCCGGTCGCTCTGGACACGGACGCGGACCGGATGCTGCTCTGGGTGCTGCGCACGGACCTCGATCTGACCGGCACCAAGTACGGATGCGGGGAAGGCCTGTGCGGATCCTGCACCGTAATCGTGGACGGCCGGGCGGTGCGATCCTGCCAGATGAACCTGGGGTCCGTGCAGGGCAAGGAGGTGACCACCATCGAGGGGCTCGCCCAGGATGGGAAACTCCACCCGCTCCAGGAGGCGTTCCAGCAACACGGCGGCTTCCAGTGTGGCTACTGCACGCCGGGCATGATCGTGAACGCCTACGGTTTGCTGCTCAGGAATCCCCACCCCACGCGCGACCAGATCGTGCAGGGCATGCAGCCCAACCTCTGCCGGTGCGGGGCGCACACGCGGATCATCCGGGCGATCGAGACGGCCGCCGGCCAGAAGGGAGCCAGCCATGACTGAGCTCACGCGGATGGACCGGCGCGAATTCGTGACGCTGTTGGGCGGCGGCATCGTGGTCGTCGTGACCGTGCCCTTCGAGTCGCTCTGGGACGCGCTGGAGCAGCAGGGCCGGCAACGGGGCTATCCCGAGGACATCAACGCCTACCTCCACATCGCCGAAGACGGGAAGGTCACGCTCTACTCCGGCAAGATCGAAATGGGGCAGGGGATCATGACCTCGCTCTCCCAGATGGCCGCCGAGGAGCTGGGCGTGAGCCTCGATGCCATCCACATCGTCATGGGCGACACGGCCTCCTGTCCCTGGGACATGGGCACGTTCGGGTCGTTGACGACCCGCATGTTCGGTCCGGCCGTCCGCGCCGCCGCCGCGCAGGCGCGCCTGATCCTCACCGATCTCGCCGCCCAGCGACTCGGCGTGCCGCGCGAAGCCGTGACGGTCGAGAACGGCGTGGCCTACGTGGCGGCCAACCGGAACCGGCGCGCGTCCTACGGTGAGCTGGCGAAGGGCCAGCGCATCGCCCACACCGTGGACCAGAAGGCGGTCCACCGATCGGTGCGGCAGTTCGCCATCATGGGCGGCTCGCCGAGACGGCTTGATGGGCAGGAGAAGGTGACGGGCGCGGCGAAATACGCTGGCGATATTCGACTTCCCGGGATGCTCTATGCCCGGGTGTTGCGTCCGCCGGCGCACGGCGCCGGGCTGACGCGGGTGGACCTCGCGGCGGCCGCGGCGCTGCCCGGCGTCACCGTGGTGAATCAGGACGGACTGGTCGCGGTGCTCGCCGCCGACCCCGAGACGGCGGAGAGGGCGTTGAAGCTCGTGAAGGCTGATTTCGACGTCCCGGCGCCGGCGGTGAACACCGAGAGCATCTTCGGCCACCTCCTGAGATCCGCCGCGGCCCCCAATACGCCGGACGCCGCGGGAGATCTCGACGCCGGGCGGAAACAGTGCGCGCACACGTTCGACGTCACCTACTACAACAGCTACGTCGCCCATGCGCCCATCGAGCCGCACACCGCCGTCGCCCAGGTCCAGGACGGCAAGGCGACCGTGTGGTCGTCCACCCAGGGTCCTTTCAGCCAGCAGGCGACGATCGCCCGGGAGATCGGGTTCCGGCCCGAGGATGTCCGGGTGATCACGCCCTACGTGGGGGGCGGGTTCGGCGGCAAGGTCCCAGGGCAGCAGGCGGTGGAGGCCGCCAAGCTCGCGAAGATCACCGGCAAGCCGGTGCAGGTCGCCTGGACCCGCGCCGAGGAGTTCTTCTACGACACCTTCCGGCCCGCGGCGGTGGTGAAGGTGGTGTCGGGGATCGACGGGGACGGGAAGCTCGCGCTGTGGGACTATCAGGTCTACGGCGCCGGAGCCCGCGGCTCCGATGTGTTCTACGATGTTCCCAACCGCCGTGTGCGGGTGTACGGCGAGTGGGGACGGGCCCCGGACGGCATGCACCCCTTCGCGGTGGGGCCGTGGCGCGCGCCGGCGGCGAACACCAACCGGTTCGCAGCCGAGCAGCAGATAGACATCATGGCCTCAGGCATCGGCAGGGACCCGCTCGAATTCCGGCTCAAGAATACCAAGGGCCCGCGGATGCTCGGCGTGCTCGAAGCGGTGGCCGAGGCCTACGGCTGGAAGCCGGCGCCGTCTCCCCGAAAGACCGGCCGCGGCCGCGGATTGGCCTGCGGGATCGACGCGGGGAGCTACGTGGCGCACGTCGCCGATGTCACGGTGGACCTCAAGACCGGCAAGATCACCGTGGAACGGGTGGTTTGCGCTCAGGACATGGGTGTGGTGGTGAACCCGGACGGCGCCCGGATGCAGATGGAAGGGTGCATCATCATGGGCCTAGGCTACGTGCTCAGCGAGGAGATTCGCTTCGAGGGTGGGCGAATTCTCGATGACGGCTTCGCGACCTATCAGCTACCGCGCTTCTCGTGGGTGCCGGCGATCGAGACAGTGTTGGTGTCCAATGACGGACTCTCTCCGCAAGGTGGGGGTGAGCCCGCCATCGTCAACATGGGGGCGGTGGTCGCGAACGCGGTGTTCGACGCCACCGGGGTTCGGATCCACCGGTTACCGATGACTCCCGAGCGGGTGCTGACCGAGCTGAGGAAGGTCTGACATCGGGCGCGGCGCGTTTACGTGGCGACCGCCCCCGCTACGGCTTGGTTACTCGCTGCCACAGCCGGAAGAAGTTCTCTCCCATGATCTTCCCGATGTCTTCGTCCGAGTAGCCCGCGTCGATCAGGCCATCGATGATGGCGCGGAAGTTGGCTTCCTCCCCGAAGGCAGGGATGTAGCTCATGCCGCGCAGGTCGCTCCCGATGGCGATGTGGTCCACGCCGACCAGCATCTTCACGTGATCGATGTGGCGGATCATCCCTTCGATGGTTTGGAACGCGGCGGCGGGCCAAATGCCGATGAGTCCGCCCNTGGCCGCGATGGCGCGGATCTCGTCGTCGGTCAGGTAGCGGTCCGCTTGGTGGAGCGCCTTGGCACCGGTGTGGCTGAAGATGATCGGTTGGCTGGAGGTCTCGAGCGCATCCATGATGGTGCGCGTGTTGGCGTGCGCNAGGTCCACGATGATGCCCAGGCGGTTGGCCTCCCGGACCACGTCACGGCCCAGCGGNGTGAGGCCGCGGTCCTCNTAGGGCGGGATCTGGTTCGAGCCGAGACTNTTGTCCAGGAAATGCATGATCTGGAGAAGTCGTACGCCGCGCCGGTGCAGCTCGCGCAGGTTGTCCAGGTTGCCCTCGAGACCGTCGGCGCCTTCCAGCGCGGGCAGCAGTGCGATCTTGCCTCGACGTTTGGCCTCCAGCACGGCCTCCGGCGAACCGGCCAGCACGGCTTCACCGGTCTCGATGGTCGCCAGCACGCGCGCGAGCCGGTCGAGGGTGAAGGCCATGGCCTGACCCGGCAGCAACGGATACGCGTCATTCCCGCGCAGCCGCTCGACGCGCGTGCTATCCCGGTTGGTGTACCCGCCCTGGTACGCGGCGTCGGAGCTGACGTTGCACACGACCAGGTCGATCAGGCCGCGCTGGTAGCGCGCCAGCTCCGCGCTCTCGATCCGTTCCACGTTGGCGCGGTGGAAGGTACTGGGGTGCGCGTGAACGTCGGCGAACACGAAGCGCTGGTGGATCGCCGCGACCCGACGATCGCGATCAGCGGTCGTGGTTTGCGCGGTCGCGGTGCCCGATAGCAGCACGGCGGCGGTCACGAGCACGGCGACGATCAACATGGCATACTCCGAGTGAATGGTGATGAGTTGGCGGAACTGCGGCCCACGCGCCGGTATAGCCTACGGGATCACCACGGCCCCCACCATCCCCTGGAAATCGTCCGCCACCGGCGTGGTCCCCGCCGGGACGCCCCAGGGCCCGCCACTCACCCGAACGTTCAAGCGGTAGCGTCCGGGCGAGATGGGAAGCGTAATGCTCCAGCGGTTGGTCCCCGCCGGCTTGAGAGCAGTGGGAACCCAATCGGTGAAATCCGCCATCACTTCCACCGCGGAGGCGGCGCGGAACACCAGCGTGCAGGTTTCGCCGCGACCACGGCGCACCTCCACCAGCGCCGCCGCAACGGTCCCCTCACCGCTGGCGAGTGAGTCGTTGGGCGTCGTCAGCACGATCGCGAGCCGGCGGCGCACCGGCGCCGCGATGCGGAGCCCCGCGCTGACATAGCGGCCCGCGATGGTGCCGCGCACCGCGTCCGCGGCGTAACGCCCGCCGCCCAGTACCACTGCGACGTGGCTGGTGAAGGGGAACGTGAGGGCCGCTTCGATGTAGGGACCTAGATCGCCGCCGGGGTCGCCGGCCCGGACGCTCAGCACGACGTCCGCCGTGAACCCGCCCGGCCGGGTGTGGTGGAACCCACCCTCAAAATCGGCGTACCCGGCGTCACCGACCACCGTCANGGCGCCCGCCAGGGTGAGGGCGACATNCCGATNNTCGAGCCGGAGCCCGGCGGCGAGGGCCTCGACGGCACCCCGATCGGAGTCGAACNCCGCAGCGCCTACCGTGNCGTCCACCCACCCGCTGGTTCCCTCGACTTCNCGAAACCGCAGGCGCGCGCGCCCCAAGNCACGCGAAAACCGGGCGAACTCTTCGTACCGGCTGCCANCCAGCTCGGCGCCGAGCTCCNCCACCGTGCCGGCCGAAACCGGGAGGAAAAGAGACCCCGCTACCAGACCCTGGATGCTGCTGTTGCCGCTTTCGAACTGAAGCCAGGTGGCGNGCCCGGCGAACCCCAACCGCTTGGACGCAAGAGCGAACGACGGGCTGAGGGAGAANGCCGCCGAGGGGAAGAAACCCGTCGTACTCGACGTGGGAGACGCCCGCCTCTAGGCTGGCGCGGGTCTGCGCCGCGGCGGGCCCGGCGGCCAGCCCCGTTCCCGCGAACGGGGCCAGGGCCGCGGCGAGCGCCAGCCCGGCGGCGCGGGGCAAGCTACGGTTTCCGGCGAACCGCGGGGGCGGAGGTCGGCTGACCCGACACGCTGGTGGGCGTGGCGGCGTCCACGTTGGTGAACCGGCCGCTCGCCGCGGCGAGCGGGGAGGCACCCAGGGCAATGTCGCGCTCCACGTCGCGCTGGAGTGCCAAAAGCTCGGCATCCGCGACCGATTGAGCCAGACCGATCACCAGGGTCGCGGCGCTGTCCGCGGGCACGCCCTGGGTGGTGAGGTCGGCGGTGACGCCGAGGGGCACGGCCAGTTGCCGGGCGCCCAGCGCCTCGCGGAGTCGCAACAGCACGCCGGCCGAGGCCCCGGCACGGAGCGCGTCGGCGGCGGCGGCCAGCTCGGCCGGCTCCGCGGCGGGCCCCAAGGCCTCGCGGGCTCGGCCCAGGTCGCCGGCCAGGCGACGCAGCGCCGCGGCAATGAGCGATGCCGGCGCGCCCTTGCTCGTTCCCTCCAGCGCCCGAAGCACCAGGGGCTCGACGGGCACCCCGGCGGCGCGCGCCGAGTCAATCAGGGTCGCAACCATTGAGCGCGCGTCGGGCGCCAAGCGCTCCAGCCGCGGGTCCTGCGCCAAACCAGGCCGGGCCAGGGCCACCAGGGTGAGTGCCAGGGCAATCGTCTTCATCAGGTCCCCACCGTGAGCACGGAGTTCGGTGTGCCGAAATCATCATCCGGCGCCCGCGGCGCTCCCGGATCGGCCAGCCAGCGGGTGCCGTCTACCACGAAAGCATACCGGTAGCGGCCTGGGAGCAAGGGCACCGTGACCACCCAGGCCCCCTGGGAGCCGGTGGCCCGAAGCGGTGTCGCCGCCAGATCCCAATCGTTGAAGTCGCCCACCAACGAGACGGCCTGCGCGTCCGGCGCATACAGCACGAACGATACGGCGTTCTGGGGCGAAGCGGAGCCCGGCTGCGGGCGCAGCCTGATTCCCGCCAACGTGGCGCCCACCGCGACGGCCGCCAGCACCGCGGCGCGGGCCAGCAGGCCGAGCGGCGTGATGCTGATGGTACGGGGGCGCAGCAGCCACACGTGCCGGCGGCGGGGGTGAGCCCGCACCTCGGCCATGATGCGGGTGTCGAGGGCGGGATCCATCCGGACCGGTCGCTTGAGCTCGCCGGCGACCCTGGTCACCATCTCGTCTTGTGGCTCAAGCACGCTCCACCTCCGTGAGGAGGGTGCGCAAGGTCTCACACGCCCGCTTCACCCGCATCTTCAATGCCGATATGCCCTCACCGGTCATGTCCGCCATTTCCTCGTAGCTCAGGTCCTCCACGTGCTTGAGCAGAAACGCCTCCCGCTGTTCGGGCGTCAGGCGGTCCAGTGCCCACCGGATCGCCTCGCCCCACGCCTGGCGGTCGGCCGGGTGCGCCACGTCCGCCTGCGCCAGCGCGGTCTCGTTCGCCGTGACCACCCGCTCGCGCCGGGCCCGCTGCCCGCCAATGGTGCGGCAGCGGTTGACCAGGATCTGGAACACCCAGGCGCCGAACCGCTCCGGCGCCGCGCAACGCTCGAGCGCTCGATACGCCCGGACCAAGGTCTCCTGGAGCGCGTCCTCGGCATCGGCCTGGTTGCCCAGGCGATGCAGGGCATACCGGCCCAGGCGGTCGCGGTAGCGGGCGACCAGGCCGGCGTAGGCCTCGACGTCCCCGGCGAGCACCCGCTGGACCAGGGCCCCATCGCTCTCGCCCTCCGTACCAGTATGACCCATGGCCCTCAAGCTAAGTCACTCGCTGACCGTTTGGTGATACCCCGGTGTGACGCGGGCGTCGGGCCGGGGGTCTCACCCGGTAGCAGGGTGCCCATTGCCGGAGGGGCACGGATCGTTTCTCGACCGGAAAGGCCATCTGATGGGGTTCCGACGGGCGCTCTTGGGCGTGCTGACACCGGCTGTGCTGGCGGCGTGCGGAGACGGAACCATCCCGGAACAAGGGGTGGCCGGGCTTCCGATGGCGCGGGCGCTGTGGGAGGCACGAGGTCCGTCTTCCTACTCCTTCACGGTCTTGCGGTCGTGCGAGTGCCTGCCGGGGTGGACGGGTCCGGTGAACGTCGTGGTGAGCGACGGCGTGGTGCGGTCCCGGGCCTACACGGTGACCGCGGAGCCGGTGCCCGCCGACCGCCAGGGCTTGTTCCCCGACGTCGCAGGACTCTTCCGCATGATAGAGGATGCGTCGCGTGCGGGAGCGGCGTGGATCGAGGTCATCTACGACCCCGGGCTGGGCTACCCGCGTCGCATGGTCATCGATGACGACGGTGTTTTTGGGAACGATGACGAGCTGATCTATACGACAAGCGCCTTTGACCCTCACTAGACCCAGAGCCTCCACCATGCGCGCAACCTTCATTCTGACGCTGTGTTCACTGTTCGCCGGACTCGTTGCCTGCGGGGGAGGGGCCGACCCTCTCACCGGACTGCCCCGCGAGCTGAGCGTGGCGGAGCAGCAGCTGATCGAGGCGGACAACGGCTTCGCCTTCTCGCTGTTCCGGGAGGTCAACCGGCAAGAAGAGGCGGGCCAAAACGTCTTCGTATCTCCCCTGAGCGTGGCCATGGCCCTGGGGATGACGTACAACGGCGCCGCGGGAACCACCCGAGCCGCCATGGCCGAGGCCCTGGCGCTCCAGGGCATGTCGATTGGGGACGTGAACCAGGCCTACCGCGACCTCATCGACTTGCTGCGCGGCCTGGACGGCGGCGTCGAGTTCACGTTGGCGAATTCCATCTGGCATCGGCCGGATCTCACGCCGCTGCAGACGTTTCAGGATGTCAATCGCAACTTCTTCGACGCGACGGTTCAGTCCCTCGACTTCTCGCTACCTGGCGCGTCGGCCACCATGAACCAGTGGGTGGACCGGAACACCAACGGCAAGATCAAGACGATCGTACCGGATCCCATTCCCGATCAGATCGTCATGTACCTCATCAACGCCATCTACTTCAAGGGCGATTGGACCTTCGAATTCGACAAAGGCCGCACCAAGGACCAGCCCTTCCAGCTCGCGGACGGTGGCAAGGTTATGGCCCGCATGATGTCTCGCGAGGAGAAGCACCAGGTGCGGATGTTCAGCGACGCCGACGTCACTGTGGTAGACCTGCCGTACAGCCGCCGAGCCTACGTGATGACGGTGGTGTTGCCGCGGGAGGCGACCGGCGCCGAGTCCCTTGCGACGCAGCTCACCCAGGAGCGATGGAACGGCTGGATCGCNGNGCTGGATTCCACGTCGATCCTNGTCTCCCTGCCCAAGTTCACGCTGGAGTANGCCCTGCGACTGAACGACGTGCTGAAGGCGCTGGGCATGGCGGAGGCCTTCAATCCGTGTCTAGCTGATTTCGGCAACATGTTTGCCGGCGCGAAGCCAGGCGACTTCTACATCGACGATGTCAGACATAAGACGTTTGTGGACGTGAACGAAGAGGGCACTGAGGCAGCTGGGGCCACCTCGGTGGGGATCGGGCTGACCAGCGCGCCGGCGCGTATCGAAGTGGACCGCCCCTTCATCTTCGCGATCCGCGAGCGACTCACCGGAAGCATCCTGTTCCTCGGCAGAATCATGAACCCCACAGTGAGCCAGCCACGGGATATCGTCTCAATCCCCGAGAGGTGCCCGTGAGCGACCCGGCGCCAACGCCAAGAGGGAGAGCTAGGGACATGACCAAACGCATCGTGGGACTCGTGGCCCTGCTGGCGGCCGCCAGCGGAACGGCCTCGGCGCAGCTCATCAGCATCAAGACGGTTCCCGTCGCGCAGGCAGACCAGTTCGCGATCTTCCCGTCGCGCAACGTCGGTATGGGCGGGGTGTCCATCGCCGTGGCGGATCCACTCCTCGACCCCTTCAGTAATCCGGCCAAAGGGTCCAGGATGGGGGCGCCCTACCTGTACGGATCGCCGGTCCTCTACAACGTCTCGAGCGACGCGGGCGGCGGACGCACGCTGCCGCTAGCGGTGGCGGCCCGGGCGGGCAGCTGGTTCGGGGGGCTGGCGCTGGCGCTGCAGGAGGTCGACGCGGCCCGAATCAACAACCCGCCGGTCTTCGTTGCTACCAGCCGGGTGGATATCGTGCCGCAGCCGCAGCCGCAGACCACGCTGGATGGGGGTTCGTACGGCAACCAGTACGCCTTCGCTATGGTGGGCAAGACCTTCCCCGGGGCCGGGATCTCCATCGGCGGCAGTGCTTTCGTGGCCGGGCTTCATGGGATTGACGGGGTGGACATGCTGTACGCCGGCAGCCAGGGCGTGGACCAGGCCGGCTACGCGGTGGATGCGCGGGTTGGGCTCGTGAAGGAATGGGACGGAGACCGCTCGCTCGAGGGGCTGGTGCTGTATGACCGGCTGCGGATGACCCACGACGTGGCATTCCTCGACTGGCTCTGGGATCCGGACACCCAACAACTGCGCTCCCAGACCCGCATGGACCAGAACAAGGACTACGCCGACATCTGGGGGCTGCACCTCGAGTACGAGCGCCCGCTTTCGGTGGCCGGTTGGCGGATTGGCTGGCTCGCGACTGCCAATCGGATGTCGCACCCCAAGCTGCCAAACTACGAAATCCGGAGCGTTCAGGTCATCCGACGGGACCCGGGGACTAGCTACGCGTTCAACGCCGGGCTCGGGATCGCGAGGACCCACGGGCCGGCTACTTTCGGCGTTGACGTGATCTACGAGCCGATCTGGAGTCACACCTGGGCCGACGCCGAGGGTCCCGCGCCCACGGCGGGCGGTGACACGATTCCGACAGGCGGACGGACCATTGAGAACTGGTTCACCTTCTCCAACGCGCTGGTGAAGATGGGCGTGACCCGCGACCTGGGGCAGATAGCCAGCGCTCAGCTGGGCCTGGTGGTCCATTCCATTCAGTACCGGCTCAAGCAGAAAGACCATGTGCAGGTGTCCAGCCGCTCGCTGCGCGAGCACTGGGTGGAGTGGATGCCTACCTGGGGCTTCGGCTTCCGGTTCCCGGAGGTGGAGATCCGCTATCAGGGACGGGTGGTGAATGGGACGGGGCGGCCCGGCGTCGTGCCGGACTTCGGCGGCGGCGACATGGTCACCTTGGCGTCAGCGGATGCGGCCAGGAACATCCTCGTGGCACCCAACGGCCCGCTCACCCTGGGCGAGGTGACGGTGGTGACCCACCAGGTGTCGCTCTCGGTGCCCATCCGATGAGCCGCCTGGAGTGGGTCGCGTGCCTTGGTCTACTGGCCCTAGCGGGCTGCGATGAGGCCACGCCGCCTGGCCCGCCAACCGAGCCAGGCATTGACCAGCAGCTTCGGGCGCAGCTGACGCAATGGGGGGTCGTGCCCATCCTGCCGATGCCGGCCCAGAATCCGGCCTTGGTGGACCTGGGCCAGGCGCTTTTCTTCGACAAGCTCCTGAGCGGGAACCGCGACATCTCGTGCGCCACCTGCCACGACCCGCTAAGCCACGGGACCGATGGCCTCTCGCTGGCCGTCGGCACCGGCGGCACCGGCCTGGGCCCAACCCGTACGCTGGGTCCGGGGCGGCAGTTCGTGCCGCGCAACGCCCCGACGATGCTGAACCAGGGGCTCAGGCCGTTCTACCTCTTCTGGGACGGCCGCGTCTCCGGGTTCGGGGCCGGGCCGTTCAGCCATCCGCCGGAGGTCGTGATCCCGCCGGTGCCCAACATCCTGGCGGCCCAGGCGATGCTGCCGGTGTTGAATCGGCGGGAGATGCGGGGCGATTCCGGCGACCTGGACGTGTTCGGCAATCCCAATGAGCTGGCGCGGCTGAGGGATAGCCAGTACGCCGATGTCTGGCGGGCCATCATGACGCGATTGCTCGCGATCCCGGACTACGGCGTGAAGTTCGGGGCGGCGTTCCCGGGGACGCCGGCAGCCGCGCTGGGCTTCCAACATGCCTCGACGGCGATCGCGGCTTTTCTGATGGAGCGTTTCACCCGGTACAATTCGCCCTTCGACCGCTATCTCCATCGGGACGACGCGGCGCTCACGGCCGAGGCCAAGCAGGGGGCGTTGTTGTTCTTCGGGCGGCTTCCCTGCGCTCAGTGTCATAACGGCCCGCTGTTGGGGGCCGAACGGTTCGCCAACGTGGGGGTGCCGCAGCTGGGCCCTGGCGTGGGCAAGGGGGCGCCCTTGGATTTAGGAAGGGCCGAGGTGATCGCTCAGGAGATCCCGAGCCCGGGCCCCAACTTCTACCGGTTTGCCTTCCGGCCGCCGCCGCTCCGCAACGTGGAGCTTACGGCGCCCTACATGCACGACGGCGCCTATCCCACGCTGGAGGCGGTGGTGCGGCACTACAACGACGTGCCCACGGCGTTACGGACCTACGACGTCACCCAGCTCGATCCGGCGCTCCGGGGCATGTATCACGGCGACCAAGCCACGATCACCGATGTGCTGGCGACCTTGGAGTGGCCGTTCCGGACCTCGCTCAACCTCACCGATGGCGAGCGGAGCGATCTGGTGGCGTTTCTCAAATCGCTCACCGATCCGGCGGCGCGGGACTTGAGCGGGTTGACGCCGGCCAGCGTGCCGAGTGGGCTGCCGGTGCGGGAATGAACGGCGGTGGGTGAAACTGCGTAAGGGGTAAGGGGTGAGGGGTACCCCTCACCCCCTTACGCAGTCGCCGTTCCCGCCCCTCACTCCAGCCCCAGGAACCGGTTGGTGCCGTTCAGCACCGCCAGCGCGGTCGCCCGGGCCAGATCGCCGGTCGCGTCGCACACGCCCAGCAACGACCTGGCCTCGGTTCCGCGCGTGGCCGCCAGCGATACGATCACGACGGTCTGCCCAAAGGCCTCGACCGGCTGGACCCCGCGGATCCGGACCTTCACTCCCTCCGCTTCGTAGGCCTCGGATAACGCGTCGGCCGCGGCGCGGGCCACCGCCCGAAGCTCGTCGGCCTGGCCGCTGCCGCCCTGCGCCGTCCCCGTGATAGGGCCCAGCCCCACGCGCTCGACCTGCACCAGGGCCTGGCACCGGTCGTCGGGAAGGGGGTCGATCTGGGCCCGGACGAACTTGATGACCCGGGACGTTCCGTCAGTCATGTACCACCTCGGTGAGCNCGACCGCCACCACAAACCTACACGTCGCCGGAGGATTCCGGCGAGCCTTGCCGAGGGCCGCCCTGGCACCTAGCATCGGGCGTGTCGTTACCTACCCCAGTGAGGTGGATTATGATGAAGATCTTCTTCTCGCGCCGTCTCGTACTCTTCGCGTTGGCGGTCGCTCCGGCGGCCCTGGTGGCCCAACAGCCGCCCCAGCGTCCGCCACGTCCCGTGGTGATGGACACCGCTCGCGCCCGCGAGCTCTACGTGAGCAACCGGCTGGAGGATCACCCGCCGGCGAACTTCGAGCAGCAAATCGCCGGCCGGAAGCGGGCGGACAGCATCTACGCCGCGCGCAGCAAGGGCGTCATGGATTTCGCCATCGTTGCCTACAAGAGCAGCGTGGACGGGATGGAGATCCCCGCGTATCTGTTCCAGCCGATCAACCAGCGCGGACCGCGCGGGCACGCGGCCATGGTCTGGGTGCACGGCGGCGTCCATGGGAATTGGGGCACCAGCATGTACCCCTTCATCAAGGAAGCCGTCGAACGCGGCTACGTCATTATCACTCCGCAGTACCGCGGCAGCACCGGCTACGGCGCGGCGCACTACAACGCCATTGACTACGGCGGCAAGGAGCTGGACGACGTCGCCTCGGCGGTGGACTACCTCAAGACGCTGCCGCACGTGGATCCCGACCGGTTGGGGATCATGGGCTGGAGCCACGGCGGCTTCATCACGGCGCATCTGCTGTTCCGCGACGTTCATCCCTTCAAGGGTGGAGCGGCGATCGTGCCGGTGACCAACCTGGTGTTCCGGCTCTCGTACAAGGGGCCCGGCTACCAGCGAAGCTTCTCGACCCACATCGGCGGCCTCCCGTTCGAGAAGCGCGAGGAGTACATCAAGCGCTCCCCGCTCTACCACGTGGAGAACCTGAAGGTCCCGATCCTGGTCCACGTGGCCACCAACGACGAGGACGTCAACTACGTCGAGGACGAGCAGCTGGTGTGGAAGCTGCGCGCGCTCAAGCCCGATCTGGCGGAGACCAAGGTCTACGTCGACCCCGCCCCGTGGGGGTCGTCGGTNGGNCACGCGTTCAGCCGNCGGGTGGACCCGAACACCCTGGAGCGGGTGGACTCGCCCGCGCAAATTGACTCCTGGAACCGGACGTGGACGTTCTTCGATTGGATCCTGCGTCCCTACGAGGACCGCTCGAAGCAAGCGCAGTAGGGAGCTTGGCGCACGACGAGTATAATTGGCGCCGCCGACCCTCATCGGCGGCGCCCATTACTTTTCGCCCATGACGCCCTGGGTCACACGCCTCATCTTCGCCAACGCCGTGATGTTCCTGGTCACCAAGTCATTCCCGGTGGTCGAGTGGGCGTTGGTGCTGGTTCCCGGCTGGATGCTGATCCGGCCCTGGACCGTGGTGACCTACATGTTCCTGCACGCCGATCTGTGGCACCTCCTGTTCAACATGTTGGGCCTGTTCTTCTTTGGGCCTCGATTGGAAGCGCGCCTCGGCAGCCGGAGCTTCCTCGCGCTCTACTTCGTGAGCGGCATCACCGGCGCCCTGGCGTCCATTCTCACGCCCAGCGCGGCGATCCTGGGCGCCTCCGGAGCGGCATTCGGCGTGTTCCTGGGCTACGCGCGCTGCTGGCCGCGGGACCGCGTCTACATCTGGGGCGTGTTCCCGGTCGAGGCGCGGGTCCTGGTGATCGTGATGACGGTGCTGGCCCTCTACGGCGGGATGACGGGCGGTGGCGGCGTGGCACACCTCGCTCACCTCGGCGGCTTCGTGGGAGGCTTCCTCTATCTCAAGTGGAGCGAACGCCACAGCGCGGCGGCGCGGTTCCGCGCCCGGGCCCAGCCGGCCCTGCGCGGGCCGACACGGAGCGACGCGGAACGCTGGGCCAACATCCGCCCCGAGGAAATGCACCCGGTGAACCGCGAAGAGTACGACCGAGTGATCCGGAAGCTCCGGGAGGAGGGCGTGGCGCGCCTGACCCCCGCCGAGCGGGCGTTTCTGGACCGGTTCTCAGCGGCCTGATTGCTGGTGCCGTAAGCTATCGCCCAGCTCAGAAGTTGATCCGGCGCTGCCGCAGATTCCGGGCCGTCGCGATGACCTCGAAGTCTCGGTCGCAATGGAGCAGCTCGACGTCGTGCTCGATCGCAAGCTGGGCCATACAGCAGTCGATTGGGCTGCGCACCGCCTTGCCGTCGCGCCGAAGGTCGAAGTAGATGCGTGCGGCCGCCGCCCAGGTGGCTGGCGTGAATTCTAGGTAGTTCTGCGCTTCGAGATGCTCCGCCAAGAGCTGCCATTCTCGTTCGTCCCGGCTCCCCTGCAATAACTCCAGCTGGGTGAACCGGGTGAGGACCACGTCCTGGCCGCCGAGAGCGTCCTCCAGCACGGGCCGGTGGTTCGCGTCCCGCAGCACCTCCACCCACACGGAGGTATCAACCAGCGCCATGCCTCAAACCCCGGAGCGCCTTATGGTCGAAATCGCGACGAAAACGGATTTGGCCGGCAAGATCCGCCAGGTTTCTCTTCCTGAGGCGCCGAACCAGTTCTCCGAGGGCNAGGTGAACAACCTCACGCTTGGTCTTGGCCCCGGTAAGCTGCAACGCCTGGGTCAACAGCGTGTCATCAAGGTCGATGTTGGTTCGCATGGTGTATATCTGATGTGTATTATACATCGTAGCCGTACACCGTACAAGCTTCAGGTCGCCAGGGCCCAAAGCCCCCGCTCGCCGAATGGTGGCAGCAGGACCGGCGTTGGTGCAGCCCCTGGCTGCGCGCGATATTGCGCCTCATGCGAGCCATGCTGCTCGACCGGCCGCGCCGGCCGTTGCGGGAGGCGATGGTGCCGGACCCCGAGCCGGGGGCCGGACAGGTACTGCTCCGGGTGGCAGCCTGCGGCGTCTGTCGCACCGACCTCCACGTGGCCGACGGCGAGCTCACCGAGCCCAAGCTGCCGCTGGTGTTGGGCCACGAGATCGTGGGGCGAGTGGTCACCGCCGGAGCGGGNGCCGCACGGTTTCGCGNGGGAGACCGCGTGGGCGTACCCTGGCTCGGCTGGACCTGCGGGAGCTGCGGGTACTGTCGCAGCGGCCGCGAGAATCTCTGCGACCGCGCCCGCTTCACGGGGTACCGACTGGACGGGGGCTACGCGGAGCTCGCGGTGGCGGACGAGCGGTTCTGCTTCCCTATTCCACAAGGNTACGANGATGGGGAAGCNGCGCCGCTNTTGTGCGCGGGGCTGATCGGGTACCGGGCGCTGGTGGCGGCCGGAGACGCGGAGCGGCTGGGCATCTACGGGTTCGGCGCCGCGGCCCACATCGTCGCCCAGGTGGCGCGGCATCAGGGGCGTCGCGTCTTCGCCTTCACCCGAGCCAGTGACGAGGCGGCCCAGCGGTTCGCCAAGGAGCTGGGCGCCGAATGGGCCGGGCCGTCCGACCAACCGGCTCCGGAGCCGCTCGACGCCGCGCTGCTCTTCGCGCCGGTGGGCGCCCTGGTGCCGGCCGCGCTGCGCGCGGTGGTGAAGGGAGGCNTCGTGGTGTGCGCCGGCATTCACATGAGCGAGATCCCGGCGTTCTCGTATGACCTGCTCTGGGGCGAGCGCGTGGTGCGCTCGGTGGCGAACCTCACCCGCAAAGACGGCGAGGACTTCCTGCGCCTGGCGCCGGCAGTGCCGGTGCGNACCTGGGTCGAGTCTCTTCCCCTGAGCGCCGCGAACCAGGCGCTGGATCGGTTGCGCCGGGGAGAGCTTCGAGGAGCCGCGGTGCTGGTTCCGTAAGTAGCCCGGATACGTGGGCGTCAGCTTCGACGGGGGGGCTCCCTGCGGTGCATTGATCGGGCGCTGGAAGAGCCACCGTTCCCAGACCCCCTGGCGTGTCGCTCCGCTCCGAGTGCAAGATGTATGCTGATGCGACCCACACCCCCAGATCCCATGACCCAACTCCACGTCGTCGACATCCTGGTCCTCGTCGCCTACTTCCTGGTGCTGCTCGGGATCGGCTATTGGGCGGCGCGGCGCGAGAAGATCGAAAGCGCCGACTACTTCCTGGCGAGCCGCGATGTGGGCTGGCTCGCGGTGGCCGGGAGCCTGTTCGCCTCGAACATTGGCAGCGAGCACCTGGTGGGGCTCGCCGGCACCGGGGCGGCGAGCGGGCTCGCGGTCGGCCACTTCGAGTGGTGGGCGTCCCTGATCCTGCTGCTCCTGGGATGGGTGTTCGCGCCGTTTTATCTGCGGAGCGGCGTGTACACCATGCCCGAGTTCCTCGAGCGGCGNTACAACGCCGCTGCGCGGTGGTATCTGACGAGCGTGTCCGTGATCGGCTACGTGCTCACCAAGATCAGCGTGACGCTGTTCGCCGGCGCCATCGTGGTGAAGGCCGTCACCGGCGTCGACATCTGGACCGGTGCCACGGTTCTGGTGATCGCCACCGGCCTGTACACCGTGGCGGGCGGCCTGCGCGCGGTGATCTACACGGAGCTCATGCAGACCTTCGTGCTCATTCTCGGGTCCGGGGCGCTGGTCCTCACCGGCCTGTCGGCCGTGGGCGGCTGGACGGGCCTCGAGGCGCGCGTACCCGCGGACTTCTTCTCGATATGGAAGCCCGCGAGTCACCCCCAGTTCCCCTGGACCGGGATCGTGTTCGGCGCCCCGATCCTGGGCGTCTGGTACTGGTGCACCGATCAATACATCGTGCAGCGGGTGCTCGCGGCGCGGAACCTGGCCGAAGCCCAGCGCGGCACGATCGCNGCCGGCTTTCTCAAGATCCTCCCGGTCTTCATCTTCGTCCTGCCGGGCGTGATCGCGACGGCGCTGTANGACGACATTGGCGGCGGCGCCGCCGACCAGGCGTACCCCGCNCTCGTCACCCGGCTGCTGCCCATCGGCCTCAAGGGCCTGGTACTCGCCGGGATGCTCGCCGCGCTGATGAGTTCCCTTGCCTCGGTGTTCAACTCCTGTTCCACGCTGCTCACGTGGGACGTGTACCGGAAGCTCCGGCCCGGGGCGAGCGAGCGGCAGCTCGTGACCGTGGGCCGCCTGACGACCGGCGTGCTGGTGGTGCTCGGGCTCCTGTGGATCCCCTTCATGAAGTACATCTCGCCGCAGCTCTACATCTATCTCCAGAGCGTGCAGGCGTACATCGCGCCCCCGATCGCGGCCTGCTTCCTGTTGGGTCTGTTCCTGCCGCGGCTCAACGGAACCGGCGCGATGGCCTCACTCTGCACGGGGTTCGTGCTGGGCGCGCTGCGCCTGGTGCTGGAGCTCGCGCGGTCGGGGCTCGCTCCCGGGTCGGTGTGGGCGTGGATCGCAGAGGTCAATTTCTTGCACTTCGCCGTTCTCCTGTTCGTCGTATGCACCGTGATTCTCGTGGGCGTGAGCTTGGTGACGGCGCCTCCCGCGCCCGAACGGATCGCGACGCTTACCTACCGGGGGGCCGGTGGCGCCGCGGCGGCGCCGGCCCNGGGCGCTCGGCGCACCAATGTGATGCTCTCCGTGCTGCTCGCGGGCGCGATCGGGGTGCTGTGGATCATATTCCGTTGAGCGCCGCCCGGTGATTCGCCTCATTGCCGACGACTGAAGGCTCCATCCAAACGAGCTACTTCACCGTCGCGGCTCGTGCGAGGGTCAGCGTGCTGGACAGAGTGATGTCCGCCGAGGAGCTTCCCACCAGCACGTCGTAGGTCCCGGCCTCCGCGCGCCACTGCTTTCCATTGGCGTCGTAATAGGCGAGCGATCGAACGTCGAGGGGTACCGTCACGCGCCGCGTCTCGCCCGGTGGTAGCGTGATCTTGGCGAACCCCTTGAGCTCCTTGGGCGGGCGCGGGACGCTGGCCCGTGGGTTCGCGAGGTAGACTTGCGGCACGGCCGCGCCCGGGCGCGCGCCGGCGTTGGTGACGTTGAACGAAACCTCCCAGCGCGCNCCGCCCCCAGCGGTGCCGGCGACGGGTGCCACCGCCAGGTCGGCGTAGCGAAACGTCGTNTANGANAGCCCGTGCCCGAAGGCAAACAGCGGCTTGGTCCCGTTCCGCTCGAAGCCCCGGTAGCCCACGAACAGGCCTTCGCGGTACTCGATACGATTGGTGCCCGGCACCTCAAACCAGCTGGCGTACGCCGGATTATCCTCCAGCCGGCGCTCGAACGTCACCGGCAGGTGCCCCGAAGGATTCACGTCGCCGAAGAGGATCTCCGCGAGCGCCGTGCCGCCCTCTTGCCCGGGGTACCAGGCCTCGAGCACCGCGGGCACACGGTCCAGCCACGGCGTCATGTCGACGGCCCCGCCCGATGTCACCGCCACGATCGTGTTCCGGTTGGCGGCGGCGATCCGGCTTACCAGCTCGTTCTGCCCCGGTGGCAGGCCGAAGGTGCGATCCCAACCCTCGCCCTCCGTCTGCGGATCGAAGCCGACCGCCAGGACCACCACGTCCGCCCTCGCCGCCAGGGCGACGGCTGCCGAATCCACCCAGTTGCCCTGGCGCACGATGCCCATCCTCACGAACGGGCTTCCGAAGCCGCCGGCGGAATGGTATTCGAGGACCACCTTGTGCGGCCGCTGTTCCATGGGAACGCCGGTGGCTTCCACGATCGCCTGCATCCTGGACCATCGGTCGGCGATCAGCTTGTCATCTACGTACAGTCGATAGCCGGCCTCCGAGAATCCGCCCTGCTGTACCACGATGTCGAACGTGCCGGCGCTCTCCGGCGTGTAGTAGCCGGTCCAGCGCGTGCCGACCGGCCGGGGTGGCCCGCCGAACAACGAGAAGTCAATGGGCTCACCGGACGCCAGAAAGGAAATATCGAGCGGTGCGCCCAGCCTCAGTGTCCAGTCCACGCGGGTACTGGCAGGTGTTCCCGAAAGGTCGTGACCGTCAAAAACCTCCGCCGTGAGCCCTGGGCGCCCGCCGGTGGCGGCGGTGGAGAAGCGGGTGGTGGCCGCGACCGTGTTCAGGCTGGGGATGCCACGCGCGTGATGGACCACCGCTGCCGTCCCCAGATAATTGCTCAGCCCCTCCAGGAAGCTCACGGTATGGTAGGTTGGTATCGTAGCGCTGCCGCTGCCCAGCGGCACGGCGGGGAATGCGTTGGGGCCGATTACCGCCACGGTGCGGACCCGTTGGCGGTTGAGCGGCAGGAGGTTGCCGTCGTTCTTGAGAAGCACCATGGCTTCTCGCGCCCCCTCGAGGGCCGCCTGGCGCCCGGTTTGGCTGTGGCGGGGGATGGACGGATCCAGCTGTGGCCGGTCCATCCAGCCGAAGCGCACGATGTTCCGCAGCAAGCGGCGCACCTTGTCGTCAATGGTCGCCGGCGAGACCCGGCCCTGCTGGACGAGCGGGAGCAGGGAGTCGCGGTTGAAGTACTGCGGGCCGGGCATCTCGAGGTCCGTGCCACCGTTCGCCGCCCCGAGCGTAGAGTGCACGGCTCCCCAGTCGGACATGAGGACGCCGGGGAAGCCCCATTCCTGCTTCAGAACGTCTGCGAGGCGGCGGTTTGCCGACATGTGCTCACCGTTCGTCAGGTTGTACGAGGACATCACCGCGCCGACCCCGGCTTCTTTGACCGCCGCCTCAAAGATCGGCAGGTACATCTCGCGCAGCGTCCGCTCATCGATACGTGAATCGGTGGTATTGCGCGCGAACTCCGATTGGTTGCCGAGGTAGTGCTTGATGGTGGCGCTCACGCCCTGGCGCTGCACCCCCGTGACGAACCCGACCGCGATGCGCGAGCCGAGGAACGGATCCTCGCCGTAATACTCGAAGTTCCGGCCATTGAGCGGCGTGCGGTACAGGTTCGCGCCGGGACCCAGCAGGTAATGCTTGCCCCGGGCCCGGGCGTCGCGCCCGATCTCCGTGCCGACCCGCTCGGCCAGCGCCGGGTTCCAGGTCGCAGCCAGCGCAATGCCTGCCGCGTAGAGCGTCGACGGGCCGGTCGCGCGGACCCCAAAGGGACTGTCGGCCGTGCCGAGCTGCGGAATCCCGAGCCGCGCCAGGCCCGGGATATCGAAGATGTTCACCCCGCCCAGCAGCCCGAGCTTCTCCTCCAGCGTTAGCTGGGCGAGCAGTGATTCTACCCGCCGCTCCACGTCGCCACCTGCCGCCGCCGGCTGCTGCGCCGGCGCATGAGCCACCGGCGCGAGAACGAGCGCAAGGGTCAGAACCGGAATCCGCATGGTGCCCTCCTGCTGACCAACCCCGAATGATCGTCTCAACCCGACAGGCTGAAACATGGGCTCGCGCGGGGGGGTCATCCAGACCCACCTCCGCCGTCACGGCCAGGGCGAGTCCTGCCCCGCCGAGCGATACCTTCGGGAATACCACACGCCGCTGGTGACCAGGCGCTGAGCCGCCCCGATCGCCGTACCGCTCGCTCACCGATCTCTCCCATTCATGCCCCGCCTGGCTCAANCGTCGNCACCCGCGGTATATTGTCATGTGAAACCGTGCCCTGCTTCCGACCTCCCACCTCCGGGGGTCCCATGTCCTGGTTCCCATCGCGCGCCCTGGTTCCCGTCGGCTTCATCGTTGGACTCGCTGCGGGATGTGCCCGGTCAGATCGCGTGGCCCAGACGAGCCCGCAGCCGGGCCCGACGCTGACGTCCGAGGACATCGATCGCGTGGCGCCGGGACAACCCGTTGAGCAACTGCTCATGGACCGGTTCCCCGGCGTCGACGTCCGGCGAACGTCCGGCGGCGGCGTCTCGATTCACATCCGAGGCCCCGCGTCCTTCTACTCCAGCACCCAGCCGCTCTTCGTGATCGACGGCATCCCGATGCAGCAGGGACCCGCCGGTCTGGCCGGGATCAACCCACACGACATCGCATCCATCACGGTGCTGAAGAACCCCACCGACACGGCGATTTATGGTCTGCGCGGCGCCAACGGCGTCATCGTCATCACGACGAAGCGCCCGGGTCAGTAGCCCGCCAGATCCGGCCGGGGCGGCGCACCGGGGGAACCCCCGGGACTGCGACACGCCACTGCTGAAGGGGCGCTGACCGACCTATAATGGGCGCTGTGGGTCGGTCGCTTGCCATTCGCCGCGCCATCATCGCCGTCCCTTTCGCCGCCGCCGTCGGTCTCGCGGTCCGACTGGACCGAGGTCCGGTGCGACCGCGCGCGGGTGCGGCGCGTCCCGGGTTCGCGCTGCGCGACCAGACGGCAGCCGCGGGCATCCATTTCGTGCACCGGCGGCCGATCTTCGATCCCAAGATCGCCAACGTGGAGCCCCACGTCGCCGCGCTCGGCGCGGCGGTTTCCGTGGCCGACTACGATGGCGATGGATGGCCCGACCTGTATTTCACCAACAGTCGGTTTGGTGAGCCCAACGCCCTGTACTACAACCGCGGCGACGGCACGTTCGAGGACGTCGCCGCGCGCGCCGGGCTGGCGGATCTCAACCGCCCGGCGGAGGGCGTTTCCATGGGCAGCGTCTGGGGCGACTTCGACAACGACGGTCGCGAGGACCTGCTGGTCTATCGCTACGGGTATCTGGCGCTGTTCCGGAATCTCGACGGCCGCCGCTTCGAGGACGTCACCGGTGCGGCGGGCCTGCGACGCTGGGTCAACAGCAATGGCGCGATCTGGCTCGACTACGATCGTGACGGCCTGCTCGACCTGTACGTGACGGCATACTTCCGCGACGAGGTCAACCTGTGGAACCTCACGACCACGCGGATCATGCACGACAGCTTCGAGTTCGCCACCAACGGTGGTAAGAACCTGGTGTTCCACAACCTGGGCGGTGGCAAGTTCGAGGACGTTACCGACCGGCTTGGGCTGGGCAGCACGCGCTGGACGCTGGCCGCCGCGTCCGCAGACTTCAACGACGACGGGTGGCCGGACATCTATCTGGCGAACGACTACGGCCCGGAGGAGCTGTACCTCAACGACCAGGGGCGCCGATTCATCCTCACGACCGCCGGCCTCGAGAGCGANTCCAANAGCGGCATGTCGGTGTCGCTNGGCGACGCCTACAATCGGGGGCGCCTGGACGTGTTCGTGACCAATATCTCGGAACGTGGCTATCTGTTTCAGAACAACAACCTGCGCCTGAACCTCATGCCGGACGCGGGCCGATTCCGCAACGTCGCCGACGCCACGGTGGCCGACGCGGGGTGGGCCTGGGGAGCGCAATTCGGGGACCTCAATAACGACGGCTCCAGCGACCTCTTCGTCGCCAACGGCTTCATTTCCGCCGATCCCCGCCGCAGCTACTGGTATGCCATGTCCAAGATTGCGGGAGCCCATGGGCGCCTCTTCGAAGACGCCGCGACGTGGCCTCCGTTCGGCAACGCCAGCCTGTCCGGATATGAGCAGTCGCGGATGTTCCTGAACCGAGGCTTGAGCGGCTGGGTCGACGTGGCTGGCGCGGTAGGTGTGAGCGACGTCTACGATGGGCGTGCGGTCGCACTCGCCGATCTGTGGAATCGGGGAGCCCTGGACGTCATCGTCGCCAACCAGAATCAACCGGCGGTGCTCTATGGGACCTACCCCGAAACCAGCAACCAGTGGATCGCCTTCGCGCTGGTGGCGACGCGCAGTAACCGCAGCGCCATCGGCACGGAGGTGGTGCTCGAGGCGGGGGGAGTCACCCAGCGCCGCGTGGTTGACGGCGGCATGGGGTTCGCGAGCCAGAACGACCGCCGCCCCCATTTTGGCCT
>C687J29039_10000030_pt1 | contig 42809 bp, 34 predicted proteins | sample RifCSP16_2_FD_29039 | JGI IMG/M metagenome (IMG submission 29039)
CCCCCGAGTATCCTGACATCGACTTCGTCGTCACCAACAATAACGCAGCCTCCGCCGAGAATGTGGCCTCGGTGCAGCCGAACTCCAAGGACGCGGCTTACCTGGCCGGCGTCCTGGCAGGTCTGATGACAAAAAGCAATTCGATCGGCGCAGTGGCCGGCTTCGACTTCCCGGTCATCGTGGCGCAGATGGAGGCTTTCAAGCTTGGGGCGAAGGCCGCCAACCCGGAGGCCGCGGTGACGATCGTCTACATCGGCTCATTTGAAGATGTGGCCAAGGCAAAGGAAGCCGCGCTGGCTCAGATCAGCAGCGGAGCGGACGTCGTCTACCACATTGCCGACGCAGCCGGTGTGGGTGTCATTCAGGCGGCCGACGAGAAGGGCATCTACGCGATCGGCTGGGGGCTGGATCAGAACGCGATCGCGCCGAACACAGTCATCACCAGTGAAATCGTCGACACCGCCCGAATGATGTACCTCGAAGTCAAGGACATCCAGGATGGCAACTTCGAGGGAACGGTCCGCTTCTTCGGCCTGGACACCGGCGTGACCGGTCTGTCAGACTATCACGGCCTGGTGCCGGACGACATCGTCCAGCAAATCGAAGAGACCAAGCAGAAGATCCTGAGCGGCGAAATCGAAGTTCCATTCATCCCCACGCCGACGGAGTAACACGCATGGTCGGGAGCCCGGCATGAGATAACCGGGCTCCCGACCTTGGCATATCTCAGAAGCAGATCCCGATCGTTTGCTAAAGGGCGTAGGTATGGNCGCTTTGCTACGCATGCACGGCATCACCAAGGTATACCCGGGCGTCGTGGCAAACAACGGCGTTGAGTTCGAAGTCGTCGAGGGCGAGATTCACGCCTTGCTTGGCGAGAATGGCGCCGGCAAGACGACACTGGTGAACATCCTCTACGGCCTGACTGCGCCGGACCAAGGCACCATCCTNTGGAAGGGTGCTCCCGTCAGGATCCACAGCTCGAAGCAAGCGATGCAGTTGGGGATCGGCATGGTGCACCAGCATTTCATGCTGATTCCACGCTTCACCGCGCTCCAGAATGTCATCCTGGGGGCGCATTCTGGGCGGGGTCTCTGGCTCAATCTGGGACAGGCCTCAAGGCGAGTGCGGACGCTGTCCGACCAGTACGGTCTCGACGTTGACCTCGAGGCGGAAGTCCAGGACATGGCGCTGGGCATGCGGCAGCGGCTTGAGATCCTCAAGGCGCTTTACCGCGGGGCCCACCTGTTGATCATGGACGAGCCGACGTCTGTCCTGACTCCGTCTGAGGTAGAAGCCTTGTTCGAGGTCCTTCGCCGCCTCGCCACCCAGAACCACGCCACGATCTTCATCAGCCACAAGTTGGAAGAAGTCCTGGCGATCAGCGACCGCGTCACCGTGCTCCGGGACGGGCACAACGTCGCCACCATGCCGACCCGAGAGGCAACGCAGCCTCAGCTTGCCCAGATGATGGTCGGTCGCCCCGTCATGCTGGAAGTCGAGAAAAGCCCTGCCAGGCCAACCGGCCGGATGGTCATCGAGCTGGACGCCGTGTCCGTCAAACGTGAGCACGGGCGTGACCAACTTGACGGGATTACGCTGCAAGTAGAAGCCGGTGAAATCGTCGGCATCGCCGGCATAGACGGGAACGGCCAGCGTGCGTTGCTGGAGGTCCTTTGCGGGCTAAGTCGACCCAGCCGTGGTCGAGTCCGTCTGTTGGGNGTGGATGTCACGCATACATCGCCACGTCAGATCGCCTCCATGAATGTCGGACGCATACCGGAAGATCGAGCCACGATGGGGCTGCTCCTCCCCCTTTCGGTCAAGGAAAACCTGATCCTTCAGAGCTACACGCAAGAACCCATGTCACGTTGGGGTATCTTGCGAAGACGAGTGATCGGAGACTTCGCCCGCCGCCTGGTCGCCGAATTCGATGTTCGCACACCCGGCATTGAAGTGGCTGTTGCGAATCTCTCTGGAGGGAACCAGCAGAAGGTCATCCTGGCGCGCGAGCTTCACCACGATCCGGAAGTTCTGATCGTCGCCAACGCCACCCGCGGGCTGGACGTCGGTGCAACCGAGTACACCTACAAACGAGTTCTGGAAGGGCGAGATCGGGGTGCCGGAGTCTTGCTCATCTCGAGCGATCTTGAGGAGGTCTTGTGTCTTAGTGACCGGATCGCGATCATGCACGCGGGCAGGATCATGGGGATCGTTCCGGCGGCGTCGGCCGACCGAACCCAACTGGGGTTGATGATGACCGGGACGCCACTCTCGATGCTCCAGGGCGGATGATGTTCCGAGACCTCCTGCACCGGGCGTTTGCTCCTCGGTCGAGGCAGCTCCAATCCCTCATCCTGCCGCTGTCTGCCGTGCTGGCCGCTCTGGTGGTGGGGGGCGTGATGATTTCGCTCGCCGGATTCAGCCCTGTGCAGATCTACGCCTCGATGCTCGAAGCGGCCGCAGGCACCCCACAGGGTCTAGGAGTGTCGGTCACCAACGCCATCCCTCTGATCCTGGCCGGGCTGGGCGTCGCCCTTCCCTTCCGCTGCGGCCTGCTCAATATCGGGGGTGAAGGGCAGATCTATGTCGGGGCGTTGTTTGCCACACTTGTCGGGCTCGGTTTTCAAAGTTTGCCAATCTACTTTCATCTTCCGCTTGCCCTGCTGGCCGGCTTCATTGGCGGAGGGCTATGGGGAGCTATTCCGGGGTACTTGCGTGCTTCACGAGGGCTGAACGAAATCATTGTCACGATCATGCTGAACTATATCGGTTTTTGGATCATCAGCTTTCTGGTCCACGGTCCGCTTAAGGACCCCGAAAGCTACGGCTACTCGTGGACAATGAAGGTTGCGGTCTCGGCTCAATTGCCATTCGTCATTCGCCTCGCCCGCATCAATCTCGGCATCGTGGTTGCCCTTCTCGCCGCCGGCGTCACACATTACTTGTTGTGGCACACNGTTCCCGGGTTCGAGATGCGCGCCGTAGGGGCGGGCTCGCAGACGGCGCGGTTCGCCGGAATCCGGGTCGGGCGCAGCACGGTCCTGTCGATGTTCATCGGCGGAGGACTGGCGGGGTTGGCCGGCACCTCCGTCATTCTGGGCGTGCAGTACAGACTGAGCGACTTTTTCTCCCCCGGCTACGGCTTCACGGCGATCGCAGTCGCCCTCGTCGGACAGACCTCGCCCCTTGGCGTTGTCTTTGCCGGGCTATTCTTCGGCGGCCTGCAGAACGGAGTGACCAGCGCCCAGCGCTCCCTGGGCATCCCGATGGGGGTCGCTCTTTCCCTTCAAGGTCTAATCATGCTTTTCATGATCGCCGGTCAGTCTTTGACTCTGATTCGGTGGCTTCGCAAGAAGAGGACAGCCCGACGTGTGGATCATACTCAGCCAGCTGTTCTTCTCGATTGACTTCCTGTCGGCTTCCGTTCGTTTCGCCATGCCGCTCGCCAGCGCCTCCGTAGGCGAGATCATCTCCGAACGAGGCGGGATTGTAAACATCGGCCTTGAGGGCATGATGCTGGCCGGCGCGCTCGGCGGCATGATGGGCGCCTACTTCCTGGGAGATCCCTGGCTGGGATTGCTGTGCGGGATGGCCGCCGGGGCGATCGTTGCCGCGATCCACGCCTTCGTGGTTATCACCCTGGCTGCCGACCAGGTCGTCTCGGGCGCAGCCCTGAATATCGCTATGTTGGGGCTGACGAACTTCATCTACCGCGCCGTCTTCGGGATTGTGGAGAGGCCCATCGTCGCCCACTTCGAACCCGTAGCCGTCCCCCTTCTCAGCCAGATTCCGGTCGTCGGTCCGGTCTTCTTCAATCAGATACCTCTGGTCTACCTCACCTATGGTCTGGTGATCGTGGCCGCCATATTCATCGTGCGCACACGCTGGGGGCTGGAAGTGCAAGCTGTCGGAGAACATCCGCGAGCTGCCGATAGTGTCGGGATCAGCGTCTACCGAGTGCGCTACTTGACTGTGATCGTGTGCGGGCTCTTGGCCGGGATGGCGGGGACCTTCTTCTCCCTGGGGCAGCTTTACACATTCATCGAGGGCATGACCGGAGGGCGCGGCTTCATCGTTCTGGCCGTCGTTATTGTGGCCAACTGGTCACCGACCCGGGCCGCCTTGGCGGCATTGATGTTCGGAGCGGCTGAGGCGGTGGGGCTTCGGATCCAGGCGCTGAATGTGGGCGTTCCTTATCAGCTCGCGCTCGCCTTCCCATACCTGCTTACATTGACCGTCTACATCGGGCTGGCCGGGCGCAGCCGCATGCCACGCGCCCTCGGTCTCGCCTACATCAAGGATTGAGACAGTCCTGCTCTTCTGAGCATCACCCCGCCCGAGGCCGCTCAGGGCAGCGGTTCGGGCGGGGAGCAAGCCTAGAGTATGTGTTGACGGGGGGATAGTCTCTCCCACACGCTCACGAACACGGCGCGGGCTGGCCCATCCCGTTGCGCCCGCCGCACCAGGACCCGCTGGTCCCACCGGGCGGAGGCGTTGTGTAGCTTCCCCGGAACTGGTCCCGGTTGTCCAGCATGTTCCAAGTGAACTCGGCCTCAACTACACCGGCTTGTTTGGCCTGGCCGGTCACCACCCGGCCGCCATCACTGACTGAGCCGGAGATGTCGAAGGTCTCGCCAGGGGCGGTCATGCTGCCGCTGATCGACGAGCCACTCTGGCTGAGCGACATCGTCGCAGCCGAGCCGCTGACCCACACGTTCCAGTTGCCGCTCCACACGTAGCTCGGCGTCGGCGTCGGAGGCGGGGTAAAGACGGGGACTTGCGCCACGTTCCCGGTCACCTGGACGTAGCGCGTCCACAGCCAACACTGCTTGGCCGGCGGCTCGGGGTCGATGACGTACAGGTAGTCGCCGGCGGCGTTCTTGCCCAGAATGTTGAGGACCTTCCCGGTCAGGTAGATGGCGACGAGGTCGTAGGCAAGGAGCGGCCCCTTGCGGCAATTGGTGTTTTCGGTGAGGAGTGCGGAGGGGATCAACGGCGTGGGGGTGAGGGTCACGGTAGGTGTGAGGGTGTCCGTCGGAGTGACCGTCGGTTCGGGGGTGTTGGTTGCCGCGGCGGGCGGTTGGGGGGTGTCGGTGGCAGCCGCCGGGGCGACGGCGGCGGCCGTTTGAGTCGCCACCGCAGCGACGGTCCCGGCAATGGAGGTGTCGAAGGCAGCTGGGTCGTTCTGCTGCGTCGCCTGGGCCTGCTCCCCGATCGGGGCCTGGCAGGCGAGGATGGCGAGGATTGAGGCCGCCGCCATGGCGTGGAACGCGGTTGTGCGCCTGGACATGGTGACACCTCCGGGTGGTGCGAAGGACGTGAGAGGACAGTGTACACAGATAGGATTTGTGCGCCAGCGAGCATCCCGCCTGGGCGGCCGGTGCTTGACAGTACGCGCAACCGGGGATACGTTCAAATCACCGTGGAGAACTCTGCAAGGGCGGCGTTGACGAAAGTGCCACCAGGGGTGACGAAAATCGGTGCATGATACGGGTCGAGGATGACGGGCGGCTGGTTGTTGGGGAGCGGGTCGGCTCGTCTCCTGACGGCCTTCCTGTTGACTGCTGGTGCAGGCCGGCGAGGCGCCTCTCACATCGGAGGAGTCTTCCCAACAATACTCGGGCTCTCGCTTGCGGGCCAATCGGCCATATGGCCGTGGCTTATCCCGCGGATCAGGAGTGCGAGCGCGACCGGTGTGGATGTGTCCAGCGCCACGTTTTTGGCAGTGGACCCGACATCCTTGCCGGAGGGAGGTGCACCATGAAGGACGTTCGTCCCAACGGAAAAGAAGGGCCCGACCGGCCGGCGGCCCGGAGGGTCAAGTCGGCTGTCGGCGGTATGCTGTTCACCGCACTGACGGCCTGTAACGCCTTGATCCAACCTCCGGCGACCCTATCGTCAGCCCCCACCGCTGTGTCCCTCCCGCCCGCCCGACCCCACATCGATAGCCAGACGGCGGCTCAGCTCTACGACACGGCCGGGCCGTTTCTCCACGCCTCGGGCGATCTTGAGGTGATCAGTTTCCGTTGCACAATCGTCGAGGGAACCTTCTGCTGGTTCGGCGAGGGTCCTCAGGACGGCCCCGTCCCGGCTGACTTGGCGCGCCGGGTGGTCGATCAGGTGGGGACGAATGCCATCGAGAAGACCAGCCGGAACGAAGTCCTGATCGGGTGCTCCCGCCCGATCGGTCGCGGCCTGTCACTCTGCGAGATCGACTGGGGATGGGGAGCGGGGTGGGAACCACTGCCTCTGGAGTGAAGTCGAAGGATGCATCCTGGGCGGAGTGAGGCTCGAAGAGCCGAACGATGTCGAAGGACGCACACCCCGCCCCTTCGACTTCGGCCTCGATGACTGTCTGACGCTCAGCCGGACACCGCTTGTTCGTTTAGTCCCCCTCCTGGTCGACGGCCTCTCGCTCCCTGGCCTGCGGCCTGGGCAGGCAGGGTGCCAGGAGATGTGGAGCCAGGCTGCAGATGGGGAGCGACCCCGTGGCCGCTCCCCACTCGCTTGACCCCTCTTCCCTTGCGGGCGATTCACGTTGCTCCGACATCTCGCCGCGACTGGATCCTTCCCCGGCACGGCGATGCAGACCCTACTCGTGGTCAGACTTCATCCGCCTCAATGACTCTGTCAGGGCGGCGGCGGCGAGTAGATCGAGTCATCGTGCTCGCCGGCCACGATCAACAGCCCGAGCGCGCCATGGGCGGCGCGGAAGAGTGCATGATCCACCAGCAGATACGTTCCCGGCTCATCGAGCTTGAACTCGAAGGCGCTGACCGATCCCGGCGGGACATACCACGTCTCCTCATTGGCGACATAGGTTTCCGGCGCACCGCTGAAAACCCTGTCGAAGATCTCACCGATGATGTGGAAGTTCGAGCCGACGTTCGGCCCGCCGACCCCGAAGTACAACCGCACCGTTTCTCCGACGTTGGCTTCGAGTGGGTGGATCTCGGTCAGCCCGGCGACGTTTCCGTTGAAGGTGTAATACTCCGGCTGCTCGGCAAACGCCTTGGCGTCATCGAACTCCATGTGGCCCTTTACCCCGAACGGCTCGCTCGGGTACCACTCACCTTGGAGCACGTAGAACTCGCGGTCCACCGGCGGAAGGCCACCCGGGGGTTCGACCAGGATCCCGCCATACATCCCTTGCGCAATGTGGTGCCACGGCGGTGGGAAGGCACAGTGATAGACGAACACGCCCGTGTTGAGCGGCTTGAAGGTGAAGGTCTTGCTCTCACCGGGCTGTACGTTCGTCACGGCCGCGCCCCCTCCCGGCCCGTTGACGGCATGCAGGTCGATGTTGTGGGCGATCAAGCTCGTCGCCGGGTTTACCAGGGTGAGTTCGACCGTGTCGCCTTGCATCACCCGCAGCATCGGCCCGGGAACGGTGCCGTCGAAGGTCCAGAAGGTGTACGTCACACCGTCGGCCAGCTCGGCGACGAGCTCCTTGATCGTCAAGGTGATCTGGACGGTGATGGGCTCAGTGCGCGTGATAGGGGGCGGTACGTCAGCCGGATCGCGCGCCACGTTTGGGGCGTCGAGCGATCGCGCTGGCTCGACCGCGTGGGTCGGCGCGGCCTCGGCCACCGGAGGCGCCGCAGGGGCGTTGGTCGGAGCTGCGGCGGGCGCAGCCGGGGCCGAGGTCGCCGCCTCCGGCTTGGGTGCCGGGATCAACCGGCCACCCTCCGCTTTCAGCAACAAACTCACCACGAGCGCGGCGACGGCGATCACGATCGCAACCATGTTGACGGCTCGGTTGGCCATTCTCTTCCTCCTCCTTGGGGCACTCGAAAATCGGTTTGGTGTTCACGACAAATCTTACGTGAAATGCCCTATTCGGAGCAAATGGGTGGGATTCCGGAGAAGAAGGGTCAACGATGTCGGTGGGGTGTGATGAGTGTGAACTGGGGATGTTCCTAGGAAGGTGGCGTTGGGGATGGTGCTACTTAGGCGTGGACCCGCCCGAATCCAACCGGATGCCCCACTCCACCTCGACGAGATCCGGGATGAACCGTCGCAGGCTGCGCTCGTGCGCCCACCCGATCATCGTAAGATCCTGAGCGGCAGGGGTGCACAAGAGTTGCGGCACCGGGCTGATACCGGCGCGCCCGAGGTCCAGGCGGTCGGCGTCCCAACAGACCTGGACTGTGGGATCGGCCTGGCGCATGCCGAGGGTGTGATCGGCACAAGCTTCGGAAAGCAGTTTGAAGGCCGCCTCGTCGAGCTCGAAATGCGCGCCGCGGAGCACCCGGGCATAGGCCGCCCCGCGCATCCCATGCCCGTCATCGATGCCCTCATTGAGCCGTCTGGAATCGTGAAAAACGGCGAACAATTCGACGATCTGCAGGTCGGCCCCAGTGAGTTCGGCCAGCCGACGGCCATTCTCGAGGACCCGCGCCCAATGTGAAACGCCATGCGTCCCGCCGGGAGGCAGCGGATATTCGGACAGGATCGCTTGCAGTAGGGCCTGGCTGATCACGCAAAGCTCGACGCTGAGGAACTATCCAAGTGTAGCACCCCCGCTTCGACGACGCCGCGCCACAGATTTGGGCGCGAGGGTGACTTAAAGGAGGGATCCCCGGTCGCGGCCGGCGGCGCTGATGATGCGATCGAGCTCACCGAAGTCGAGCCAGACCAACCCGCAGCGTCCGCAATTGTCGATGACGACATTGCCGGGGCCGTAGTAGGGGTGGGTGTCCATGGGTTGGCGACAGGAAGGACAGGAAATCCCCCGCTGTAGCTCCTCCTTGTTCAAGGGCCGAGGCGGCCGGTCCTTCTCGGCGTATTCGGCGCGCAGGTAGCGAACGATGGTGTAGAAGTTCCACGACGGGACGAGGATCCCGTGACACTTGTTGCAGGTAAGGAGCTTGACTTCGTCGACAGTCCCCGAGACAAGGTCTTCGCGGCAGATCGGGCAGACCATGTTGGAGGATTCGCCGAGCAGGCGAACGCCATCCCGGTTGGCAATCGGGAAATGAAAGCTGCCGCAGTGGTCGCAGAAGAGGTAATCACGGCCTGGGACGGGGTTGAGCGGCGCTCCGCAATTTTCGCAGTTCAAGAGTTCGCTCCTCTCCACGTGAGTCGGATGCTCACGCGTGTGAACAGGATACAGCCCCTGGGCCTGGGGCTGTATCCCCTTTTGGTTCCACAAGCGCCCATGTCGGGCGAGATGGTTCGGCTGCCGCAGATCTCCGACCTGCCTGCCTGCACCCGAACGGCGCGAAGGGTGTCCTTGTGTTCTTCAAGGGCGCTGACGCACCCGTAAAGGGTGCGGCTACCAAACCGAATAAGGCCGCACCCGGACGTTCTGGTAGCCGCAGATCTCCGACCTGCGTCGGCTGTACTTCCTTGGCCCACTGCTTGACAGGCGCAGACTCAGTGAATCCGCATTGCCTCCACCCCCTGCTCACGATTCCTTCACGATCGTCTGGCACCCTATCCTCGAAATCTACAATCCTGAATGGAGGTCAGAATGTTCGGTCGATATGGTTGGAGAATCCTGGCGGGCCTGGTCCTGCTCGTCGTGCTTGCCGGGGCGGTCGGGCTCATCGGCTGGACCGCGTACAACACCGGGCTCGCCCAGGGCGCGGCCCAAGGCGCAGCGCAATTGGCGCCGCAGGCAGGGGGCCAACCCCTGCCCTATACCTTTGCGCCGTATCACTTCGCCCCGTTCGGCTACGGCTTCGGACTCCTGGGCTGTTTCGCCCCGCTCGTGTTCTTCTTCTTGGTCTTCGCGTTGTTCCGCCTGATTTTCTGGGGCGGGATAGGAGGACGCCACCACTGGGGCATGGGACACCATGGACCGGGTGGGTTCCCAGGGTTCGCCCCGGACGACGTCCGCAACCGGTGGCGCGAGAAAGCCGAGGAGTGGCACCGGCAGATGCATGAGCAAGGCGGATCCGATGTTACCCCGGAAGACCGCGCCTAGAACCGGATGAACATGAGCAAAGGCATTACACGTCCCTCGACCCGTCAGGGGTCGAGGGACATGTCATCTGCGACCTCCGCAGCCTTTGCAGGGGCTCACAATTGGGGTTGAATAGAGGGAGAGGGCAGATGCCAGTTGTCCTGATCGTCGATGACGAAGCCAAGATCGTTCAACTCGGCCGTGACTACCTGGAGCAGGCCGGCTTCACCGTTCTTGTCGCCGCCGATGGGAACCAGGCCATCTCGGCCATCCGCTCCCGGAAGCCGGATCTGGTCGTGCTCGACCTCGGCCTCCCCGATCGAGACGGACTGGACATCACTCGCCAGGTCCGGAAAGACTCGAATGTGCCGATTATCATGCTCACCGCGCGCGGCGAGGAGACCGACAAGTTGGTCGGGCTCGAATTGGGCGCGGACGACTACATGGTCAAACCTTTCAGCCCGAAGGAGCTGGTGGCGCGNGTGCGGGCAGTGCTCCGCCGGGCGGAGGCCGATCCTTCGGCCAACAAGGACGTGCTCCGAGCGGCGGAGATCACGCTTGACGTGCCGCGCATGCGCGCCGAAGTCGCCGGCCACCCGATCGACCTGACGGCAACCGAGTTCCAGTTGTTGGCAGCCCTGGCCCGCCAACCCGGCCGAATCCTGACCCGCTCTCAACTCCTGGACGCGGTGCACGGGGTGGCGTTTGAGTCGTATGAGCGAGCGATCGACACGCACATCAAGAACCTGCGTCGCAAGATCGAGCCCAAGCCACGCGAGCCGCGCTACATCCTGACGGTGTACGGCGTGGGCTACAAGTTGGCTGACACGTGAACCAGGATCGCCTGTCTCGCCGCCGCTGGTTCCCACGCCACTTCCCGCGACATCGGCCGCCATGGTGGCCGGAAGATGAGTCCTGGCCGCCGCCACCCGCGGCAGACATGCGTCACTGGCGCAGGATGCGTGGCGCCTTCTTCCCGCGCATTGCAGCGATGTTCATCTTCATGCTGCTCGTCGGCGGTGCGGTCTGCGGGGCTACGTTATGGCTTCTGGGAGAGGTCCGTCTCCCTGCCGGAGGNGCGTGGCTTCCGCCTCTGGTCCTGATCGCCATTGGCCTGTTCTTGGCGGCGGGGTTGATCCCGGGAATGCGGGCGCTGGCGCTGCCGTTACGTGATCTGATCGATGCCGCCGGTCGAGTCGAGGCGGGCGATCTCACGGCACGCGTCGTCGAACGCGGTCCACGCGAGATGCGCGCCCTGGCCCGTTCGTTTAACGCCATGGTTGGGAGATTGAGGGCGACCGAGGGCCAGCGAGACCGGCTTCTGGCAGATGTGACCCACGAGTTGCGTACACCGGTAGCCGTGATCCAGGGCAACATCGAAGCGATGCTCGACGGTGTATATCCCGCCGACGACGACCACCTGGCCCCTGTCCTGGAAGAAACGCGCGTCCTTTCGCGTTTGATCGATGACCTGAGGACGCTCTCGCTGGCCGAGAGCGGCGCACTCGAGCTCCATCGCGAGCCGACGGATGTGGCGGTCCTTGCCGCGGAGGTCGTGGCAGCGTTCCGGAGCCAGGCTGAGGCCGGCGGCGTCGGTTTACAGGAGGATGTCCCTGACGATCTGCCGCTCGCCGATATCGATCCACTGCGCATCCGCGAGGTCCTGAGCAATCTGACTGCTAACGCGCTGCGGCACACACCGCGCGGGGGATCAGTGCGGATCACGGCCTCGGTGGATGGTGGACAAGAGGTGGTGATGACCGTCGCCGACACGGGCAGCGGGATCCCGGCGGCGGACCTGCCGCGCGTGTTCGATCGATTTTACAAATCGGCCGATTCGAAGGGCACCGGACTGGGGCTGGCGATCGCCAAGAATCTCGTTACGGCGCATGGGGGTGAGATCGGCGCAGGGAGCGCGGTTGGAGAGGGGACGACGGTCAGGTTTACACTACCACTGGAGAGCGATGGCTCATAGCTGTCGCAACGGCCGCGCCGTGTGCTCTCGAACCACTCCATCCCTCTAGAGCATCCTGCCTGCCCTAGCCGCCCTCGAAGAGCACAAGGACTCCACTACGCTTCGCTCCGGGTGCAGGCAAGCAGGCCAGGGAGCGGAGTGAGGCTCGGAGAGCCGAACGAAGTCGAAGGACCGCCCCCTTTTCTACTTCACATTCGAGAGCGACCCCAAGTCTGTGGCCTAGCGCGTGAGGGATTTCCAGCGTGAGAGCGCGCCTTGCGGCCCACTCGGGGATCGAAGGATCGCCTTCACGGATGGCTTGGCCCAGTCAGGTGACGGGACAGCATACTCGAAACCGGTCAAGAAGACGCGCTCGATCTTTTCACCAAGCAGATACTCGATCGCCATGATCTGCGGCTCGTCGTCCGGCGAGACCAGTGTCCAGGCCACCCCGTGCGCCTGAACGCGCGCCGTCCGCCCGATCCGATGCACATAGTCCTCGGCTTCATCTGGGACATCGAAGTTGACCACGTGCGAGATCCCGTCAATATCGAGTCCGCGCGCGGCGATGTTGGTCGCCACCAGGACCCGCGCTTTGCCGGATCGAAATCTGTCCAGGGCTTGTCCGCGATCCTTCTGGCTGAAGCCTCCGTGCATCTCCGTCACTGAGACGCCGGCCTGCCGGAGCTTGCGAGCAACAACGTCCGCATGCCGTTTCGTCCGGGTGAACACAAGAGCGCTCTCTACGTCCTTCTGACGGAGGAGCGCGATCAGCAAGGACTGCTTGAGGTGCTTTGGGACGGGGTAGATCTGCTGGCGGATGGCCTCCGGCGGGCGGGCATTGTCGATTTCGACCCGCACCGGCTTCTTCATGAACCGGTAGCTCAGGGCCTGGATCGCACTCGGCATTGTGGCCGAGAAGAGCATCGTCTGCCGCTCCGCCGGCGTGCGCCGGACGATCGATTCGATGTCCGGCAGAAAGCCCATGTCGAGCATGCGGTCGGCTTCGTCCAGAACGAGGATCTGCACATCGTCGAGGCGCACATTGCGCCGTTCCATGTGATCCATCAGCCGGCCCGGGGTTGCGATGACGAGGTCAACGCCCTGGCGGAGTTGATCTGTCTGGCGTCCGAGCGGAGCACCGCCGTAGATCACTGCGGTGCGCAGATCGGTGTACTGGGCGAACTGCCGGGTGTCATCGGTGATCTGCAAGGCCAGCTCGCGGGTGGGGGCAAGTACGAGCATCCTCGGTCCCCTGCGTCTTGCTCCGTCGGCATGGAGCCGCTGAAGCGAAGGCAGGACAAAGGCGGCTGTCTTTCCGGTGCCGGTCTGGGCGACGCCGAGCACGTCGCGACCCTCAAGCGCCGGCGGTATCGCCTGCACCTGGATCGGCGTTGGGTCTTCGAATTCCATCCGGCGCAGAGCTCGCCGCAATGGCTCGTGAAAGTTGAATTGCTCAAAACTCATTCGTGTTTCTATCTCATCCTTCATCTTAGATTTTTCTGCAAACAGAAACACCGCTCCGGAAAGGGAGCGGTGTCGGGGCCGATCCTGTTCACTGGGGTGAAGCTTACCACGGGTTTCGGGGCCTGTCAATCGCCGGGGGTGCCGCCCCTTGACAGCGTGACCGCCTTCCAGGCTCGAAGATGGCCCTGCAGGCGATCGGTTAAGCGGGTTCCCTTCGCCAGCTGTAGGGCCATTGTAGGGTCAAAACCCGGGCTGTCTCACTAGACTCAAATCACTTCCCTGGCCGGCCCTGCACTGCGCTGCATTCGGCCCGGCTCTATGCACAAGCACCGAGGAGGTGGCCGTGACAATCACNACAGTTATCTTCAGTCTGCTCTTCTTGGGTTTGGGGATGGGCATGATCTTCTGGGCTCGTTCGAGCCGGAAGAAGGCACGGGCCAGCCAGGCCTGGCCAATCGCCGTAGGAACCGTTGTCAGTTCGGAAGTCAAGGTTGAACGCAGCACCAGCTCGGTGGACGGCGAATTGCAGGAGACGGTCAGCTATCGGCCTATGGTGAGCTACCGTTACACCGTGGAAGGGGTGGAACACACCGGATCGCGCATCGCTTTCGGCCCAGCCGCGTACACAAAGGGATCGGCACAAACGACGGCGGGAAAGTACCCAGCCGGCGCCAGCTTGTCCGTTTTCTATAACCCCCAAAAGCCGGAGGAGGGGGTTCTCGAGACGAAAGCCAGCGGCAGCACTCTGCTCACGATCGGGGGCATCGTCTTCCTTCTGGTNGGCGCGAGCTTGGCCTGCTTGACCGTCATTCTGCTCCTGGGAGGCGCGCCCTCCTAGTCTGTCTCAAGTCCCCTGGCCCGCGGGCCCGAGTGTCATTTGATGCCCGGCGGCCGCCTGCGTCCTTGGCGCAGAGCCCCCTTCCCAGGACCTCGCAGGTCTGATACCATTACGATTCGTTGCGGCCTCGCCGACGTGCGGGGTCCTTTTTGGGTCTGGTCGGACGGCCGGACGCAGTGAGTGGAAATGCTGATCGAGCGAACCGAGCTGCGCAATATAGCCATCATCGCCCACGTTGACCATGGGAAGACAACCCTGGTGGATGGCATGCTCAAGCAGGCCAGGGTCTTCCGTGAGAACCAGCTCGTGGCCGAGCGGGTGATGGATTCGAATGAGCTCGAACGCGAACGGGGCATCACGATTCTCGCCAAGAATACCGCCATCACCATCCCCGATCCGCAAACGGGAACCCCGGTCAAGATCAACATCGTCGACACCCCCGGGCACGCCGATTTCGGCGGCGAGGTCGAGCGGGTGATGAATATGGTCGACGGGGTGCTCCTGCTGGTCGATGCCGCCGAAGGGCCCATGCCTCAGACGCGCTTCGTACTGAAGAAGGCGCTCGAGATGGACCACCGGGCGGTCGTGGTGATCAACAAAGTCGACCGTCAGGGGGCCGACCCCACGCTGGCCCTCAATCAGACCTTCGACCTCTTCATCCAGCTCGGGGCGAGCGATGCCCAGGCCGATTTTCCGGTGGTCTACACCAACGCCGTAACCGGACAGTCGGGTATGACAGCCGAGCTTGGGCCGACACTTCAGCCGTTGTTCGAGGCTATCCTTCGACACGTCCCCGCTCCGCGGGTCGACGTCGAAGCGCCGTTCCAGATGCTCGTCTCCACGTTGGGGTATGACGATTATCGCGGCGTGACCGCCACCGGCCGCATTACGGCCGGTCGTCTGAAAGTCGAAATGCCCATGGCCCGCATCACTCATACGGGCGAAGTGCATCCCGAGACGGCGCGGTATCTCTACCTGCATCAGGGATTGGAGAGGATCGAGGTCGAAGAGGTCAGCGCCGGGGACATCGTAGTCATCGCCGGACTCAAGGACGTCTCGATCGGCGAGACGCTGGCCGATCCCGAACATGCTGAAGCCTTGCCGGTCATCCATGTGGAAGAGCCAACGCTGCGGATGGAGTTCGCCGTCAATGCGTCGCCTTTTTCGGGCCGCGAGGGCCGCTGGAGCACTTCGCGCAAGTTGCGCGAGCGCCTGTTCAACGAGCTTCGAACCAACGTTGCATTGAATGTGGAAGAGACCGGATCCGCCGATCGCTTCAGCGTGTCGGGCCGCGGCGAGCTACACCTGGCGATCCTGATCGAGACCATGCGCCGAGAAGGCTACGAGTTCCAGGTCTCGCGACCAGAGGTCATCTTGCGCCACGAGGGGGGCGTGGTGCTCGAACCGTTCGAAGAAGTGTACATCGAGACCGCGCCGGATGTCCTCGGCGCCGTGGTCGAGATGCTCGGCAGCCGACAGGGACAGATGCTGGACATGCAGGACACCAACGCGAGCGCGGTGCGGCTGCGTTACCTGGTGCCGACCCGCGGCTTGTTGGGCTTTCGCTACCACTTCATGACCGTCACCCGCGGGGCGGGTTTCCTGCACAGCATCTTCCACGGCTACCTTCCCATGACCGGCGGCCCGCTCGGCCGAGGTGGAGGGTCGCTGGTGGCCTGGGAGCCGGGGATCACGACCAGCTACGGATTGAAGAATGCCGAGGAACGCGGGACGTTGTTCGTCGGTCCGGGAGTCGAGGTCTACGAAGGTATGGTGGTTGGAGAGAACCAGCGCCCATCGGATCTGGTGATCAACGTGTGTAAGAAGAGGCATGTGACGAATGTGCGTTCGTCCATTCGTGAGATCGATGAGAGGCTCACCCCGCCGCGCGAGATNAGCCTGGACCAGGCGATCGAGTACTTGAAGGATGACGAGCTGCTCGAGGTGACGCCGAAGAGTTTGCGNATCCGCAAGAGGATCCTGGATGCGCGGACACGCGGGCGTGAGGACAAGCGCGCCAAGGAGGCGCTTGGGGCGTGAGCCTCAAGCCTCGCGCATGATTCCTTCGGTCTGCTCGCTTACGTCGCAGTCTTCCTGAGAGGTCGACCCCCACTCTGTAGTCCCCCGTTTTTGGCCTCTACCGCCTTGAGTTTCTGAATGAACGGGAGTCATAGTAGCCCCGCGACCCCAACAAGTCCGCGCACCGCTTAGGCCTTCAACGAGAGCGAGCCTCGAAGAGTATTACCATCAGCCCTGAGCACGTGGGAGCGGTTCAAATCCCGGGCTCATCGCAAGGGAGACAACTCAGGTGGATCCGCTCTGACCTGGTGCTGAAGCATTGCCCACCTTCCCCATCCGCACCTGAACGCGATGCTTGATCGGAGCCTCCTCGAGTGTGACCACGTGGTCCGGCAGTCGTCGGCCATCGATCTCCGTCCAGGCAACCCCATGGTTCACCCCATCCGGGTTCTCAACGCGGATCTCATAGATCGACTCGCCGTGGCGATAATACAGGCGGAAGCCATGCCACCACGAAGGGATTACCGGGTCCACTCTCAATTGCCCCCGCCGGATCTTGAGGCCCAAGATTTCTTCAACCCAGACCCGGTACATCCATCCGGAAGAGCCTGTGTACCAGGTCCAGCCACCCCGACCGACGTGTCCGGCAAGGCGATACACATCGCCTGCGATGACATACGGCTCAACGCGATAACGCTCGACCTGGTCCGGTTCGCGGGTCCTTTCGATGGGGTTGAGCATCTGCATCAGCCGGCTGGCCCGATCGCCGTCACCCGCCCGGGCCATGGCCATCGCCAGCCAAATCGAGGCGTGGGTGTACTGCCCGCCGTTCTCGCGCACACCCGGGGGATAGCCCTTGATGTAGCCNGGATACATCCGCGACTTNTCGAAGGGGGGCGTCAGCAGGAGGACCAGCTTCGCCTCCTGGAGGACCAGCTCCTCCCAGGCCGACTGTAACGCCTGGGAGGCCCGTGCGGGCGCCGCCCCCCCGCTGATCCAGGCCCAGGATTGCGGGAGCGAGGTGATGGAGGCCTCTTCGNTGCTGAATGAGCCGATAGGGCGGCCGTTNTCGAGATACGCCCGNCGATACCATCCCCCGTCCCACCCCTCTCGTTCGACCGTCTCCGCCAGGGTCTTGGCCCGCTGGCGTGCCAGAGTGGCCTGCTCGGCTCTTCCATATTGATCCGACAGTTCAGCAAAATCGTTCAACACCTTAAATAGNAACCATCCCAGCCACACGCTCTCCCCTCTTCCTTCCACACCGACGCGGTTCAGAGCGTCATTCCAATCGTGACTGCCGATCAGGGGTAACCCATGCGGCCCCGAGGTCAGCCCGTGTTCGATCGCCAGCCGGCAATGCTCATACAAGCTGGCGCGCAAGATCGTCCCGTCTGGAGTGAGGAACGCTTCTTGTTCATCATCCTGCAATGGCCGCGAATCCACGAAGGACAGCTGCTCATCGAGCAGTCCTATGTCCCCCGTGACGCGAACGTAGTGCGTCACAGCATAGGGCAACCACAGCAGATCATCCGAGCAGCGCGAACGGAGACCGGCGCCGGACTGCGGGTGCCACCAGTGCTGAACATCTCCCTGAGGGAACTGCCGGCTTGCGGCGCGCAGGATGTGTTCGCGGGCAATGGCGGGCAAAACGTAAACAANGGCCAGCACGTCTTGCAGCTGATCGCGAAAACCATAGGCTCCGCCCGACTGGTAGAAGCCCGAGCGCCCCCAGATCCGACAGCTAAGCGTCTGGTAGAGCAGCCACCGGTTCAAGAGCAGGTCCACCGAGAGCTCGGGCGTTTCGACGCTCAAAGTCCTGGGCAGCCTGTCCCACCANGCGGCGGATCGCCTCAACGACTCCTCCACTTCGATGCTCTCGTTGTATCGATTGACCAGACGCTGAACCTCGGCCATCGACTCGGCCTGCCCCAAGAGACAGATGACTTCGGCGCGCTGTCCTGGGGCAAGATCGAGGATTGTCTGCAAGGCGGCACATGGATCCAACCCTGCTCCAGTCCGAGGCGAGAGCCCTTGCCGCTTCATGGCAGCTGGAGCGGCCAAGGATCCGTTACGTCCGATGAAGGCGGTACGGTCAGCCGTGTAGCTCCGTGGCTGCGGGAAGATCGCCGCGAAGGCGATCCGCCCGCCGTAGTCCGGATGATAACGATTGCGGGCGAGCATCGCTTTGGCTTGGATGTCCCAGCTGGTCACGACGTGCATCTGCGAATCCTCACGCGACTCGCCAAGTGTCCATTCAAGGTAGAACGTTACTGAAAGGCGGCGCCGCTTGGAAGAATCGTTGCGTAGACGCAGCCGCTGGATCCGCACTGGTTCGCCGCCTGCCTCATCCACGGGGACGAAGGTCGTCAGCTCTTGCTCGATCCCGTGGCTGTTGTGCTCAAAGACGGTAAAACCGGCGCCATGACGGGTCCGATACGCGTCGAGCTCGCGGATCGGTAGCGGCGTGGGGGTCCAGAAGGTTCCGCTCGCCTCATCGCGAATGTAGATCGCTTCGGATGGGGGATCCGCTACGGGATCGTTCGACCAGTCGATGAGACGGTTCTGCTGGCTATTGCCATACCAGACGAACCCTGAGCCGGACTCGGTGACCAATGAGCCGAAGGAAGGATTGGAGATCACGTTCACCCATGGGGCGGGGGTATGCTGGCGCGGCCCGAGGTAGATGACATATTCACGGCCATCCGGCGTGAAGCCGCCCAGGCCGTTGAAATAGGACAGATCCATGAAGGGCAAGGCCGCCGAGGGCTCATCGGCGACATGCCGAGTTGCCAGGCTGGCGGGCGCTGCGGGCGGCTCTCCTGGCGCAGCGAGCTGCTGCGCCATGGGTCCCCGGGCCGCCATCATCGTCACGCGCGCCGTCGTCAGTATCAGCGTCAGATCTTCATCTTGGACCTGATCCATATTGCGCAAGAATACGCCACCGGGCTGATCGACACCGGTGTAGACCGAGTAGCCTTGGACCAACCGGCTCAGCTCCTCGTTCAGGGGTTGGTCATACGAGGTCGATTCTTCGTTCAAGATCAACAGGTCGGCCTTCAGCCCATGACGGCTCCAATAGGTATGGGCCTGGAGCATCTGACGAACCAGGCTGAGATCGCGCGCTTCACCGATGCTCACGACTGCCAGCGGAAAGTCGCCCGAGATCCCGTACGCCCATAGGCGAGACTGGCCAATCTTGTTCTGTTGCAGCCGGTCAGGCGGAGGGCGCAATCGGCTGCTCGGGAAAAGTATGAAGCTGGCCAACTGTTGAAAGCGGCGTGCGTCGTCGGGCTGGATTCGCAAGAGGCGCAGCTCGAGCTGGGCGTGGGCCCAGGCCANGTCNAGCGCCTGGCTGATNGCGTGCGGATCACGGTATTTGCTGATCATGTCCAGGACCTTCTCGCGCGAGTCAGCCGCACACAGCACGAGCGAGAATCGGAGTTCCTTCCCAGGCTCAATCGCCACCTTGCGGCGGAGACTGAGAATCGGATCCAACACAAAACCGGCTGTGTTGGATAGCCTGCCGTGCATTGCCGCCGGGTCGGCCAGGGTCTGACCGCGACCGATGAAGCGACTTCGGTCGCTCTCGAACTGCAACGCTCCTTCGCAGCCGTCATCGAAAGTCAGCCGGTGCCCGACATGAACCGGCGGGTCGTCCGGCGCGCGCGGCCGGCGAGAGGCGAGAAGGGCGCAGTCGGACGGTAGGGACTGTGTTTCAACGAAGAGCTTGCTGAACGCCGGATGCTGCCTGTCGGCGCTGTGAGGCGCCAAAGCCAGCTCGAGGTAACTCGTGATTTCCAGGTGCCGCGTTCGGTTCGAACGGTTGATCATGGTCACGCGGCGGATCTCGGCGTCATCCTCAGGCGAGACGATGATCTCGGTCTCGGTGTCAATTCCCTCGACCGACCACCCGAGTTCCGCCCGATCGATAGCCAGGCTGGCGGTATAGCCTTCGGACTCTCTCGGCACGGGTTGGTAGGTGGTCGACCAGAAGCGCTCGCTGTCCACGTCTCGGATATAGCAGAATGAGCCGGATGCGTCACGAGTCGTATCGGCGCGCCAGCGGGTGATATCCAGGTCGCGCCAGCGGCTGTAACCTCCTCCGGCGTTGGTGACCATCACTCCATAGCGGCCATTGCTCAGCAGAAGCGTCTTGGGGGTGGGAGTGTTCGGCGTGACAAATCTGCTGACAGACGGTGCCACCTCTGTTCCGGCCAGCCCTGCTTCGGGGCGGCCTTCAATCGGGATTCGAATCAAGGCCGGCGATACCGGAATCCTCTCGTACAGGAGCGGTTCAGTGGCGCGGACCCGACTGTCTGCATGAAACCTGCGTTGCATCACCAGATCATGGATGAAATTGTCGATCGCCAGGAAACTCATCGCCTGATGGTGAGCCATGTACGCCCGTACGATCACGCCGCGCCCGCCCTGGCGTTCGCGCGCACGGCTGAAATCGATCGACTCGAAAAAGCCGTAGTCATCCAGCAGACGCATCCGAGCCATCCGTTTCAGATTGCGCACAGCACTTCCTGGATCCAGGTTGAGCGCGAGCAACGTGGCATAGGGTGCGACCACAAGCTCTTCTTCCAACCCTCGTTTCAGCCCGAGCCTCGGCACGCCAAAGGCCTTGTACTGATAGTTCTTGTTGATGTCCAGGTCACCGTAGGCCGCCTCGGAAATCCCCCAGGGGACCGCCCGCCTTGAGCCATAGGCGATTTGTTGACGGATCGCTTCACGGCATGCACTATCCAGGAGCGAGTTCTCGAAGAGACGTTGTAGCAGGAACGGCATCATGTATTCGAACATCGTGCCGCTCCAGCTGAGCAGCACGCTTCGTCTGCCGATCGTACGGTACGGACGCTGCATCGCCAGCCAGTGATCGCTGCGGACCTCGCCCCGGGAGATGGCAACGAAACTGGCCAGGCGGGCCTCACTCGCCAGAAGGTCATAGTGCGAGCTGTCAAGTCGTTGCTCTCTGACGTTGTATCCTGTGCAGAAGAGCCTTCGCTCGGCATCATACAGGAAACGCATCTCCATCCCATCCGCCAGCCTGCGCCCCCTCTGGATGAGCCCCTCGGCTTGTCCTATCACCTCGCCGGCAAACCACCTTGCACGTGAGAATTCATCCAGCAGCCTGTGCAGCCACTCGGCCACGGGCTGGGGCAGGTCCGGGGCGGCCCCCCCGGCCGCCCTCAGGTCATCGACAAGCCCGACACTTCCGGAGGCGAGGACCTCCAGCGAGGGCGCCAGCGCCAAGGCCTGCCGGCGATCGAGAATCGCTCCCGGCCCCACCAGCATGGCCAGGGTCTCATCCGGCTCGGAGGCCAGCGAATCAACCCAGGTCAGGTAGCGGTCAAGCACCGCGATCCAGGCTGACAGTTGGCGCCGGATCTGCTCAGCCCAGTACGCCGGTTCGTCAACCCTCCCGGCAGCCTCGCGCAACTCCTCCGCCAGCATCTCTGCGGGCGAGACAGCTTTCCGGAGTCGAGACACGATCTGGCTGAGTTCATCTGGCGGAGAATCGAACAAAGCACCCAGCCGCTCGAGCGCATCGGAGGTTGACGGCCTTAAGCTGGGCGCCCCCTCAAGCGAATGACGGAGTGCGTTGAGCGTGTCTGCCAGCCCCAACAGGGCGTTGGGCCCTACCACCGGATCTGTCATCAGATCGTGGATGCCGGACTCGAGAGTCCACAGGCTTGCGAGGAGATTGCCACTGTCGACCGTTGAGACGTAGCGTGGCTCTAGCGGTTCGAGGCCCACCACGTCATACCAATTCAGAAGATGGCCTCGGTAGAGTTCCAGTTTGTCGATCGTCTGATAGCTTTGCGTGAGACGCTCGACCACCTGATCGCCCGCCAAGTACCCGAAGTCGTACGCTCCCAACGCACTCAGCATCCACAGCCCGATATTGGTCGGGCTCGTCCTGGGCGCCACTGCGTTCTGATGGGACACCTGGTAGTTGTCAGGCGGAAGCCAGTTGGTTTCTGGTCTGACGAAATCGTCGAAATAGCGCCAGGTTTGCCGGGCGAGCCTCCGGATCATCTGCAAATCGCTCGCCGATACCTTTGTACGGCCGGGACGATGTCGAGTCTTTGAGGTCAGCCACCAGGCGACCAACGGGCAGATGAGCCAGAGCGACAAGAGTGGCGCCGCCGTTAGTAAACTGGAAGGTTGGAACCACCACACCCCGAGCCCGGCTGCCAGGGCGAACAGACTGATCTGCCCCATCTCCATGATGAAACCCTGCATCCTTCCAGCGGCCTGCCATTGGGCCACCTGAGCCGTGGTCCACTCCAGGAGCTTCCGCCGACTGAACCATCTCCGATAGCAGACGCGCGAGATCGCATGCAGGCCAACCCGCGCCCGGTGTGGGAGTAGAGTCATATCGACTAACGAGCGTAGCGTGTCATGCCACAGGTCGCCCCAGGTGAAGATTCTCTGGTCGGATCGGGATGTCGCCCAGGTCACAAGCAGGGCCAGGGGTTGAAAGAACACGGTCAGACCGACGAGTCCGGTGGCAGCCGCGGCGAAAACGGGAGAAGTCATCCAGCCGACTACCAGGAAGGCCAATGCGGCCGGAGGCACCAGGCTTCGACGGAGATTGTCGAAGATCTTCCAGCGATTGAGTATCGTCAGGGGGTTGCGGATCCTCTTCCCGTTGGGTCCTGGTACGTGCGGCAGGATCCAGTCAACGATCTGCCAGTCCCCGCGAATCCACCTGTGCTCACGCGCCGCAAACGATAGGTAGTCCGCAGGAAAATCGTCGTACAGTTCGATGTCGCTCGCCAGGCCCACTCTTACGTGCGCGCCCTCGATGAGATCGTGACTGAGCAGCAATTGTTCGGGGAAGCGGCCTGCCAAAGACCGGTAGAAGGCCCGTGGGTCATAGATCGCTTTCCCCAGGTAGGATCCCTCGCCCGCCAAATCCTGATAGACGTCTGATACCGCCTTCGTGTAAGGATCGGAACCGACCGGATCCGTGAACAGACGACTGAATGCGCTTGTCGTAGCGCTCGGTAGAGCGGTGCTCACGCGCGGTTGAATGATGGTGTAACCGCCGCCGACAGTAGTTCCATCTAGTGCGAGCCAGGGCCGGTTCAACGGATGGGACAGCGTCTCGATCAACCTGCGGGCCGTGTCGTGAGGGAGTTGCGTGTCGCTGTCGAGAGTGATTACGAAACGGGTGTTCGCCAATGGATCTGGATCGCCGACATGCACGATCTGTCGGCCACGGCGCGGCGGCTCCCCACACAGCAGGCGATTGAGGTCCTCGAGCTTCCCACGTTTCCGCTCCCACCCGATGTACTTGCCCTCCGACTCGCACCATTCTCGGTCCCGGTGGAACAGGTAGAAGCGGTTGGCCCCATAGCGGCTGTTGAGTGCTTCGATCCCCTCCACCGCAAGGCGGAGCATCGTCGCGTCTTCGTCCTTGTGTTCTTGGAGGGCATCGGGGAAGTCACTGAACAGGCCGAAGACGATGTTCGAGTCCGGGTTCGCAAGATAGCGGATCTCCAGCTTCTCGACCTCCTCGTGCACGGCGCGCTTGTTCGCCAGGAGGACGGGCACCACTACCAGTGTGCGGAAGGCGCCCGGAATGCCCTCTTTGCCGAAGGACATCTTCGGGAGTATCCGCGGCGGCATCAGCCGGGTCACCCAGTAGTTGACGGTTTCAACCGCCAGCTGACTCGCCGGCAGCAACGCCAGGACGGCTGCGACGAGGAGGAGCGCCGAGCTTGCCCCGGACCGGCTCGCCACGATCATGAAAACCGCCTCGTATACCGCGGTCGCCAGCCCGATCCCCCCAAGATAGAGCAACGCCGGATGTCGTCCGGCCCATTGAAGCCGCCGATAGCGAGCTCGCTCATGGCCGCCAAGCTCTCGAATCAAATCGCGGCGCGTCGGCCCGATGAGATAGCTGCCGACATGGTTCACACGCGGATCACCCGCAAGGTCGCCCGCTTGTGTCGATGCCAGTCTGACGGCTGTCCGGGCGACGTGTTCCTCGGAGGCGTCTGCTCCGCGGGCGATCTCCTCAACCGCGTGCCGATAGCGGTCCCGGGTGTCGAAGTCCATCATGCGATAGTCCCCGGACGGATCACCGCGCAAGACACCTTCCACACGGCTGAGACGTTCAAAGATCTCTCGCCAATCGAGTAGCGCCAGCTGCCGCAAGCTCGTAATCGCATTCCCCATCGACACCTGGTCCGCCGCTTGCCGGGCCTGCTGCGGGGGAACGAACTCGGCCAGTGGACTGCCCAGCCGGCGCTCCAGCCAACTGCGGGCGGGAACCAGCGCAGCGTCTTCGTCGTACAGCTGGCCGGTGAGCTGGACGGCGAAATAGGGGGTTGGCTCGGGTTGCTCCTGCGCCAGGGCCGCCAAGATCGAGAACAGCTGGTTGGGGTCCTGTCGGACGGTGGTAACGAGCCGGTTGGCCCAGAAGTCGCCTGCCTCACGTTGACGGAGACGTTGCACCACTTGTCCGGCCAGGACACGCACGCGATCGATCAAAGCGATCCGCAGCATCAGCGGCATCGCCCACAGCTCACCCATGGTCAATTGCTCAACCGATTGATACGTCTCGAGGAATTCGGCGATATTCGAGCGATCCAGGCGACCATCCGTGTGAGTGACCATCTCTGTCGCCAGCCTGAATGCACGCGGTTCGGCTCCAGCATAAGACCCCGGGCCAGCCATTTCAGCTGCGGGAAGCAGCGGCAACTCATGGTAGAAGTGCTTGGGTAGATTCTGCCTAACATTGTCGATGTGACCCTGAACGATGTAGGCGTTGTCTAGAATCCACTCCGCCGAAGGCGTGATCCCGAGTTCCAGCCTGGATGCCGCCTCAAGGTCCTGACGGACGGCGTTGATGGCCTTCTCGCACTCGTCGACAAGCCCGAGCAGGGGCTCTCCTTCCTCATGCGCCACCACCATGCGCTGCTCGGAAGCGAGCAGGAGCGCATGTTGCTCGAGCTGAACACCGGTGAGTGTTTCATCCTGGATGGCTTCCAGGGTATCAACCACGAACGATCGCCTGGGATGAAAGGGGTAGATGGACGGCTGGTTCTCGCCGATCCGGCGAAGGACAGCCAGGGCCAGGCTCAACGAAGGGACCTTACCTTGCAAGATCAGCACCGTCTCGTCAGGTACCAACCAGCGGGCATGCTTCTCCACCGTTTGCGTGTCGACCCCGAGCTGGATCCAAGGGGCGAGCAGCCAGCCTGCCACCCCCCCGATGACCATCGACACCCCGACGACCAGCTGAGCTGGCACGCCGGAAGTGATGGGTGTGAGTGCCACGGCCAGCAATCCGATGAGCGCACCGAGCGAGAGTCCACCTCCAGAACCCAAGAGTGCCTTCTGAAGCGGCCAGACGTTCCAGATGCGAATGCGGCCCTGGCGAGATTTATGGATCATGGCAACGCGGCCGAACCCCCTTCGCTGAAGCTGGCGCATCGCGGCGGAAGAGTCTTCCCGTGTGGAGTAGAAGCTGATCAGGGAACCAAGGTCAGTCATCAAGATTGCATTCGCGGAGGGGGCCTACGCATCTGGGAAAGGACTTCGTTAAACGAGCCTGTGGGCTGCGCTCTCGTACACTCGGATCAACACAGGATTCAAGTCAAGCACAGAATGCCCGCCAGACAGATCGCCCCGGCGGCCTCGAAAAGGTTGAACAACACACAGCTGGGCCAAGCACAGCGGATCTTTGCCCCAGGAGGCGCCCAAGGCTGGATTGAGTGCCGGGCAACTCGCTCATGATGATACCCCATGAGTCGCCGCAGGCACATGAAGGCCAGGCGGGAGCCTGGACGGTGAATCAGGCCGGCGGGCTGAGATCTCCGAGGGTCATTCGGGTTGAATCCATCCCCTGTCTGCCCGTTCTTGAGGGGCGGCGGAACCTGCCTCAATCACGGCCGTGCAAACACGGCGGTGAAGTAGCTCCCGTACGTGCTGTCGGCGCTGTACCCGTAGCCGATCCCGATCTCGGTGAAGTTGATGTTGAGGATGTTCGCTTTGTGGCCGGTGCTCTTCATCCACCAGTCGAAGGCTTGCTGCGGCGCGCTCGATGAAGATGAGCACGTGGCGAAGATGTTCTCCCCGACCCATGACCAGTCGTACCCTTCCGCCGATACACGATCTCCGACACCCGAACCGTCGGAACCTGTGTGCGACAAGTAGTTGTTGCAGGCCATGTCGGCGCTGTGAGAGCGCGCAGCCGAGCGCGGTCTGCGGGGAGGTCGAGGAGTGTGTGGGTNCACCTCCCCCCATTATCCCCACCCGCCGCAACATGCGGCCATGGCCGGCTTGTACCAAAGGCTGGAGCGTGCCAAGAGGGGTCCTGCCTCAACTTGGACGATCTTGGCCGCGTCNGGCAGGCTCCCTCGTCATTGCACAGCTTGGCTCAGAACGGCCTCTGCCGGGACAGATGCGGACNCAGCACTCGGCCGGCTTGGCTGCGAGTCAATCGAGCCNCCGATGGGATCAGGGTGAGACTGAGGTGATCGATCAGCGGCCTTGCGTGACAAACCAGCCGGTTGGCGCTTGAGCTTGAAGGCGCTCACGAGGACTCGGTAGATAGTGAGGAAAAGCGTCGAACCTCCCGTCGTCCAGTAAAGGTCCCTGGCCCACCACGACTTGGTATCCGTGCCGCTCATCACACCATGCGCCATCGCCATCAAGAAGACGGCAAAGCTCAAGAAGTGGATCACGCGCCATGTTCGGTGTCCGAGCAACTTCCGGACGTAGAAACTCAGCCCGACCAGCGCCAACAAATAGAACGAGAGCTGGCCAATGCCGACCCAGGCCGGCCGATAGGCGACCCCGGCAAAAGGGATCAACACCCGACCAACCGTGTAGCCGATGAACCGATCGCCGACGAGGATCAGCCCGTGGAACACTGCGAAAGCCAGGCCGATCAGGCTGACGTGCTGGTGGATATCGAACGCGGTTGGGCCCCCGGGCCAGACCCTGGCCATTTTGTTGGTGATGATGAGGCCAAAGACCATCGACGCCCAGAGCAGAACATACGCGGCGAAGGCGCTCGATNGCGCCAGGTACCAATACGCCTTGGGTTCGGGCCCAAGGAGAGAGCTCGACAATCCGGGGACAACCCCCGGTAGAACAAAAACCGCTCCGAATGCCCCACCGACCGCAGCTAAGAGCATCAGACTGAGNGTCGTGAGAGGCATCGACGGGAGATCGTCGTACTCCTGGTCATTCGCGATCCCGGTCATGTCAACTCCAGAAGTAAGGTTGCATCCGCTGGCTTTGCAGCACTTCTTCAGACTCGAGCACGAGCAGGCCGGCCATCGAANTTCGCTGGTTCAGCCANGNCAGGCCATCCTGGCTGCCGAGAATAGCCACGACTTTGGCGGCGACCTCGGCTTCAAGAGCTGTAGGACCGACGACAGTCACGCTGAAGATGTCCGTCTTCGCCGGAAGCCCCGTCCGCGGATCGATGAGGTGGTGACGCCAATCTCCGTTTACTTTCCAGCGTCGGTAGTCACGCCCTGAGGTCGCCACGCCCCCGCGCTGGATCTTCAACATGGCAAGCCGCCCATCGCGGTTCCGAGGATCGGCCACAGCGATCGCCCAAGGCTGGCCTCCCGATTTCGGTCCGCTCACGGCGATATCGCCGCTGGCATCGACCATGACCGGCCCGGTCTTCTTCAACCGCCCAACCGCCCGGTCGGCGGCCCAGCCTTTCGCCACGCCTCCAAGATCGAGACGTACGCCGTGAGGGAGGCGCAAGGTGCGGCCGCGTGGATCGAACTCGATCGTCCGCCAGTCGGCCACCTCGGACGGCGCCAGGTCAGTCCCTCTCGTAGAAGGTTCGATCTTCTCGAAGCTCCTATCATAGCCGGCGGCTTCGAGCGCGCCCAAGATGGTCGGGACGACGATTCCCTGGCTGTAGTCTGCCGCCGCCAGGGCAGCTTGGATCACCTCTCCCATCCATGGGCTGACACTCTGCGAGGTCCCCTGTCCCCGATTGAGCTGACTCAACTCGCTGTCCCGGCGAAAGCGGCTCAGGCGTTCTTCCCAATGCTCGAACCACTCCGGCAGGCGNGCAAGCAGCTCGGCAGCCGTCTCTTGATCTGAGTCGATCGCCGCCGACATCCTGCAACCCATGGCTCGAAACTCTATCCTTTTCACGACAGCCTCAGCCAGACGAGCGACTGGTCGCATCGGGATCCGGGTCTTCCGCAGGAGGTGCCGGTCGGCTGACGGGCCGCAGGACCTGACGCATGGGTGTTGGCAACTCCGAGGGTGCTTGGATCCCGGCAAAAGTGGGTGGAGCGACGAGTGTCGGGAGCGGCTCCAACTGCGCCAGGATCTCCGGAGGGAGTTGTCCTCCGGCCTGAGGTGCGGCGGTGGTGCCGGACCGCGGGTCCTTGAGGCCGAGGACTGCCCAACCGCCCAGGGTCGTGACCAGCGCGCCGGCGCTGATCAGTGTTTTCAGGCTGTGTAGGCCACCCGTCTCCCGTTTGGAAGGTCGACGCTTCATATCTCCCGGCTCCCACACACCGCGCGACGGATTCCCCGATGAGGGCTCTGATCAGTCATCCCCGCCCTCATCCTCGCCTCCGCCGTCGTGTTCCTCTTCGCCCTTATGGTCGTCATCATCCGCGTGACCTCCGCCCCCGCCTCCCCTGCCGGACTGAGCGACGGCTGCTCCGCCCCCAGTACCGTTGTAAAGCACGGCCCCACTTGTGGCGTCGACATAGACCTTGCCCCGGCTTAGAATCACCTCATAAGCCACGACCCCCTGAAAGCTCACGAGCTCCGGTGTGGCGGTCAATGTGGCGCCCGGAACCACACCCATGGCAATCATGGCTGCCTGTTCCGGTGATACTGGATACGTCGGTTCCCCGGCTTGAGGTGTCTGGGTGGCCAGTTGTTGGTAAGCCTGCTCGAGCTGGGCGTTTGCCTGATCGAGGAGTTGACGGTAGGCCGCCTCGCGCTCCTGCAAAAGGGCGTTGAGGTCCTCGGTAGGGACTGCGGTGGCGGTCGGAGCGGCCTGGGCGTTGGTCACTCGACCGGCGACGGCGCCTGCGGTCACCAGCATGAACGCAGACATGCCGGTGGTTAGTAGTAGTGCCAAGCGTTGACTCATGTCCATCCTCCAGTCGTATTAGGGACAATCTCGTTGGACACTTGCAGTCTGACCAGTTGCCACCCTACCTGACGCTCCTTGAGATTGAATTAGAATCCCTCTCGGGCTTTCCATTCCATTTCCAATGTTCCACGTCTATCCTTGCGCCGGAACGCACAATGCGAATACTGCTCATCGAAGATGACAAGAAACTGGCCAGCCTGATCGCGCGTGTGCTCGATGATGAGGGCCTCGGGATCGACCAGGCTCACGACGGAGACACCGGGTTGGAGCTGGCGCTGCGCGGGACATACGATGTGGTGATCGCCGACTGGATGCTTCCCGGCCGCGACGGGCCTGCCATCTGCAGGGCTATCCGCAGCGCCCGCCTCCCGACCGCCTCCTTGCTCCTGACGGCTCGTAGCCAGATTGAAGACCGAGTCGCCGGGCTCGACAGCGGCGCCGACGACTACATGGTCAAGCCTTTCGCTTTCGAAGAACTGCTGGCACGTGTGCGCGCCCTCGGACGTCGGTTCACCGAGTTGGGGAGCGATGTCTGGGAGCTGCGACACGGCGACCTCGTCATGGACTTGCGCGCCCATGCCGCCCGGCGCGGAGAACGACCGCTTGACTTGACCTCGACCGAATGGAAGCTGCTCGAGTGTTTCATGCGCCACCACGAACAGGTCCTTACCCGGGAGCAGATCCTGGACTATGTCTGGTCCTATGAGTCGNACGTGAGACCGACTTTGATCGACGTGTATGTTTCCTACTTGCGGGCCAAGCTCAAGGCTCCGGGCCAGCCAGACCCGATCCAGACCGTTCGGGGAGTTGGCTATCGTCTGGAGGCGGATCTTGTTTAGAGGCGTGCGTCTCCGTCTGACCCTGCTGTACCTCTTCGCCGCGATGGCGCTCATCGTGCTTCTCGGCGGCGGCACCTATGCCCTCGTTTCCAACTACTTCCGAACCTCGACCGACCTGGCCCTCCAGGTGAGAATGGCGCAGGAATTACAGCTGCTGGGACAACCCGTGCCGGCCGAGCTTGTGTCCGCCTCCCGGCAATGGATCTCCAGCCGAGTCTCACCGACGGTCACCGTCGTGGGTGCCCCTCCGATTCAGCCGATCTCGGGCGAAACTCAAGGCGACAGCGAGGGCGAGCGCGAAAACGGGGAAGCGAACGAGCATGAGAACGAAGGTGAGGGGGTCGCGCATGAGATTCTCGAAGCCGATCCTTATGACGGCGAACTGGCGGCGATTTTCGCCCTTCCGCTAACGTCGGACGGCGAGTTGATCTCCGATCCAGGCGCATACGGTCTGCCCGTGGCCCCCGACCTGATGGCAGCCGCTGCAGCTGTGGCGAACGGCCGCGATCTCAGGACGGTCGAGGCGACCGACGGAAGCCATGTCCGCCTGCTGAGTTACCCCGTGAATGTGCGCGGCGGGCCACCTGTCCTCCAGTTGGGGAGGAGTCTCAGTGACCAGGACCGCGTCTTGAGTCAGCTGTTAATGGCGCTCTTGGCCTTAGGCGCGATCAGCTCCGTGGCCCTGACCGGCGCCAGTTGGTGGTTGGCGGGCCGATCGCTTCTCCCAGCCGAGCAAGCCTGGGAGAAGCAGCAGGTGTTCGTCGCCAATGCCAGCCATGAATTGCGGGCACCACTTACGCTGATCAGGGCCAGCGCCGAAGTCGCCCGGCGTGGTCTAGCCGAAGGGGATGGATCCGGCGAGCTCTTGGGGGACATCCTGGTCGAGGCCGACCACATGAGCAAGCTCGTAGATGACTTGCTCCTGTTGTCGCGCCTCGATGCCGGCCGGCTGAAGCTCGAGCGACAGCAGATCCTGATGAGTGACCTCCTGCCCGAGATTGCTCGTCAGGTGAACCGGGTCGCGGAAGAAAGGAGGATCTCGCTCCAACAGGGAGAAACCGGAGGATCGGCCCTGGCCGATCCGACGCGCCTTCGCCAGGTGCTCCTCATTCTTCTGGACAATGCGATGACCCACACCCCCGACGGGGGGCTTGTCCGCCTCGGCTCNCGTGTCGAGGGCAGGTTTGTGATGCTCGAAGTGAGTGACACGGGACGAGGTGTCCCGGCCGAGGATCTGCCGCGCGTGTTCGAGCGCTTCTACCGTGCCGACAAAGGGAACGGCAGCGGGCTGGGGCTGGCCATCGCCAAGTCTCTGGTCGAAGCCCAGAACGGGCAGCTCCGGCTTGAAAGCCGAGAGGGCTTGGGTACGAAGGCGATCATCAGCCTTCCCTCGGCCGAACGATAGGGGCAGACTTCGCAATTTGGCGATCGGTGCCTACGCCCTCCCACCTGCTCGGGCGTTCTTTCTGGATACGCCGTCCCCTCCCCGAACGTGGTCCGTCGCAACGAACGTCCTTGAATGGTGTTCAAGCAAGATTAGAACCCCATCGCACGAGCCAAGTCCAAGGAGGAGAATGCAATGAGCCAAATGTCTGGTATGCCGGCGGCACCGTCCATGGAGGCCGAGCGCAAGCCGGTGCTTTCGGCACGACAGATCGGCGTGGCCGCCGCATTCGGCGGAGCGGCGCTGGCCGTCGTGCTGGCCGGGATCACCATCCCCATCCCGGGCACCCCCGTCGTCACCGACCCGCGGGAGGTTTTCACCACGACCGGAGCATCCTTGACCGGCCCGGTCGGAGGCATCGTCATCGGGATCCTGGCAGGCATCGCCGAACCCGGTATCCCGCTGGCCAGTCTGCTCGCCCATATCATCGGCGGAATCTATAGCGGATTTGTCTACAAGAACCTCAGCTACCGTTTCCGAGAGAACAACGTCACCCGCCTCGTCCTGTGGGTGGTTCAGGTGCTTGGTTACTACTTTGTAGTTGTTGTGCCGTTGTTCGTGGTCGGACTGGTCCTGTTCTACCCGGACCCGGAGTATGGTGGTTTCGTCGCCCTCCTCGGTGTGCTCGAGGCAAGCGTGATCCCCGAAGCCATCTTCACGACGGTCGTCACCACGATCGTCATGGCCGCGCTGCCCGAGCGCTATCGCCGACCCCTCTGGTAACCCGGCCCGCCTGTGTCGGCCTAACGCGATCCGGCTTACGCCCCCAGTCCGCAGCGCCCCCTTCGTCTGCGGACTGGGGTGTTGGTATGCCGGCCTCTTGAAGGCATGACAGACGACATCGAGTTCCGCAACGTCTCATTCCGGTATGAGGGCTCTCAGGCATACGCCCTGCAGGGGATCGACTTGCGTGTTCCGGTCGGCCAGATCGTCCTGATCACCGGCCCGGCTGGGAGCGGCAAGACAACTCTGTGCAGTTGCATCAACGGACTCATCCCGCACTATCACGAAGGCGAACTGACCGGTGAGGTCCTGGTGCGCGGGTACAACACACGCAAGACACGCATCGGCGGCCTCTCCTCACTCGTAGGCCTGGTCTTCCAGGACCCGGAAAGCCAGTTGGTGACCGCCAGCGTCGGCGACGAGGTGGCTTTCGGCCCCGAGAACCTCGGGGTGCCTCGGCAGGAGATCAATCAGCGCGTCGCGGCCGCGCTCGACGCCACGCGCCTCACGGGTTATGACGAGCGTGATCCGCACAGCCTGTCCGGGGGAGAACAACAGGCCTGCGTCATCGCATCGATTTATGCCATGCATCCCGAGATATACGTCATGGACGAGCCTATGGCCAATCTCGACCCCGTCGGCCGGGCGCAGGTCTTACAGCTGGTGGTGGATGTCGCCAAGCGGCGCGGCAAAACTCTGGTCGTCGTCGAGCACGCGTTGGAGGAAGTGCTTCCTCTCGTCGACCGGGTCATCGTGCTCTACCGTGGGCGGATCGTCCGCGAGGGCTCGGTCGAAGAGGTGATGGCCGCCGGGGACTTGCCGGAGGTCTTTACCCGGCCTGCGATCGTCCGGCTGGCGGAGCGGGTCGGCATCGACGGTACGATACTCAAGCCGGAGGCGTTCTACTCGGCGCTCCGCTCGCGCTACGAGCTTGGCACGATCCAGGGCGACGGGTCCGGATCAGACCCGCCCATCTCCACCTCGGCGGCGATCGTGATTGAGGGCCTGAGCTACTCGTACGACGGCCGGAACGCGGCACTAGACGGTGTGGACCTGCGTGTGGCCGAAGGCGAGTTGGTGGCGATCCTCGGCCGGAACGGATCGGGTAAGACGACCCTGGTTCGCCACATGATCGGCCTGCTGCAGGCGGGCAGCGGCCGCGTAACCGTTCTGGGGAAGGACGTGTCCGTGACGCCCACCCACGAACTGGCGCGGGATGTCGGGTTCTGCTTTCAGAACCCCAACCATCAGATCGTCTCGTTCACCGTGCGCGATGAGATGGCCTTCGGCCTCAAGGCGCATGAGGTTGACGTCTCCGAACACGACCAGCGCATCCGCGAAGCCTTGGCTACGGTGGGGCTGCTGGACAGCCTCGAGGCCGAAGTCTTCGACCTGGGCAAGGGGCAGAAACAACGACTGGCGTTGGCCTCGGTCCTGACGCTCAGGCCGCGGATTCTTATCATTGATGAACCGACCACGGGCCAGGATCCGCAGATGGCCCTGGAGATCTTCGAGATCATTAAGCGGCTCAACGATGCCGGGGCGACGATCCTGATCATCACGCACAAGATCGACTATGCCGCCGCCTACGCCGATCGGGCGGTGGTCATGGGCTTCGGTCAGGTGAGCTTCGACGGATCGTTCCGCGATCTCCTGGGGGACATCGAGTTGATGCGGAGCAACTCCCTCGATCTGCCCGACACGACCAAACTCGCCGTGCTCCTGGCCAAACACGGCGTCCCTCCCTGGCTGTCGACCTATGCCGAACTGGAGCATGCCGTCGACCGTCTGCTGGAGGCGTCGCGTGCCCATTGAGTATCAGAAAGGTGACTCGACCCTGCATGGTTTGGACGCACGGACAAAAATCCTGTTGTTCATCGGGCTGACTCTGATCTCCGTCGTCGTCATCGATCCGGTCTTCATCGCCGCTCTCTTCATCATTCTGTATCAGCTCGGCGCCATGGCGGTCGATCGGCAGATCCTCAACCGCAACCTGCGTGTTCTCGTGGTAATCTTCTTGACCTTCTCGCTCTTCCAGATCCTATTCTTCACGCCCAAGGAGGCGGTGTTCCTTTTCTATCTCATCCCCAGGGTCAATTGGATCCCGGTGACGATCCAGGGCCTTGTCCGAGGGGTGGCAGTATTCTTCCGTTTCTTCATTGTGGTCCTTTCGGTGCATCTGATGCTGTACACGACACCCCCGGTGGATCTCGTCCTGGGTCTGACACGCCGGGAACACAAACGCCCGATTGGGCCGGCGCTGGCGGCCTCCGCCGTTCTGGCCGCTGTGCTTTTCGCCATCGCTGTCCTCTCGTTTCCCGATGAGATCCAGCGCATTCCCCTCGCGCCAGGATGGCGGCTGGCTGCGGTCGCAACCGGCGTGTTGATCCTGGGCTACGTGGTACAGCCTGGCGAGCCATGGACTGCCGCCCGAGATGGGGATGGCGCTCAGCATCGGCTTCGCCACGGTCGGGATCCTGTCGCAACAATCGCAGAAGATCACCGATGCGCAGAAGGCACGCGGCTATGATGTCCGGCCCAAGAATCTGGTCCGGCGGGTGCAGGTGCTAACTGCGCTCTTGATTCCGATCTTTCTGGCGACGCTCGAGCGATCCCAAGATATCGCTATTGCCATCTTGGCCCGGGCCTTCGACTACAATATCGGTGCCCGCACCTACCGCCGCCAGTTGAAGTTTCGAACCCGAGATTATCTGGTGATGGCGATCATCGTGGGTTTGCTCCTGGGAAGCATGGCCCTCGAGCGCAACGGCTGGGGAAATCCGACCGAGAAGTTCATCCTCGGAGTGATCGGGCAGTAAGGCTTGGGCTGGTCTATGACCCGGCGGCACGAGAGGTCGATCTCACACATGCCGGCACTTGAGCACATTCGGCGTACGTTGCCCCGAGCTCCTCGGTTATCTTGTTCGACCCTGATCGAGACCTCGCCTCGACCTTTCAGCAGGCAACATGATGAAAACGGCCTTTTAGCGGAGTGAAGGAGGTCAATCATGACGGAGCACTTTCTCGATGGCAGTGTGACCCAACCATTTTGGGACAGCGGCGTCGAGCCCCGGCTTGTGATCGCCTCGGGTGACACGGTCACTTTCGATTGCCCCGAGCCGTGTGGGCAGGTCACACCCGACTGGAATGACGACGATCTGGCCAATATCAGTTTCGATCCGATCCACGCCCTTGTAGGTTCGGTATACGTCGAAGGTGCTGAGCCGGGGTTTTCGCTACAGGTCGAAGTCGTGAAGATGGAGAACAAGAAATGGGGCTGGTCGGGCCACCTGAAAGGATTCGGCTTGCTGGCCGACGACTTCGACTTCGCCTACATCCATCACTGGGAGCTCGATGACCAGACTTGCCGCTTCGGCGTGAAAGACATCCGTGTCCCATTCGAACCGTTTTGTGGGACGATGGGCGTGGCCCCGGCCGAAGGCGGGCGGGTCGACACGATTTCCCCTCGCGCCAACGGCGGAAACATCGACATCTGCCACTTGACCCCGGGCTCGACCGTGTGGTTCCCGGTACTGCGGGAGGGGGCGTTGTTCGCCTGCGGCGATTGTCATAGCGCCCAGGGCAGCGGCGAAGTATGCGGTACCGGGGTCGAAACGCCGATGCTGGCGACCTTGCGCTTCACGCTGCGGAAGGACATCTCGGTCAGAGAATTCCAGTTCGAGACGCGCAGCCCGCTGACGAAGAGGGACACGAAAGGCTTCCATGCGACGACGGGTCACGGTCCGGACTTGATGGAGAATTCGAAGAACGCGGTGCGGCAGATGATCGAATGGGTTGTCGGGAAGTACGGGGTGACCCGAAGCCAGGCCTACCTACTGTGCAGCACCGCCATGGATCTCCAGATCAGCGAGATCGTGGATGCGCCGAACTGGATCGTGTCGGCCTACATGCCGCTGGGGATCTTCCCCGGCTGAGGTTCTACTCGGCGACAACTCGGAAACAAATCTAAGCCTGGCCCCTCCTCCCTCGGTGAGTCTCGACTGTCCGACGGCGGATCACGGCATTCAGGGGTAGGGTCCATCCTCTTTCCGCTCTGTCCCTCCTCGGGCGAGATGTAGCGGGCGCAATCTCGAAGAGAGTCGCTCCTGGCGGGGTCTGGCCTGCGGGGTATTTGGAGACCTATAGGGGGCGATCGGCGAGCTGCGGGTCAATTTCGACTATCATCGCGGATTCGAACCCGGCCAGGCCGCCTTTGCCCGCCTCAAGGTTGCCTCTGACATCGAAGCAACATGGGCAGCCTCCGGCCTCGTCCCTGCCAGGGGTTAACTCAGGCGCCTGCCCGCTGCGCCGGAGCCGATTACTGGGCCGGCTCAACCAGCACAGTGAACGCAAACTGAGCTTGTTGTCCGGCTCGCTCGAGGTGGACGCGGATCCACCACTCCCCGGCCGTGGCGAACTGAACCCCGGATGTGTACGTCCCAGTCCCATCGAGGGTTGGCTGCGCTTCGCCGCCACCGTCGGGCTCATCTGAACCCCGCCGGCCGAACGTGAACGATAGTCGATCCAATACTAACGGCGTATTCCGTGGATCGGAGGGCGTGAACGTCAGGCGGACCGTCCCTGTCGGCAGCGCCGGGAACGGATCCGTCGTAAACCGCAGCCTCACCAAACCAAAGCCGGGCAGCTCCGCGCTAGCCTCGCGGGCAGGCGCCTGGCGTACCGTGTCCAGGGTCAGCCAGGCCACATAGCCGCCAAACGCGAGCGCCCCAAGCAGAATCAGTACAGAGGGACGCGCCAGCTTCCGAAACCCCTCAGATCGGCTCGGCATGTCAAAGTGACTCCTCCCCGGGCGACGGCCGGGCGATACTGGCACGAATCCTTACGTCCCAGCGACCGCACCAGGATTTCGGAAAATCCCGCTCATTCATGGTTGAGGTGTCGAGCGAGTCAGCCTACTGCTCGGCGCGTCGGAGGCCTTCCCCGCTCAGGAAACCGACATCTCACCATCCATCACGATCCTTCAGAGAGCAGAGACTGAAGTCGGCGCTCGAGGTCCGCGACGGAAAGCGGGCCTATCACGACATCACGGACCGTGCCGTCGCGGGCGACAAGGATCGACGTGGGAAGGCCCAGGATATGATAGAGGTCTTCCGAGACCTTGCTGTCTCCATCGAGCAGGATGGGAAAGGAGAGCTTAAGCTCATCTCGAAACGCACGCACCNNATCAATGCCGTCTTCGGTCTCGGTCAGATTGACCCCAAGGATNACGAACCGCTCTTGCCCGTACCGATTCGCCGCCTCTTGCAACGCTGGCATTTCTTCGCGGCAAGGCGGGCACCACGTTGCCCAGAAATTGAGCAGCACGACCTGTCCAGCGTGCTGCTGCAAGGAATGTCTCTGGCCGTTTAGGTCCTCCAGGCTGAAGTCGGGTGCCGTCTGCCCCACGCGTACGAGCCCGCCGAGGCCGACCGCCGGTATGCCGGTGGTTTGCACTGCCAGTTCCGTACTTGCGGTTTCCGTCGGTGCATTCGCTCCCCGGACGCTCGACTGTGATCCGGGCGAAGCGTCGTCTGGCTCTGCGAGGAACAACCGCCAGCCCAAGTACCCTCCGACACCCAACGACCCGATGAAGGTCACGACTTGGACCACGTAGAGCCAATGCGGTGACGAAGGTCGGAGTCTTCTCCAATCGCGCATCAGGCACCTACCCAAGCGCCCGATCGGAATCTTGAAGACGTCAGCGGAGGCCTGTCGGGGTGCGGGCCCATTCCCTACTGTAGCTGGCCGAGGTCCGAAGCGAACCATCCCAGAGAGACGGCGCTCACAACCGCATGGTCCTCCCCCAGAATGACTTGGATGATGGGGGAAGTCATAACGGCACGCCTGCCCGCTTGAATTTGGCCTCGATCACCTCCGCCGCGTCCTGGAAAAAGTCAAGGATGGCGGGAAAAGCTAGCCAGACGACGCCCATGCCGAAGAGCGCACCGGTGATCAATCGCATCCAGGAGTTGAAGGANCCCAGGGCGTCCCCAGCGTAATACGTGGGTGGGAACCGGTAGCCGGTCAAGGCTGCCAGCCACTGATTCGTATCCCGGAAACCTTGCCCGATCCCGGCCAAGTCGCTGATGACGTGGGACGTGCCGTCGACCGCAATCGGCAGGGCGAGGAACGCGAACGCCCATAGGGGNAGTGAACGAAGGCGCCGACGGAACGGCCACCAGGCTGCGGCAGCGATCGGGATGCTGGTGTAGAGGGAAACCATTCGATCCGACCAGGCAACCTTGTAGCCGAGCTCCGAAGCCCCGATGAATTGGCGCAAGACGACCGGGTCCACAGTCTTCCCCCATACTTGCTGGATGGTCGCAAGAGGATAGCTGGGAGAAGGTCCGAAGAGGAAGAAAGACCGCTGCGGGAGCTGATGGCAAAGGAAGGAGTACATGAAGTAGATGGCCCGCCCGATGCCCTCCCAGCCCATTCGCATCGCGACTGGGGCAAGCCAGGGAAGCCCGACATAGATCCCGCTGATCACGAGGAACCAGGGAAACCAGTTACGGCTCAGCCGGAAGACGGCCCGATTAAGAAGGATGGCCGAATCGTTCCTGTGTCGCCGGGGAATNGCATTGGGATGATCCATTCTCAGGACCTCACCCGAGGATTGTAGTCGCCCGGCCTTGGTCAGTGATGAGCGAAATGGCCTAGTACCGGCGGGCCTAACAGCCTGCCTGATGGTCCCGACCCTTGCCTGGTCGGCGCTGGATTCTTGTTGACGGACTTCGGCAGGCCCTTCACAAATGCGCGGGACGTTGAATCCCTCAGGACGATGCCGGGCTCGCGGGCAACCGTGGGCAGGCTTGTTGATTCGAGATAGTCGCCTTTGCTATTCGCTTGGCAACTGCTATGTGCCCAGAAGCCCGTGGTGTGCTCCCGCACCCCGACCTTAACCAGGCGCCGACCCGGAGGCCAACGTCATCGCACACGCACTACCGCTTACATGAGCTTCCGCCGTTTCGCTCTGGCAGGAGCCAGCCAAGTGGCTTAGGATGGCTTATCGGGCAATGGAGGCTTGCGGATGGACGCATTACCTTCGGCACGGACCAGGCAACAAGGTTCGACCGCCATCCAGCTCAATCGAGCGGCGTACCTTGTGAGTCGTGCCTGGTTCCTATGGTTACTTCTGGCAACAGGTCTCTGGGTTGGGCTCCCATGGCTGGCGCCCGTGTTCATGCAGCTCGGGTGGATCGGCCCGGCAAGGGCGATCTACTTCATTTACTCGCTACAATGTCATCAACTCCCACAGCGTTCCTTCTTCCTCTTTGGCCCGAAGCCCATGTACTCCCTTGCCGAGATCCAGACCGCCTGGANGACTACACTCGACCCGGTCGTCCTCCGCCAGTTTGTCGGCTCCCCGGATATGGGATACAAAGTGGCCTGGTCCGATCGGATGGTCTCGCTGTATACGAGCGTTCCCCTGGGAGCCCTGCTGTGGTGGCCGCTTCGGCGCCGCCTGCGCCCTTTGCCTCTTTGGTGGCTTCCTATCTTGGCGCTACCGATTGTTGTCGACGGAGGGACACACTTCTTGAGCGACTTGGCCGGGATCGGGCAAGGTTTCCGGGATACGAATCAGTGGCTGGCAGCCCTGACCGGCTACCGGTTCCCACCCACGTATTACGCTGGGGACGCCCTGGGTTCCTTCAACTCCTGGATACGTCTGATCACAGGCCCCTTGTTCGGGGTGGGTCTGGCGTGGAGCGCGATGCCCTACCTTCATGCCAGCTTTAGTGACGCTGCCCGCCAGATCAAGGCGAAGTTCGAACGCGCCGGTGTAGGGCTGTGAGCGAAGCGCANTCCATCCGCGTTATCCTCGCCGACGACCACGCAGTGGTGCGGGCGGGTTTCCGTCAGTTCATGGAAGCCGCCGGTGACATTGAGGTGGTTGCTGAGGCGGACGACGGGATCCAGGCCGTCCAGGCTATCCAGGAGCACAATCCAAATGTGGCTGTGCTCGATATCCAGATGCCNGGAATGAGCGGCATTGAAGTCACGCGCTGGGTTCGCGCAAAGGCGCGGCGAACCGGCGTGCTCATCCTGACTGCATACGACGACGATCCCTACGTCCTGGCAGTCCTCCAGGCTGGGGCCAACGGGTATGTGCTCAAGACAGCCGACGCAAGTGACATCATCCGCGCAGTGCGAGCGGTGTACAAGGGCAACTCCGCGCTTGATCCGGCGATAACCCGAAAAGTGATGGCTCATGTGACGGGCCAGCGAACCAGCCCACCTACAGAGCTTCTGACGGATCGGGAGCTCGAGGTTCTGTCTCTGGCCGCGAAGGGATACACGAACAAGGCCATCGGCGTTCAGTTGGGGATAAGTGACAGGACCGTGCAGGGCCACCTGGCCAAGACCTTCAGCAGGCTCCAAGCCAGTAGTCGCACCGAGGCGGTCATGCGGGCAGTTTCTCTTGGTTGGCTACCGCCCGGCCTTGCTCAACTGCCGGAAGAATAGGCCTCCGGCACGCCGATCTACGCGCTGAATTGAGCCCGTCTTTTCGTCGTTGGCGCAGATGCTGAGCCCGTCGTCGGCTNGAGCCCGGGTTCGGGCAGGGGATGGACGCTCGTTCTTGGGGAACACGGTGCCCGGCGATCATACCTCCCCGATGAATGCGTCGCCAACAGCCAAGTTNCCTGCATCGGATAAGGCGTCGGGCAGATTGGTCGAGCCCAAGACCGGCCAAGTAACCCGCCAAACTGCCTAATCACCATCAGGCCAGAGCACGCTCAAAGAGTAGGGCCAAGGCCGATACACTGGTGCCAGGATCGTACGATGAGCATCATCGCACCCCTCGCCTTGAACTCTGACGCGGCCGTCCGCCGGGTCATCCAGGAGCTTATGGCCGCCGGCCTGCAAGTCAGTCGCTCCTTCGACCTGCAGTCTGCCCATGAGTCGCTGGCGGACCCGGATGAGTGCGCATGCCCTTACCACGGTACGGCCAGATGCACCTGCCAGTACATTGTCCTATTGGCGCATCCAGAGGGCTCAGACCCCGTGGCGATTGAGCTCCATGGGCATGACAAGGAAACGCACATGGCTTTGGTCGAGGTGGCTGGGGTCGCTCAAGATGAAGAAACCGTGAGGCTGGTAAAGGCCGCCCTGGCCAAGCTAGTGACTGTACCAGCTGTCAACACGTAGCCAGAAGCGAGCCGAGCCTTTCCGGGGTTCCGGCTGTTCGCCTCACGCACAGTAAGCCTCGGCGCGCCTCCTCGGAGGGCTGTGGCGACGTCAGCCTGTCCATTCTGGCTCGGTAGCCTCTATGGCTTCCTCAGCCACCGCCAGCCCGCCTTGGGCGAGCGTGAAGAACAGGTGCTGGGAGTCGACACTCACGACATCCAGGTCGCTGGTGCTTTCAAAGACGCTGATCTCGAAGGGCGGCAAGGATCAGGTCTGCTCGGGGTTCTTTGATGTCATCCCTCTTCCCCAAGGTGTGTGGGGCTCCCACAGCCAGCGCAGAAGTTGTCTACCTCATGACGGGACAGGCCACAGACAGAACACTGCAGATCAAGCCGGTTGCCACAACGGGCGCAGAACCGGTCCCCCGCCTGGACCCCATTGCCGCAGGCCTGACACAGAACAACCTGAATTCCTTGTGCCCGGCGGGCAAGTCCCCGCGGTTCGATCTTAGCCTCGAGGTCGGCCCGGGCGCTGTCCATCGTATCGGAGAGCCGCGCCGCTTCAGCCATCAGATGGCGTCGCAGCGACAAGTAGTCTTCTTCTTCGACCTTGCTGGTGTGGAAATCGAAATCCAGGTCGCGCAGGGCCAACAAGACCTGCTCTCGTCGGGTCTCAGGTGAAACCCGTGACGCCTGCCTCTCGGCTCTGGCATTCCTGTTCACCCGCTGAAACGGGTCGGCGACCGCTACTGCAGCAATTAGTGCCAGGGACAATCCGACAAGAAGGGAACCAGCGTCCATCGGCTACCTCACTACCCACACAGGCTTCAGGGACGGCAACCGGGATTCCGGCATCACGGCTGGTGGCGGTGGTTCAGCCAACCGCACGTCAATGGAGTTGCCGGAGCTCATCTTCGATCCTCTTTATCGTCTCAGATGGAAGATCGATCTCCTCAGCCTGGCTAGACGGCTCGGTTGCCCCCGCCTTCCTCCATCTTGCGAGGACTTGCCAGACGACGACGAGGCCAAGGGCGACGGCCATGGCTGGTAACAACCAGACGAGGGCGGTAAACCCCTTTCGCTGCGGCTCGGCCAGCACCCGCTCGCCATACTGGGCGACAAAGTAATCGACGACCTGATCTTCGGTCCAACCGGCCGCGAGTTGATCTTTGATCTGCGCCCGCCAATCCTGACAGGCTTTCGTCTCGCACACGTCCAGCGGCGTGTTGGGGCACACCGGACAATACAGGTTCTTGGCGATCCGGTTGACGTCGTTATCCGTCGGGTAAGGGTCGCCTCCTTCCTGGGCCTGAACGGCAGCTGCTCCCAGGAAACTGACAAGGATCGTCAACGCGGCCAGAACTACTTTC